>CXWL01121538.1_pt1 | contig 11141 bp, 13 predicted proteins | sample 590931 | NCBI WGS metagenome assembly CXWL01 (sample SAMEA3498368, study PRJEB10139) | groundwater metagenome | biome: water well; material: biofilm material | place: Germany | collected 2015-04-27 | reverse complement strand
CCGCTGAACAAACCGCCGCTGCCCTCGAAGACCAAACCCGCCAACCGGTGGTGGTCCTGGTGCATGACGTACCCGCGTTCACCGCGCTCACCGCCGACGATGTCGCCGTGGAAAAACTGCGCAAGGCGCCCGTCGGCAGTCTCACCCAACTGGACCAGGCCATCGGCCGCACGCCGCTGCGCGACCTCGGCGCCGGCACCTGGCTCACTGACGACAGCTTTACCGGCGGCGGCGCTCTCGCCCGCATGATCCGCCCCAACGAGCGCGCGCTGGCCGTCGCGGTGGATGAGGTGATCGGCGCCGGCGGCCAGTTGAGCCCCGGCGATTACGTGGATGTGCTGCTGTTCCTGCGCCAGGACGTGGACAACGCCGAGCAGTCGGCGCAAGTCGTGCTGCCGGCCATGCGCCTGCTGAGCGTCGGCGACCAGTTGGGCCTGGCCAACGACGGCACCCCCGCCATGCCGCCGCCGGTAACGCCCGAAGAACGTGCCCAGGCCGCCCAACGCCGGGCCACCGCACGCACCGTGGTGCTGGCCGTACCCGAGCCTTTATTGAGCCGCCTGATGCTCGCGGCCCAGGCCGGGGTTTTGCGCCTGGCCGTGCGTAGCGCCGATGAGCACCTGCTCAGCCGTTACTGGGCCGGGGAAAGCGACACGCCAGACACCCTGGAAAGCGCCAACCGCGACCTCTACCAATTCACCCAACTGGCCCTGACCGGCCCGCCGAAACGGGTCGCGGCAACCGGCGGTCAGCCGGCCGTGCGTCGTGGCATTGAAGTAATTCGCGGCGCGCAAGCGGCGCCACAAACTCCGTGATTGAGCAAGGATGCCTTGAATGAGCCATCGCTACGCGCCCCTGTTCACGCAACTGGCCTGCGCCCTGCTGCTGTCGAGCCTGTCGGCCGGCATGGCGTGGGCGGCACCGGGCAATTGCAGCGCCCTGGGCCAGTTGCCCGCCGTGGTCGAGGTGGGCGAAGGCTTGCAACAGGAATTGCAGTCGCCGGTGGCGATCACCCGCCTGGCGATTGGCGATCCGCGCATCGCCGACGTACGCGTCAACGGCGACCGCAATTTCCTGCTGACTGGCGTAACCAGCGGCGCCACCAGCCTGATGGTGTGGACCGCCTGCTCGAACGCGCCGCGCCAGAGCATGGTGTTCGTCAAGGGCAAGGCCACGTCGGCGCTGACCAGCCTGGCGTTGTCGCCGTCGGAAGACCCGCTGCTGCCGAGCCAGGTGCAGACCGATATCCGTTTTGTCGAAGTCAGCCGTACCAAGCTCAAGGAGGCCAGCACCAAGTTCCTCGGCATAGGTACCAACTTCTTCCTCGGCAGCCCCAACCTGCTATCGCCCTCCGAGGGTGTGTTCAAACTGCCGGTCAGCACCGACAGCTTCAACGTCGGCTTCGGCGGTGGCCGGGTCAGGGCGATGATCAACGCGCTGGAACGCAGCGGCTTTGCCTACACCCTGGCGCGTCCCAGCCTGGTGGCCATGAGTGGCCAGAGCGCGACTTTTCTGGCTGGCGGCGAGGTTCCTATCCCGGTACCCAGCGCGGGCAGTGACACCATCTCCATCGAATACAAAGAATTCGGCATCCGCCTGACCCTGACCCCCACGGTGATCGACCGCAACCGTATCACCCTCAAGGTGGCGCCGGAGGTCAGCGAACTGGATTACAGCAACGCAGTAGTGATCCAGGGCATCCAGGTGCCCGCCCTGACCGTGCGCCGCACCGACACCAGCGTGTCCCTGGCCGATGGCGAAAGCTTTGTGATCAGCGGCCTGATCAGCACCAATAACCGCTCCACCATCAGCAAATTTCCGGGGCTGGGTGACATCCCGATCCTCGGTGCGTTTTTCCGCGACTCCAATATCAGCCGCGAAGAAAAAGAACTGTTGATGATCGTCACGCCGCACCTGGTCCAGCCGTTGGCCGCCAACGTGCCGCTGCCGTCGTTGCCGGGCGAGAAACTGCGCAGCTACGACCCGAACTGGTATCGCATGTTCTTTCTGGAAAACGGCAACTTCGACCGGCGCACAGGACTCTCCCAATGAGCGATAGCCTGAGCCAGACGTTTCTGGCAATTACCCGCAACACCACCGACCTGGAATGGCTGCAGGGCGCCCTTGCCCCTCTTGGCCAAGTGGTCAGTGCCGGTACGGGCAGCCTGGACGAATTGCTCGCGCTGGTGGACGTGACCTTCGCCAACCTGGTGTTCGTCGGCCTCGACCGCGAAAACGTGGTGGCCCAGAGCGCGCTAATCGAAGGCGCCCTGGAGGCCAAGCCNNCTCCAGCGAAGTCGCAGGACTGGTGCGGCGCCTGAGCAAGCGCCTGCCACAGGTTGCCTCGAATGCGCAGTTGGGCGGCCTGACCGTGCTGTTCGGCACCCAAAGCAACGCCGACGGCGCCATGCTGGCGACCCATCTGGCCCTGGTGGTGCAAAAAAGCGGGCAGCAAACCCTGCTGCTGGACCTGGGTTTGCCACGCAGCGACAGCCTGGCCTTGCTGGGCCTGGAGAGCACTTTCAATTTCGGCGATGCGCTGCGCCACTTGCGCCGCCTCGACACCACCTTGATCAACAGCGCCTTCACCACCGCGCTGGATGGCCTGCGCATCCTGGCCTACGCCACCGGCGACGAACCGCTCAAACTCACCAGCGCCGCCGAGCTGTTCATGTTGCTCAGTGCGCTGCGCCAGCACTTCCAGCACATCGTCGTGAACATCACCGGGCAGCCGGACAGCGAAGCCTTGCGCACCTTTGTCAGCCACTGCGACAAACTGCTGTGGTGCACCGACCAGAGCGTACTGGAATGCCGTCGCAACCTGGCGGTGCTCAACCGCTGGCGCGACAAAGGCATGAAGCTTGACCACGCCAAGCTGGTGGTCGACCGCTATATCAAGGCCTGCGCCCCCGACACCGAAGCGCTGGAAAAAAGCTTCGGCCTGGAGTGCGTCGCCGTGCTGCCCTTGAGCGCCGAGCTGCGCCTGAATGTAAAGAACCAGGGCCAGACCCTGTTTGCCCTCGCCCCGCGCGAGCCGTTGACTCAAGCCGTGCGCACCCTGGGCGAGCGCCTGGCGAGACGCTCCGAGGGCCTGGAAAAACCCTCGATGCGCTGGTTTGAACGCATTCTGGGGGCCGGGCGATGAGCAGCGAAAAACTCTTCGGCGGCCCGGCCCGCGCTGCCGGTGGCAACAGCGACCACGACGGCCTGAAACTGGTGCTGCACCGCTACATCATCGATGCCATCGAGGAGTCGGGTAAGAACCTGCTCGAAGGCACGCGCCAGTCCTTGGCGCAATTTGTCGTCGACAAGGTCTCCGAGTACATCACGCGCATGCGCCTGGCGATCTCGCGCTACGAAATGGAGCGCCTGGCCGAAGAGATCGTCGACGAACTNNCGGCGCCTGGATGAGTCGTCGCCGATGGTGGATGCGCGCTTGCCCGACGGTAGCCGGGTGAACGCGATCATCCCGCCGATTGCCTTGGACGGGCCGTGCCTGTCGATTCGTAAATTTCGCAAGGACATGCTCAAGAGCAGCGATCTGGTGGCCATGCAGACCATCGACCAGAGCATTTTCGAGTTCTTCCAGGAGGCCGTGGGCAAGCGCTGCAACATCCTGATCAGCGGCGGTACCGGCACCGGCAAGACCACGCTGCTGAACATTCTCAGCCAGTTGATCAACCCTCACGAACGCCTGGTGACCATCGAAGACGTGGCCGAACTGCAACTGGGCCACCCCCACGTGGTGCGCCTGGAAACCCGCCCGCCGAATGCCGAAGGCCATGGCGAGGTGCGCTCCAGCGACTTGATCCGCAACGCCCTGCGGATGCGCCCGGACCGCATCATCCTTGGCGAGATCCGGGGCGTGGAAGTGCTCGACGTAATGACCGCGATGAACACCGGCCACGACGGTTCCATGAGCACCGTGCACGCCAACAATGCCCAGGACGCGCTGCTGCGCCTGGAAACCCTGGTGGGCCTGACCGGCCGTTCGATCGCGGAAAAAACCCTGCGCCAGATGATCTGCGCCGCACTCGACGTGATCATCCAGCTCACGCGCATGCCCGATGGCCGCCGCTGCGTCAGCGAAGTGGTGGAAGTGGTGGGCGTGCGCGATGACGTGTATGTCACCAATACCCTGTTCCGCCTCGACCGGCGCACCGGCTTCGGCTTCCTGCGTGAAGCCCTCAACCCGGCCGGCGACAAACTGCGCCGCGAATCGGCCATGCCGTTGTAAGGAGCCAGCGATGACCGGACCGGTGTTGTTGCTTATCTGCCTGCTGCTGATCGGCCTGTCGCTGTGGCTGTTCAACCATGGCCTGCGCAAGGCCCAGACCGACCGCGTGCTGGAGCGCCTCAGCGAAGGCCAACCCCAGGTTCAGGAGCAGACCACCACCTGGACCGGTCTGGAACGCATGTTCCTGCGCGCCGGGCTGGGCAAACCCACAGACCGCCTGGGCCTGTGGATCTGTGCCTGGGTGGTTGGTGCGCTGCTGGGCTACCTGGCTGCCGATGGGCTGGGCCTGCTGCTGATGCTGCTGGGGCCGCCGCTGGTGTTGCGCATTTACATCGCGTGGCGCTACCAGCGCCTCGTGCAGCGCATGGTCGAACAGTTGCCGCAATTGCTGGACCACAGCGTGCGCAGCCTCAAGTCCGGCAGAACCCTGGCCGACGCGGTATTGGGCGGGGTCGAGAGTGTGGAAAACCCGCTCAAGGAAGCCATGGGCCGTGTGCAGCGCAACGTGCGCATGGGTGTGAGCCTGCCGGACTCGGTCAGCGACTTTGCCGAGTTTTACGAACAGGATGAATTTCGCCTGTTCGCCCTGGGCCTCAAGGTCAACCACCGCTACGGCGGCAACGCCAGCGAANNNTGCTGGGCGCACTGGCCATGGACCTCACGGGCTCCTTTGCCATGTGGCGCATGCTGAGGAGTATTTGAGATGGTGCTGCTGGCCAGCCTGTTGATGGTGCTTGCCGCCGGGGTATTGGTGGGCGGCCAGATGCTCGAGCATCGCCGCCGCGAGCGGCGGGTGGCCGAGCGCCTGCAGGGGCGCATGACCAGCGACGACAGGCTGGGCACATTGATGCGCCAACTGGGCAGCAGCGCCCTGGCCCAGCGCTCGGTCAGCCTGGACAACGAAACCCAGACGCTGCTCAACCGCATCGGCTGGCGCAAGGCCAACCAGCGCTCNNCCGATCATCGCGCTGGGCATCGGCTACCTGCTGCCAAAACGCGTGCTGGCCGCTGCCGCCAAACATCGCCAGCAGCGTATCGCCAAGGAAATCTCCACCTTCATTCCGCTGCTGCGCATCCTGTTCGAGTCGGGCATGGCGATTGAGCAATCCTTGCGCGTGCTGGGCAACGAAGGCCAACGCCTGCTCCCCAGCCTCACCCATGAATTGCGCCTGATCCTGGCGCGGGTCGATTCCGGGCTGGAACTGGGCGAAGAGCTGGGCAAGACCGCCCGCGTGCTGGAAGTGGATGAGTTCACCGACACCTGCGTCATCCTCCAGCAACTGATCCTGCAAGGCGGCGGCGCGATGAAATCGCTGCTGGCCCTCAAGCAATTGCTCGATGACCGACGCCTGACCAACCTGCAGGAATACATCTCGAAGATGTCGGCGAAAATGTCGGTGGTGATGATGGTGTTTCTGTTTCCGGCCTTGCTGATCGTGCTCGGCGGCCCGGCGTTTATCGGCATCGCTCGCGCGTTGACGCACTTTTAGGAGAACGTGATGAAAGCATTGATAGCCGGCGTGGCCCTGCTGATGCTCGGCGGATGCGCAACCAATGGCCAAAGCCCGTGGGCGGCGCTGACCTCACCTGGCACTTGCTCCAAGCCCGCGTCTGACCAGGAACTGGCGCTCAACCTGGCCGATGACATGGCCAACGAAGGCAAGCTGCACGCCAGCCTCGCCAACCTGCAAAGCCTGCCCGACAGCCTGCCCCAGGTGCGCCAGCGCAAAGCCCGCGCCTACCGTTTGCTGGGGCGTAGCGAGGCCGAACCGTTGTACCGCAGCCTGCTGGGCACCTGCATGAACGCCGAAGGCGAACACGGCCTGGGGCAATTGGCGGCGGCCAAGGGCGACAACGCCCAGGCGCTGGCCCATATGCAGCGGGCAGCGCAGCTGGCGCCGACCGACGAAAAAATCCGCAATGACTTGGGCGTCGCCTACCTCAACCAATTGCGCCTGGAAGACGCCCGCTTCGAATTCATGACCGCCATCGAACTCAAGCAGAGCGACCCGCTGGCCGCCATCAACCTGGTGACGCTGCTGATCTATCAGGACAACTGGGGCCAGGCGGCAAAAGTGGTCAGCCAGCTGGGCCTGAGCCCCGAGCAGGTCAACGATGCCCAGGCGCGCGCGGCCAAGCTCAAGGGCTCAAACACTGCAACGCGCAAAGTAGCGGCGGTCAGCGATGACCTGTCGTTGTTGATCAAATAAGGAGTGACTGATGAAAGCCCATTACCTTATCTGCCTGGCGCTGTTGCCGCTGGGCGCAGTGGCTATCGAACCCGGCCCCTCATCCCCGTACCAGGCCGAGACAGAAAACTGGTTGGCGTTGCAGGTCAATGGCCTCGCAGCGTCGCCGACGCCGCAAAAAACCACTCCCGCAGAACGGGAGCAGGCCTTGCAACGGTGGCTGGACAGCAACAAGCACCCGATCCCGGAGTTCTTTGAATCCGAGTCGGGCGGCAAATCTGGCGGTGGCAAAAGCCAATAAGCTCAGTGCGCGGTGACCCGCTGACGCATCGCCGAGTTGCTCGGTGAAAGCGCCAGCGCCAGCTGGGTGCGGTTATGCATATGGGTCAGGCGCAAGACCTGGGACACATACAACTTGACCGTGTTTTCAGTGATCCCCAGCTCGCAGGCGATCTGGTAGTTGGTCTGGCCCTTGCCCACCAGGCGGGCAACGTCAAGCTGACGCGGCGACAGCTGCGTGAAGATGGTGGGGATTTCCAACGGCGCCGCTTCGTCCGCCNNTACAGGTCATTGATGGATTCGGAGAGGTATTGCAGCTTCTGGTTCAGATGCCCGAGCTGCAACTCTTTTTGCCGCTCCTCCAGCGCCGATTCCTGGCGCTGCAGGCCTTCGAGCAACTCATCGAGGTTAATGGGTTTCTGGTAGTAATCGGCGATGCCCGCGCGCAGGGCCTTGATCACATCCTGCTTGTCGGCGCGACCGGTGAGCATGATCGCCTCGAAAGCGCGCTGCTTGCCGGCGACCTGCTGCATGGCCTGGACCAGCTCGATGCCGTCCATGTCGGGCATGTGCAGGTCGCACAGCACCAGGCCGATCTCGGCGTCTTCGCTGAAACGCTGCAACGCGTGGCGGCTGGACTCGCAAGGTACGCAGCGATAGCCGCTGCTTTCGAGGAATTCACAGAGTTCTTCCACGATCAACGGTTGGTCGTCAACCACTAGCACTTTTACTGGCGATGTCAGCTTGTTCACGTGCTACTCCATGCATGGCGTGCCAAATGTTTGACCTATCCCTTTTGACGAAGAATCTACACATTTACTCAATAAACGTAGACCTACTTTCCGACTATGTACATAGCGATAGAGGCGTTGTGCGACTAATGGATCCAAAAGCTGTACAGGGCAAAACCTGTCAATAAAAACGGTGCAAACGGCTGCTTTGTTGACGCGCCCTCCGGCGGGGTACGGCCACGCGCCCTAAACCATTGATCAATAAGTGACCAGCCGCCCAGCGCCACTGCGGCGCCGATCAATGACCACAGCAAATGATCCGCCGACGTCGCCAGGCCCAGCGCGGCCAACAGCTTTACATCGCCCGCGCCAAAGCGGCCCAGCGCATAGCCTGGCAGGGTCAGCAGCAACGCCAGGGCAAACGCCCAGCCACCCTCGCCCGCCGGCGCGCCCAGCCAGGTGCTGCCCATCCACAGCAAATAGAGGAGTGCCAGCAGCGCCACGCCGAGGGTCAAGCCGTTGGCGATCTGGCGCTGACGAATATCCTGCACTGCACAAAGCGCCAACCAGAGTAGAACCACCGCGCCATGAATCACGTAAAAAACATCCCTTTTCGCTGAATGATTCTATGCTGATATCAGGTAGTAACCGTCAGGGTAGACGCAGTCATGAAAACGGGCCTCCCCAGAAAGCAAAAAGGTGCGGCGGCGATTGAGTTCGCCCTGGTCTTCGGGATCTTTTTTGCGGTGTTTTATGGGTTGATCACCTATAGCCTGCCGCTGCTGTTGATGCAGTCGTTCAACCAGGCGGCGGCCGAAGCCGTACGCCAGGCCATGGCGGTCGACCCGGTGACCTCGGGCAGCGCCTACCCCACGCTGCTCACCCAGCGCGCGAAAGATGCCGCAGCGGCCCAATTGAGCTGGATCCCCACCAGCTTCCAGTTTCAGCCCTCCTTCATCAACGCCACCTACAACATCAGCACCACCACGCTGACCGTCGCAATCAGCTACCCCAGCGCCAACCTCAACGCCGTGTTCCCGGTACTGGTGGTGCCGGGGGTCGGCACCGTGCCGAATCTGCCAACCAACCTCACCGCCAGTTCGAGTCTGCAGTTTTGACCTCGGGGGATAACCTCTTCGGGCGCCTGCTGGGCCGCACCCACCCGGTGGCCTTCGACACACCTGCCGTGCCCGTTACCGGGCTGCACGTGCAACTGGACCCGCAAGGCCGCGTCGTCAACATCAGCGGCACCCTGCGCACGCAACTGGCCGCGCACGAGGCCACACCGTTACTGCGCGAGCTGCTCTGCGCCGACAGCGCCCTGAGCATCGAAGGCAGCCCTGCCGACTGGCAACGCCAGAGCCTGGACCTGAATTTCCGCGGCGCCGCCGGCAAGGTCCTGCATACCCGTGGCTGGGTCGCACCCGATGGCGATGGCTGGTGCCTGCACTTGCTGGATGTGGGTGACTTGCTCGCCGGCCGGCAACTGGCCCGGCACCACGAACAGATCCATCAACTCGCCTGCCGCATGAGCGAGCAGCTGCGCGTGTGCAGCCTGAACCGCCTGCCCGAGGTGCTCAACGACCACCTGCGCAGCCTGGCTCAGCACTGGCACATCCCCTGCGTGGCCATGGCCGTGCTCGATGACGAGGACCACGGTTGGCGGATCTACAGCCAATACGCCGCCCTTGACGCCCCGGCCCTGTGGCAAACCGATCAGCACCTGGGCACCAGCCTCGACAGCGTGAATGGCAACACACCCTTGAGCCTCGCCGAAGGGCGCAGCGATAACCCGCGCCTGCACAGCATATTTGGCAACGCCGACGGATTTCTGGTGCCCTACCGCGACAGCCAGGGCATTGCCGCCTGGTTGCTCTGCGGCTTCTACAGCGGCCAGCCGCACACCGGCGAGCGCGACTGGCTGGACCTCACCGCCGCCCTCGCCGCCCCGCTGCTGAACCGCCTGCGCGAGCAACGCAACCATCAGCACCTGGAACGCATGGAAGCCTTGCAAGGCCTGCTCGGCACTGGCTGGTGGGAGCTGTTGCCGGCAACCCAGGAGATCCAGCTCGCGCCGCAGTTGCTCGCCAACCTGAGCCTGGAACCGGGAGCCACCCGCCAGACGCTGGACACCTGGCTGGAGCTGATCCACCCCGCCGACCGCGAGGAACTCAGCAGCCGCCTGCACGACCTGCAAGGGCTGGGCAAACCGCTGCTGACCAGCGTGCGCCTGCAGCGCACCGACGCCGAACACCATCCGCTCTGGTATCGCGTGCAGGGCCAGGTGCTGGGCGTTGGCGACGAGCGGCGCTGGGTCGGCTTCATGCTCGACATCAGCGACATCAAAAACCAGCAATTGCACACCGCCGCCGCCCACGCGCGCCTGGACAACCTGATCGCCAGCGCACCGGCGGTGATCTATGTGCAACGCTATGTCGACGGCGCCCTGCACCCGGCGTTCTTCAGTGACAGCCTGCTGCCGCTGCTCGGCTGGACCCTGGCCGACTGCACCCACGACGGCCTGGCGTCACTGATCCACGCCGACGACCGCGACCTCTACTTCGAACGCACCCGCCAGCTGCTGCGCGAAGGCAACGTGCGCAGCCGCTACCGCGTGCGCGATAAACAGGGCCACTACCACTGGCTGCTCGATGAAGCCAAGCTGCTGCGCGATGACCTCGGCCTGCCGGTGGAAGCCGTCGGGCTGTGGCTGGATGTGACCGACGCGACCCTGGCCGCTGAACAGATCAAACAAAGCGAAGAGCGCTACCGCATCCTGGTGGAAGACTCCCCGGCGATGATCTGCCGCTATCGCCCGGACCTGACGCTGACCTTCGGCAACACGCCGCTGGCCAACTACCTGGAGTGCCTGCCCGCGCAACTGCCGGGGCTGAACCTGGGTGATTGGCTGTCGGATGAACAGCGCCAGGCGTTTACCCAGCGCATCGGCCAATTGACCCCCGAATTTCCGGTGAGCACCGCCGAAATCAGCCTGCAACTGCCCGGGCGCGAACATGCCTGGTGGGTGTGGTCCGACCGTGGGGTGTTTGACCAGCACGGGGCCTTGGTGGAAGTCCAGGCCGTGGGACGCGACAACACCGAAGTGCGCCGTTCCCAGCAGCAACTGACCCAGAGCGCCAAGATGGCCACCCTCGGCGAAATGGCCACGGGCCTGGCCCATGAGATCAACCAGCCGTTGAACGTAATGCGCATGGCCATCGTCAACGTGCTCAAGCGCCTGGCCAGCGGCGACGCGCAGGTCGACTACCTCACCGAAAAGCTGCAGCGCATCGACGCCCAGGTGCAGCGCGCGGCGCGGGTGGTGGACCATATGCGCGTGTTTGGCCGCCGCTCGGAGGTCGAACAGCACCCCTTCGACCCGGCGCAGGCGGTGGACGGCACGTTGTCGCTGCTGGGCGAGGGCCTGCGCGGCAAGGGCGTAGAGCTGCGCATTACACCGGCGGACTTTGCGGTGCAGGTCAAAGGCCATGTCGACCAGTTGGAGCAAGTGCTGATCAACCTGATGGTCAACGCCCGCGACGCGCTGCTGAGCAAACGTGAAAAAGACTCGGAATTTCGCCCCTGGATCGCCCTGCATTGCGAGCACGACAGCCGGCATGTGCGGGTCTGGGTCGAGGACAACGGCGGCGGGATCGACCCGCGTTTGCTGGAGCGGATTTTCGAGCCGTTTTTTACCACCAAGCC
>CXWL01006832.1_pt1 | contig 11142 bp, 6 predicted proteins | sample 590931 | NCBI WGS metagenome assembly CXWL01 (sample SAMEA3498368, study PRJEB10139) | groundwater metagenome | biome: water well; material: biofilm material | place: Germany | collected 2015-04-27 | reverse complement strand
CACCCCGGGCTCCTGCGTCGCCGACGGCGACACCCTCTGTCTGCTCGGCGGCCGCTATCGGGCCGAGGTGACCTGGACCAATCAGTTCAACGGCGCGAGCGGCCACGGCATCGCGCGCCCCAACGGCGACTTCACGGGCTTCTTCGCCTTCGACGACCCGTCGAACATCGAGCTCATCGTCAAGATGCTCGACTTCGGCGACGTCATCAAGGTGTTCTACGGCCAGCTCACGAACCTGCGGTTCACCTTGACCATCACCGACGTCAGCACCGGCGTCCAGCGGGTCTACGGCAACGGCCCGGGCGACTGCGGCGACATCGACCAGGCGGCATTCAGCAAGCGTCTCGGGGACGCCGCCGCTGCCACCGGCAGCTGCCAGCCGTCGAGCAGCCGTCTGTGCCTGCTGGGCAAGCGGTTTGCGATCGACGTCGACTGGCGCAACCAATTCAGCGGCCAGACCGGCAGCGGCCAGGCCAGCTCGCTGTCGGACCTGAGCGGGCTGTTCACGTTCACCGACCCGCGCAATGTCGAGATCCTCACCAAGACCCTCGACTTCGGCGACCGCATCCTGTTCATCTACGGCTCGCTGTCGGACCTCGAGTACACCATCCACGTCACCGACACCGTCGGCGGCCAGGTCAAGACCTACACCAACGCGGCCGGCAACTTCTGCGGCCAGATCGACGACCACGCCTTCTGAGCCAGAACCCGCCCCCCTTGCGTCTCCTGCTCGCCCTGCTGCTGCTCACTGCCAGCACCGCCAGGGCCACCGCCGCGGACGCCGTCGCCGACCTCGAGCGGGCCGCGGGTGGCCCGCTATGGGTGTCGACCCATCCGGCCACCGGCACCGTCCGCTTCGTCCGTCCGTTGCGACGTGGCGCGGCACTGCCGCTGCCGCCGCCAGTCGCGACGCTCGGGGTGAAGGTCGCCGACGCCGACCGCTACACGGAGGCCGCCCGGGCCTTCCTCGACCGCTACGCCGCGGCCTTCGGCGCCGACCCGGCCGACCTCGTAGCGACGGCAGGCGGCACCGGACCGGACGCCCTCGGCTACCGCCACCTCGGCTTCACGCAGCAGCACCGCGACGTCCCCGTCTTCGCCAGCCGCCTGACGCTCCACTTCGCGCCCGACGGTGCGCTGCGAGCCGTCAATGGCCTGGCCGTTCCCCTGCCTGACGACCTGGATGAGACGCCAACCATCAGCGCCCGCAGCGCGCGCCGCACCGCGCTCGCCGCCGTCGCGCGCGCGGCCCCGAGCCCGCCACCTCGCGGGGAGGGCGCGCCGGTCCTGAGCTTCTTCCACACCGGGCTGACGCGTGGCGTGCCCGGCCAGGTGCACCTCGCCTGGCAGGTCGTCGTCCGTGCCGGTGCGCGTCGCTTCCGGGCGTTCGTCGACGCCACCGACGGCAAGCTCGTCGACCTCCTGCCGGCCAGCAGCGAGGCGCTCCACCGCGAGGTCTTCGTCGACGGCACGGCCAGCGGCCAGCGAGTCTGGCGCGAGGGTGACTCCCTCCCCTACCAAGGGGCGGCCGACCCCGAGGAAAACGCCGCGGTGAACGAGCTGGTGGCCTCGACGGCCAGCGTCTACGACCTCTTCCGGCGCCTGTCCGGCGGGCGCTTCCTCTCCTGGGACGGCCGCTCGGCAACGCTGCGCTCGGTCTACCGGACGCCGGGTCTTCTCTGCCCGAACGCGAGCTGGAACGGCGAGACGACCAACTTCTGTGCCGGCACCGCCAGTGACGACTTCGTCGCCCACGAGTGGACCCACGCCTACACCCAGAGCACCCACGGCCTGCTCTACCAGTGGCAGACCGGTGCCCTCAACGAGGCCTACTCCGACATTTTCGGCGAGGTCGTCGACCTACTCGACGGGCGCGGCAGCGATGCCCCGGGCGGTCGCCGTCAGCCCCAGGCCTGTTCGGCCCTGGGCAGCCCCGGCTCGCCGACCGTCACGGTCAGCCAGCCGGTCGCGATTGCCGGCGTCTACTCGGCGGGCAAGGCCCTGTTCGGTCCTTCGGTGGAGACACCGGTCGAGGGCGCGGTCGTGGTGGCCGAGGACGCGGCGAACGACACCGGCCCGGCGACCAGCGACGCCTGTACGACGATCTTGAACCCCGAGGCGCTGCGCGGTCGCATCGCCCTCGTCGACCGCGGCGTCTGCACCTTCGTCAGCAAGGTGAAGAATGCCCAAGCGGCGGGCGCCAGCGGTGTCATCGTCGTCAACAACCAGGGCAATGGGCTGGTCAACATGGCCGGCGACGACGCCACCATCACCATCCCATCGCTCTTCCTGGCGCAGGAGGACGGCGACACCTTGCGGCGCGGCCTGGTGCCCGGTCCGCTGGTCACCACCCTCGGTCTCACCCAACTCGGTGAGGGGTCCCTGTCGTGGCTCTTCGGCGAGGATGCAAGCGCCTACGGCGGCGCCGTACGGGACCTGTGGAACCCGTCCTGCTTCGCCAACGCCAACCGGGTTGGCGACGCCCGCTACACCTGCGGCCCCGGCACCGAAGGCAACGACTACGGCGGCGTGCACTGGAACTCGGGCATCGCCGCCCGTGGTTTCGCCATGCTGGTGGACGGCTCCGACGCCGACGGGCTGACGGTGGCGCCGATCGGCCTGGTCAAGGCAGCCAGCCTCTATTGGCGCGCCATGTCCGTCTACCAGACGCCGACCAGCGACTTCGCCGATCACGCCGACGCCCTGGAGGCAGCCTGTGCCGACCTGGTGGCGAGCGGCGCCGAGCTGCCCCGACTGGATACCGACGGCGCGTCGGGCGAGCACTTCGCAAGCGGCGACTGTGACCAGGTCAGTCGGACGATCAACTACCTCCAGCTGCGCCGCAAGCCTGCCCAGTGCGCCTTCGCTCCGCTGCTCGCCGCCAACGTGCCGCCGGCCTGTCGCGTGGGCACACCGACCACCTTCTGGAGCGAGGGGTTCGAGGCCGGTGCCGGCGGCTGGAAGCGCTCGAACCAGGGCGTCTTCCGCGAATACCAGCCGCGGGACTGGGAGCTCGTCGACGGGCTGCCCGGCCAGCGGCCGGGCGGCGCCTTCTTCGCCGACGACCCACCTCGCCGGGGCAACTGCCAGGCGGGCAGCGACGACCAGTCCGGCGTCGCGCGGCTAGAGAGCCCGGCGATCACCCTGCCGACCTCATCGGGCGGCGGGGCGAGCGGTGAGCTCGTTCTCGCCTTCGCCCACAACCTCGCCACCGAGCCCGGTCGCGACGGCGGCGTCCTCGAGCTGTCGCGCAACGGCGGTGCCTGGCAGGTCGTGCCACGGGAGGCCTACCTCTTCAACCCGCCGAAGGTCACCCTCGACCCGGCGCCGGGTAATCGCAATCCGCTCGCGAGCAGCCTGGCCTGGTCCGGCACCGACGACGGCTCGCTCGGCGGCAGCTGGGGAGAGACGCGCGTCGACCTGCGGCAGCTGGCCGCCCCGGGCGACAGCGTCAGGCTCCGCTTCTCGCTCGGCACTGACGGCTGCCAGGGCCGGGAAGGCTGGTACCTCGACGATCTCGCGGCCTACCGCTGTGTGGCCGACGCCGCCTGCACGCCAGACGCCAACACGCTGTGCCTGCTCGGCGGTCGCTACCGCGCCCAGGTCACCTGGCAGAACCAGTACAGCGGCGGTCGCGGCGTCGGCATCGCCCTGCCCTACGCCGACTTCACCGGCTTCTTCGCCTTCGACGACCCGGCCAACGTCGAGCTGGTGGTCAAGCTCCTCGACTTCACGGCCGAAGGTGGGCCGCGGCGCGTCAAGGTGTTCTATGGACAGCTCACCAACCTGCGCTTCGACCTCACCATCACCGACACCGCGAGCGGTGCCAGCAAGACCTACAGCAACACCGCGGGTGACTGCGGCGCCATCGACCAGGAGGGCCTGGTCGCCGACCTGGCGCCCGCCAACCCAGGCGCGCCGACAGGCTGGCGCGCCATCGCCGAGCTCGCACCGGCCCCCGCCGCCGTCGGCACCTGCGTCGCCACCGCCGACACGCTGTGCCTGCTCGACCGACGCTTCGCGGTGCGCGTCGGCTGGCGCAATCAATACGCGGGCTCCAACGGCGCCGGGCAGGCCAGCGCCCTTTCCGATCTCGCGGGGCTCTTCACCTTCACCGATCCGCGCAACGTCGAGGCGCTGGTCAAGCTGCTCGACTTCGGCGACCGCATTCTGCTGCTCTACGGCTCGCTCTCCGACCTCGAGTACCAACTCGACGTCGTCGACACCGTGACCGGCGCCCACAAGACCTACACCAACCCGGCCGGGCGCTACTGCGGCGGCATCGACGATCACGCATTCTGACCGCCACGCGAACCGGCCGCACGCACCGCCCGCCGCTGGCGTAGAATCCCCGAGCTTCACCTCCAGCCATGCGCATGCTGTCTTCGGGCAGGTCCCAGAGTCGACGTTCTCGCGGTGTGAGCCCACACCCCGAGCCGCTCGGCGTTGGGCGCCGACCATGACGGACGCCGATCCGCGCTTCGGCACGCTGCGGGCGGAGAACCTCAAGCTCCGCGGCTGCCTGTTCGACCCCACGACGCTGCTGCCATCGCTGCCGGCGGTGATCGACGACATCCGACGGCGCATCGAGGCCGGCGAACGGGTGGCCCTGATCTACCTCGACCTCTCGGCCGAGGAGGTGCTCGAGGAGGTCTACGGTTGGGAGACCTTCGACCGCGTCCTGGCGCAGGTGGCGGCCCTGCTCATTGCCTTCCGTGACAAGCACCTCACCCAAGCCGACAGCCTGTCGCTGCTGTCGGTGCGCGGCGACGAGTTCGTGCTCTGTGTCGGCTGCCGCGGCAAACGTGGCGAGGAGCTCGCCGAGCTCAACCAGCTGCGCAACAGCCTGGTGTCGATGTTGGCCTCGCAGCTGCGCATCCAGGTCGGCAACGAGACCGCGCGCACCCTGCAGCTGCTGCACTCTGGCACCGTCGTGCGCTATGCGCCGACCCTGCGCATCGAGCGCTCGATCTACCGCACCATCGACCAGCTGCGAGCCATCTGCCGGCGCGAGAAGGACCTGAAGCACGCGCTGCGCCTGAACGAGCTGCGGCGCATCGTCGCCGACGAGGACATCCGCGTCCGCTACCAGCCGATCGTCAACCTGGCCGACGGCCGCATTCACGGCTTCGAGGCGCTGTCGGCAGGGCCCGACGGCGACATCTTCGAGAACACCGAGATGCTGTTCACCTTCGCCGAGGCGACCGACCAGATCATCGACCTCGAGCGGATCTGCCGCCGCGGGGCAGTGCGCGGCGCGACCTCGCTGCCCGCCGGTCGCCGGCTGTTCATCAACTGCTCGGCGCACGGATTCACCGACCCCGAGCTGGCGACCACCGCGCACGTCGCCAGCTTGGCCGACGCCGCCGTCCGCGCCAGCGACCTCGAGCCGAGCGACATCGTCTTCGAGGTCACCGAGCGCGTGGCGCTCTCCACCTCCAAGCAGTTCCAGCGTGTCCTCGGCCAACTGCGTGAGAGCGGCTACCGCATCGCCGTCGACGACATGGGCGCCGGCTACTCCTCGCTGCAGAGCGTCGCCGACATCCAGCCCGACTACCTGAAGTTCGACATCAGCCTGGTGCGCGACCTGCACCGCAGCCCGATCAAGCGCAACCTGCTCGACACCCTGGTGTCCTTCGCCGACAAGCTCGGCGCCCAGGTCATCGCCGAGGGAGTCGAGAAGGACCAGGAGTTCCACACCTTGCGCGGGATGGGCGTGCCCTATGCCCAGGGTTACTTCTTCGCGCCCCCGGAGCCGGCTCCGGGGCGCTCCCTGGTCTACTTCCCGCCCGACGTGGCCGGCGAGGGTTGAACCGCGCCCTGGGCGCCCCTTCGAACGCGCCTACGCGGCTACTTCTTGCTGCCCTTGGCGGGCGGCTCGGCGACCTGCTTCCAGGCCTTGGCGAGCTCGGTGATCACCACCCGCAGGAGCTCCGGCGTGCACCAGGCACGCTGCGACAGGTCGGACAGCGCCTCGACCAGCCGGCCCGGGGCCTCGCAACGCGCCAGCTCGATGACGTAGGGCCGCCGGTCCAGCTGGCGATCCGGCAGGTAGATCGCGATCGCCTTCTCGTCGGTCACCACCTCGGCCTTGTGCGGAACGCCCGCCGCTCCGTCGAGGGAGTCGCGGATCCACTCCGACATCGACCAGTAGCCAGCCCGTTCGGCCGACTCCTTCCAGCGGGCGGTCTGCTCGGACGACGCACGGATCAGTCGGGTCTCTGACAAGCTCTCTTTCGGCATGGCGGGCTCTCTTGCGCGCGGCGCAGCTGTGAAACGTTGTTCGTGCCTAAGGAATATAGCTAATTTTGCATACAGCGGCGAAACCACGCCTGCCGCAGGCGATTCCCTTGATGTGTAACCATAGTTCGGTTTTGTACCCACGGGAAGGCCCGACAACACCTGGAAATGCAAATTTCTGCCGCCTCCGCCGACCCCTGACCACGGGCTAGACTGCAGTGATGGGCAGCCCGGACCCCGATGCCGACCGCGCGCTACAGCAAGCCCTGAGCCTGATCGCGGGCCAGATGAGGCGGCGCCTGGCTCGTGACCCCGGCGGCCACCTCTTGCTCGGTGGTGGCGAAGAGATCGAAATCACCATCCGGCTGGCGGTCGACCCTCAGCGGCCAGTCGAGCCCAGCCAGCTCGCCGCCGCCGCACGCGAGCTCGACAGCGACCTCGAGCACGGACTCGCGACCCTGATTCGCCAGCGCGCGGCGTGGCGCCCCGGGCACGTCACCTGCCTGCGCTGTGCGCCGGCGCCTTGCGACCACGGCCGGCCCGCCGGCCCGCGCGAGGTGTTCGCTGGCTACGGCCCGAGCGGGCTGCCGCGTTTTCGCGACCTCGGTCAGCTGCTGCTCGAGCTGCGTGACCCGCGGGTCGACCGGCTCTATGCCGTCGCAACGACCCCCGCCGCGTCCATCCGGACCGGGTCCCGCCCCGGCGCCCGACGCCGTGAGCCCCACCCCGCCAGCGCCCCGCCCGGGGAGTCGGCGTTTCTCGCCCACGTCATGACCTACCCGGCCCTGGCCGCCGACCTGCTGCCGGCGTATGTGCGCCCGGACCTGCCTCGCCTCGTCGGTCAAGTGGTGGCCGGCTGGTACCTCTTTCCCGGCAGCAAGGGGCATCTCGAGACGGTGGCCCTCACGATTCAGATCCTGGCCACGCCGTCGGCCCGGGGGCGCCATCGGCTGGGCTTCAATCTGGTCGGCAGCGGACCCGGCGGCGAGTCGCTCAGCGCCCTGCCAGGCGTCTCGCCGCCAGGCGCCCGTCAGCGGACGGTCGGCGAAGAGCGTGAACAGGGTGACACCGTGCCGCCCTGGACCGGCGCCATGCTCTGGGCGCAGGGCATCCTCCGCCAGCTCGAGCGGACGGCGCTCGCCGCCGAACAGCTCGACCGTCGCCTGCACGGTCTCCTACGCGGCATCGCTGCGCGTCTCGAGCACGACCGGCGAGCGAGCGGGCGGCGCACCCGGCACGCCGAGGAGCGACACCAGAGTGGCGAGCGGCCGACCCGCCAGGCCCTCGCCGACGCCGCGCGTGCCAGTAGCGAGCAGGTCCTGGTGGACGTGCAGCGGAGCACGCTCGTCGTCCTCGGCGAGCGAGGTCGCGCGCACGTCTTCACCCCCGGAGGCCGCCTGGTGACGTCGCTGCGCTACGGCGCCGAGGCCATCGCCCGCCGCCGCGAGCGCGGCACCTGGCGGCTGGCCAAGGCCGAGGAGCTTGCCGCCCTGCAAGGCGCGCTCGCCGGAGGCATGGGCACGGACCTCGAGGCAACGGCCACGGCCACCGGGGCGCTCCCTGGACCCGTCACCGCCACGTCATGAACCCCACCGTCGACCGCCATCGCTACCGCCGGCTGCGCTGGTTCTTCACCGGCGTCCTGCTGCATGCGATCTGGTTCGAGCTGATCCTCGATCGCCCCCTGCTCCGCCTCTTCCGCTCGCCCGCCATGCCACGCTGGCGGCGCATCGCCGAGCGCTACCGCGAGCTCGCGGTCGACCTCGGCGGCGTGCTCATCAAGCTCGGTCAGTTCCTCTCCACCCGCGTCGACCTCCTGCCAGTCGAGATCACTGGCGTGCTGGCAGGCCTCCAGGACGAGGTGCCCCCGGCACCGTTCCCCGCCATCGTCGCCGGCCTGGAGGCCGACTTCGGCCGCCCGCGGGAGGACGTGTTCTCCGAGCTCGACCCCGAACCGCTCGGCGCCGCCTCCCTGTCGCAGGTGCACGCCGCCAGGCTGCCGAGCGGTGAGCGTGTGGTGGTCAAGCTACTTCGCCCCGGAATCGAGCTCCTGGTCGAAACCGACCTCCTGGCAATCGGCCGCGCCGTCGGCTGGCTCAAGCGCTATCGCCCGATCGCACGCCGGGTCGACGTCGACGCCCTGATCGAAGAGTTCACGCGAACCACGCTCACCGAGCTCGACCTCGCCGCCGAGCGTGCCCACGCCGAGCGCTTCGCCGCCCAGTTTGCCGACGACCCGGTGGTCTGGGTGCCGCGCGCCTACCCTGAGGCGTGTGCTGCGCGCACCCTGACCCTCGAGAACGTCTCCGGCCTCAAGCTCAACGACCTCGCCGGCTTGCGAGCGGCGGGCGTCGACCCCCGGCAGGTGGCGAAGGAGATCTTCCGCCTCACCCTCGAGCAGCTGTTCACCCACGCCTTCGTCCACGCCGACCCACATCCGGGAAATCTCTTCCTGCATCCGGTGGCCGGCAGCCACGACGGCGCCGAGGAACCTCCTCGCCCGACGGACTTCCGCATCGCGTTCGTCGACTTCGGGATGATGGCGGTGGTGCCCGCGCGGCTGCGCGGCGCCCTCCGCGAGGCTGCGCTGGCGCTCATCGAGCGCGACGCCCGCCGCCTGGTGCGCGCCTATGTCGCCGCCGGCACGCTGCTCCCCGGGGCCGATCTCGAGCGCCTCGAGGCCGCCCACCGCGCCCTCTTCGACCGCTTCTGGGGAGTGTCGGTGGGCAGCCTGCACGACACCGCGGTGGCGGCGGCGCCGGAGCTCGTGCGCGAGTTTCGCGACGTCCTGCGCGACTTTCCGTTCCAGGTGCAGGTCGACATGCTGTTCGTGCTGCGCGCCGTGGGCATCGTTTCGGGCCTCACCACCGCCCTCGACCCGGCGCTCGACCCATGGCGCGAGGTGGTGCGCTTCGCCGCCAGCCTGGAGGCGCCCCGCCCCGGCCTCGCCGAGACGGCGCGCGAGCTCCTGGTTTCGGGAGGCCGCCTGCTCACCCTGCCCCGCCGCCTCGACGACGCCCTCACGCGTCTCGACGACGGCAGCCTGTCGGTGCGCTCGGTGCTCGACTCGGCCAGCCGCCGCCAACTCCAGCAACTCGTCTCCGCCGTCGACCGCCTGGCCTGGTTCGCCCTCGCCGCCGGTGTGGCGATCAGCGCCGCCCTGCTCGCCGACCGGCTGCCGGCTGGCAGCCTTTCCCTGCTCGCCGTCGGCGCAGGGGCCGCTGCGGGTTTGGGACTGCTACGCCGTTGGTGGAGTTAGCAGCTGGTGCCCTGCGGTCCAGGGCGGGTCTGTGTTGGCCATGCGCTGAGCGGAGCCGCGAGCACGAGACGGTGGACTGGAGCCGAGCGGGGCCGGCCCGACCGCCCAGGCGAGCAGTCCTGCCGGCCGAGGCAAGCCCCGAAGGGGCGACCCAAGACAGCCCAGGGCATCGCCCTGGGTACGCCGGGCTCTCACCTCCAACGAGCCCCAAAGGGGCGACCCAATGCGGGGGCTCCTCGTCTGGGTCGCCCTTTCAGGGCTCAGGCGGCAGGAGGCCGGAGCACCCAGGGCGTTGCCCTGGGCTGACATGGGGCGCGCCGTTGGCGCTTCCCGACAGGAGACGTCGGTGATCGAGGTGCTGCCGCACAGTTGGGGGCGCCCGTCGGGCGTTCGTCTCGACCGGCCGACAATCCCGCTCTCCCGACGCCAGCACGCACCTCGCTCGCGTTCTGTCGCACGAGATGGCCGAGCTTCGGGGTAGGGCCGCCCCTACGGCCCCGATTTGTAGAGAACGGCTGTCAGATCTTGAACAGCGCGTCCCACGCGGCACGTGGGTCCTTTGGGTCGCGACGGACACTGCCGCCGCTGCCACCCGAAGGCCCGGCGTCGCGGGCGTGCGTCTGCAGTGTACGGGCGTCGAACAGCGTGCAGGCATTGCGTGACCGCTTGTTGGCGATCCTGGCCGGCAGGGTCTGGCGACACTCCCAGCGCGTGCTGGTGTCGAAGAAGCGGCAATTGACGCAGCAGTGCAGCTCGGCGCCGCACTTCGGGCACACCGACTCGGGCCCGATGTCAACGGCGATCGGTTGCGTGTGCGCGCATTGCGGGCACGAGTACGAGGTCTCCGACGGCGCTCCGAGGCCACGGCCACGCGGCCCGTCGCGCTCCGGACGCGGCGGCGCCGGGCCACTCTTGCGCTCGGCCGGGCGCTCGCTGTCCTGATAGCCCCGCTGGCGGTATTTCTGGTCGGACATGATTCCTCACTCTTGCCGCCGACAATGACGGCTGTACCAACAACAAGACTTGGGTTGGGCGACGCCCTCAATCGGCGCTGCGAGCCGCCGTCGCCTGCCAGGCGTCGCCGGCCTGGGCCGCCACCCCCCGCTCTGCGAGGTGCTCCAGCCCCGCCGCGAGCGAGCGTTCGGCGAGTGGCCACAGGGCCGGGTCGACGTCGTCGTAGACCCGCGGCAGCAGCTCGTCCAGCGTCGCGGGCGCCGCCGTCAACGCTGCGCTCAGCTTGGCCAGCCGTTCGCGTCGGTGGGCCAGCGCCTGACGCAGCACGCCGCGACCGTCGCGCACCGCCGGGCCGTGGCCAGGATACAGCGTCCCGATCGTCCGCGCTGGGTCGGCGAGCAACCCTTCGAGCGACGCCAGGTAGGTCGCGAGGTGCCCCTCGGGCGGGTCGATGACGACGGTCGACAGGGTCGACACCAGGTCGCCGGCGAGCAGCGCACCGTAGCGGCTCTCGTGAAAGACCAGATGGCCGCGGGCATGGCCCGGAGTGTGCCACGCCGTGAGCTGCCAACCCTCGCGACCGTCGGGGCTGGCGCCGAGAGCGAGGACATCGCCGTCAGCGAGCGACCGGGCCTCGGCGCCGGCCGGCAGGGTCAGCCGGTCCAGGGTGCGCTGGTGGGCCATCACCG
>CXWL01005125.1_pt1 | contig 11147 bp, 11 predicted proteins | sample 590931 | NCBI WGS metagenome assembly CXWL01 (sample SAMEA3498368, study PRJEB10139) | groundwater metagenome | biome: water well; material: biofilm material | place: Germany | collected 2015-04-27 | reverse complement strand
GATCGGTCGCACCGCCGCCGGTACGGATTTATCACGTGCGGCAAGGGTCAGCCTGCCCAGTCCGGCTGGATGACCCACGCGGCCTCCCATGCGCGGTTCCGTAACGTGAACGTCATCGGAGGGCAGGCCGGATTATGAGCACAACCGGTCACAAGACCTGGCCGAAGCTGACGAGCCGTGAGGAGTTCCGATTTCTCGCGGACCTGGTCCTGAAACATTCGACCGGCGACCACACGCTGCTGTCGTTGCACGATCAGCAGAGCGGAACGACGCGGTTTGCAAACAATCAGGTGATCCAGAACGTCGATACGAGGCGCGGGTCTTTGAATGTGACGGTGGCGTTTGGGCGGCGTCATGGCACCGCCGGTACGACGGACTTTACCGCGGGATCGGTGCAAGAGACGGTGGCCAGATCTGTGCAGATCGCGCATTTGTCGCCGGACGATCCGGAATATCTCTCGCCGGTAGAGCCACGGCAATATGTGACGTCTCCTACAACGCGAGCTGAAACTGTCGTGGCCGGGCCGGCCCGTCGGCTGGAATATGCAAACGAGGCGATCGGGCAATGCCGGATGGAAAATCTTGGCGCCGCCGGGATTGTGTCCTCGTCGGTCGCGACAGTCGGAGTGGCTGCGAGTACGGGACTCTTTGCCCATGAAGAGCGAACCGATGCACGATTCAGCCTCACAGTTCAGGCCGGCGAGGCCACTGGCTGGGGTGCCTCGGCCCATCGGTCCATCGATCATCTGAGGGTCCAGGAGCGGACACTCACCGCGATCGATAAGGCCAAGCGAGGCCTGGAGGTGCGCGAGCTGCCGCCGGGCCGCTATACCGTGATTCTTGAGCCGGCTGCCGTCGCGGGGCTGTGGTCTTCGCTGCTCTGGATGCTCGATGCGAAGTCTTACGAGAAAGGCACGAGCGCCTTCTCGGGCAAGTTGGGCCAGCCGATCGTCGACAAGCGACTGACGCTCCGTAATCTGCCGGCACACGAGGATCTTTTAGGCATTGGGTTCACCACCGATGGATTGCCGACCGTGGCATCCGACTGGATTTCAGAGGGGCGGCTCGCACAGCTTGCGTACGATCGGTTCACCGCGAAGGCGCGAGGGATCGACCGAATCCCCACGCTCGACGCGCCCTGTCTCTCAGGAGGAGGGTCGTCCTTGCCGACATTACAGGAGTTAATCAAGGGAACAGAGAGAGCCATACTCGTGACGAACTTCTGGTACATCCGGACGGTCAATCCAACCGATCTCACCCTGACTGGTATGACGAGAGACGGCACGTTTCTCGTCGAGAACGGAATAATTGTGTCGGCAGTGAAGAATTTTCGGTTTCACGAGAGCCCGCTGCGAGTCTTCAACCGGATCGAGGCCTTCACCAGTCCAACTGAAGCGATCACGTCTGAAACCGGCAAGCTGCTCGTGCCGGCAATGACACTGCGCGATTTCAACTTTTCAAGCGTCACCCGATTCTGAGGTTTGCCCGCTGTGAGCGGACAAGAAAGATGATAGACATGGTGTGGATGACAAGGTGCTGTATCGTGATTGTCCTGGGAATGAGTCTCTTGGGCGCCGGCTGCAACATTGTGGGAACTTCGAAGCAAGAGGATCTTGGACAGGGGATCGTGTGGGGGACGTTGGGAGCCCAACCAACCGGCCAGATGCGGCCCACTATGCCGACCAATATCTTATCTCTGCCAGGACAGGTGACGGCGGTCGAGGGTGGGGCCTATGTGCTTCAGGACGTGAGTGGCGTCGAACATCGCGTGTCGCATGACGAAAATACTCGAATCGATCGGCCGGCCCATGTCGGAGATCGGATCGAAGCCTTTGTGGATGACAGGGGCCGCGCAGTCTTTATTCGAAACATCGATCAGGACGGACGATCGCAGTAAACCTGGCAGGATGCTGAAAAGGTCGCTCTCGAAAAACGTGAAAGGTCAAACGTGAGACGCAAAAAGTGAAACGTAGGACTATCGTGTGCTCTTCTTCCAAAACATTTCACATTTGACGTTTCACGCGGGCGTTAGGGGAAAATCGATGTTCGCTCCATTCTTGGTTGCAGGTATGGCCTGTTGGCTTGGAATGGTTTCACTGGCGGAAGCTGCGCCTGCCGACCAGACTGATGCTCCGCCGTTCTTCGATAATCTGGGCTCCCTCCACCATCCCATCACCACCACATCGGAACAGGCCCAACGGTATTTCGATCAGGGGTTTCGACTCGTCTATGCCTTCAACCACGAAGAAGCGATCCGGTCATTTGAGGCTGCGGCCCAACTCGATCCGCAGGCTGCTATGCCCTATTGGGGGATTGCGCTGGCGCTCGGCCCCAACATCAATGGTGTTATGGAGAAGAAAGACGAACGTCGTGCCATCGAGATGGCTCAGAAGGCTCGTCGGTTAGCAGGCCACATCGCCCCCGCGGAGCAGGCCTACATCGAGGCCTTGGTCACACGGTATGTGGGCCGGAAGGGGGTCAAGCGCAAGGGACTCGATGAGGCCTATGCGAAGGCTATGCGATCGGTGGCGCAGCGGTTTCCTGAAGATGGCGATGCGGCCACGCTGTTTGCGGAAGCGCTGATGGATCTGCGGCCTTGGGATTTCTGGAAACCGGATGGACGACCGCAGCCTGGCACCGACGAGATCGTCAACACGCTCGAGTCCGTGCTTGCGAAGAATCCCGATCACCCAGGGGCCTGCCATTTTTACCTGCATGCGGTCGAGGCATCGTTGCAACCGGAGCGGGCTTTGCCCTGTGCGGAACGGCTGCCGGGTCTCATGCCGGGTGCCGGCCATCTCGTTCATATGCCCGCCCACATTTACATGCGGGTTGGGAAGTACCACGAGGCGGTGGAAGGGAATCGGCAGGCAGCCCACGTCGATGAGCAGTACTTCGCCAGTCAACACCCAACCGGCGAGTATGCCGATGGTTATTANNCGGCAAAGATCGCTCGAAAGAACTCTACCTCCCGACGCCGATCTTTTCGATGATTCGGTTCGGCCGGTGGGAGGAGTTACTCAAAGAGCCTGCGCCGCCCAAGGGATTGCGTTTGATGGACGGGATGTGGAGGCTGGGACGAGGACTCGCCCTTGTTGCGACCGGCCGGCTTCCCGGGGCTGAGGGTGAACATGTCGTTCTTGCCGGCCTCACAAAGCAGATCCGCCGGGATCGCACGACGGAAGAAAAGACCCAGCGGGCGCTTCTCAAGATTGCGGAGCGGATACTGTCAGGAGAGATCGCCGCCCGCCGCCAGCGCTATGAGGACGCGATCAGGCTGTTCGAGGAGGCGATTAAGATGGAAGAGGCGCTTCCCTACTCGGAACCGCCGCTCTGGCCATTATCCGTACGGCATCATCTTGGGGCTGTGCTCTTGCTGGCCGAGCGCCCATCTGACGCGGAAGCGGTCTATCACGCGGATCTTCTACGCCATCCGGACAATGGGTGGGCGCTGACCGGATTGATCCAGAGCCTTCGGGCTCAACAAAAGAATGATCAGGCAGCTGAGGCTGAAGATCGTTTCAAGAAAGCCTGGGCCCATGCCGACTTCATTCCAGCTGATTCTCGAATGTGATGGGCTGCTACGGAGATGGTGCGCCGGAGAGCTGGCCTTTTTCGAGGAGAGTGCCGGAGTTATCGAAGGGCAGGCGGCCGTCTTTGAGGTGGAGACGGCCCGTGATGTTGTATGAGAGGTCTTGCGCCTGGGAGAAGCTGAAAAGCTGGCGTACCACATCGAAGGTCGAGGTGCTTGTCTGAACTGAGACAACGGCATCGCTGAGTCGAGGGACTGTGATGGTTGTGTTGCCCAATCCTCGGGCCAGCCGTTTCCCGTTGAGATTGAGCGTAAAGTCGATGCCCGTAACGAACAGATCGAAATCGTTCGGGTTGCGGATACGGAGATCCACGTGCAATCGTTGCTCGAACGCGGTTCCCTCCAGGGGCATCACATTTGTGACCAGGACCTCAGGGGGTTCGCCTTTCATCAGCCATGAGGCGCACCCGATCATGGCGACAAGGAGAAAGCACACGAGGGAATAGGCAATAGTCCGCATGGGCTACGATCTTACAGGAACATCCGAATCGATGCCATGCCCGTAGAGAAGTTGTAAGGCTTTACTAAGCCATTCGACTGAGTGAGTAAGGAGGGCCGTTTCATGAGAAGACAAATCACCCGATCGGTTCTTACCGTGGCCGTTCTCCTCATTGGAGCATGGAACGTACCATCGACCGGTCTAGCGGTAGCGGATGCGACGTCGGGCAAGGCCTACTTCGCAGGGGGTTGTTTCTGGTGCATGGAAGAAGTCTTCGAGAAGGTTGAGGGGGTGCTGTCTGTAACTTCAGGATATATGGGAGGGACGGTTTCCAATCCGACCTACAAAGAGGTATCTGCTGGACGGACAGGGCACACGGAATCGGTCGAAGTGGTCTATGATCCGGCTAAAGTGAGTTACCAAAAGCTCCTAGATGCTTTTTGGAACAACGTCGATCCGATCACACCGAACGCTCAGTTCTGCGACCACGGTAATCAGTATCGCTCCGCCATTTTCTTTCGCACCGACGAAGAGAAACGCGCATCGGACAGCTCTAAGCAGTCGATCGAGCAGTCGAGACGATTCAAAGAACCGATCGTCACTCAGATCGCGATGGCTCTGCAGTTCTATCCCGCCGAGGAATATCACCAAGACTTCTACAAGAAGAATCCCATCCGCTACAAACTCTACAAATACAATTGTGGTCGCGCCCAGCGGCTGGAAGAGTTGTGGGGAAAACCGTAACTCAAACCAGACGGCTTCTTTCTATCGGCCTGCCCCCGCAAGAATCGCGCGACAAACCCTCCACCCTCAGTGTATATTTCTGAATCCAGCAATCTGTGCCAATACTCTTGCCCACTGAGGTGCGCTTCGTGAAACGTCCGATTCGGCAATCGACCAGAAAACCAGTGATCGGTGTCATGGGCCCAGCCAAAGCCGGTCTCCGGGAATTGGCCGACGCCAAAACTTTGGGAGAACTCATCGCGCGTCAAGGGTGGGTGGTGTTGACAGGAGGACGTGCGAGCGGCGTGATGGACGCGGCCAGTGAGGGGGCGAAGTCGGTGCCCGGCAGCTTGACCATCGGGATTCTCCCGGATGGCAAAGCACGGGTGTCCCGGTATGTGGATGTGGCGATTGTCACGGACCTGGGCCAAGCGCGCAACAACGTGAACGTCATGTCCAGCGACATCATCGTGGCCTGCGGGCTCGGCGGTACTGGGACGGTTTCAGAAGTTGCATTAGCGCTCAAGGCAAAGAAGACCGTCATTCTGTTGGGGGCCGACAAGGCCGGGGTGGGCCTGTTCAAAAATCTCGCGCCCCATCTCGTCCATGCCGCTGCCTCGCCTGAAGAGGCGGTGAAGCTGATCGGCGATCTGCTCTAGCCAGCCTTGTTCATTTGGTCTATTCGGTCTATCCGGTTTGTTGGTTGAACCAAACTAACTGGATAGACCAGCTAAACCCTGCCAACCCGCCTTGCCTGAGCCTGCGTAGCCGTTCCCGATTCTTTTATTGATAACTTCCGAGAAGTTTTCATCGTGAAAGAACTGTGCCACCCGTGAGGGGCAACAGTTCCCAAAAGTCCACTCTGTGCAGATCGCACCACAGCACGGTATAAGGCATAACCACCGTTTCCCCTGTCCTATCCGCACGTTAGCGGAGAACCATTTCGGCATGGATCTTGAGGCTTTTCAGGCTTCTTATGGAGGCTGCTTTGCGCACAGGTATCCAACCGCACATCATGGCTATCGACAACGGGAGGCGCAGACCACTCTATTCACGCTTGCTGCGCATCTCTTGTGCGCTGGCGCTGTTGTGTCTGCTGGTTGCTGCAGTCCCTACGCCGACGCGGCCCGACTATGACAGTGTCTACCCTCGGTATTCTAACCAGGAAATCCATCGGGCCATCAAATGGTACGCCAAAAAATATCGTCTCGACCCTGCATTGCTACGTGCTGTCATCAAGGCCGAATCTGGATTTCGCCAGCATGCCGTGTCTCGCAAAGGCGCAGTCGGTTTAATGCAACTCACGCCGGCTACCGCGGCCACGTTGCGTGTGAACGATGTCTACGACCCGATCCAGAACATCCGCGGAGGCGCGAAGCAACTGCGGCACCTGCTGAACCTTTACCAAGGCGAACTTCCCTTGGCCCTGGCGGCCTATAACGCCGGCGTCCATCGGGTCAAAGGTCACAAAGTCCCGCACATTCGAGAAACCCGTGCCTACATAAGGAAAGTGCTGCGGTACTACGAGGTGTTTCGTTCTCACCCGCAACCTTCTCTCAAGAATAATAACAAATAAGGGATGGGCTAGAGATTGGCCCTTATATGCGGAATACCATGCCGATCTGCGCTTGGATAAGAGACGTTACCTGACACCCTCCTGTAGAGAGATCACGCGCACTCGCCCTCGAAGTCATCCTTCTAAAAAAGAATAGACGGCAAGCCTGAGCCGGTGGTCTTGACGTTCCGCTATCGCGACTTCATGGTCAGAGATTGAAACTTGGCCATCGTATCGGAATCGGCTTATTTCACGGTCTGAGTAGAAGAGGGCTTGACCTGTATGGAATTGGTCTGCGACAAGAGAGAATCTTTGATCGAGGAGGAGTGCGACGATGAAACGGCACATCAACCAACGAATGGCCGGATTGGCCCATTCGGAGATTCGAGCGATGACCCAGGCCTGTATCGAGGCGAAGGGCCTCAACATGGCACAAGGGGTCTGCGACACGCCGGTTCCACCGACGGTGCTTCGAGCTGCGGCGCAGGCGATGGAGCAGGGGAAGAATGTCTATTCGCGATTCGATGGATTGTCCGAACTGCGGCAGGCGATCGCCAAGAAGCTCGTGCAGTACAACGGCATTGTGGCTGATCCGGAAACAGACGTGACAGTCAGTGCGGGAGCCACCGGGGCCTTTCATTGTGCCTGCCTGGCCCTGCTCGATCCCGGGGACGAGGTTGTCCTCTTCGAGCCCTATTATCAGTATCACATCAGCGCGCTACTCGCGGTTGAGGCGGTTCCGGTTGTGGTGAAGATGCGAGACCCCGATTGGAGCTTTTCCGAGGCCGATATCGAGCGCGTCATCACGCCTCGAACCAGGGCGATCATCGTGAATTCGCCCGGCAATCCTTCCGGAAAAGTATTCAGCAGGAGCGAGCTGGAGTGTATTGCGGCGATCGCACAACAGCATGATCTGTTCGTATTTACCGATGAAATCTACGAATACTTTCTATATGACGGCCGTACCCATGTGAGCCTTGCAACTCTGCCGGGCATGGCCGACCGCACGATTACTCTCGGCGGCTACTCCAAGACTTTTAGCATCACCGGCTGGCGCATTGGTTACAGCGTCGCTGCAGCGAGGTGGGCTCAGGCGATCGGCGCCATGAACGACCTGCTCTATGTCTGTGCCCCGACGCCGTTGCAGGCGGGGGTGGCGGCGGGTATCCAGGAACTCCCGGACTCGTTCTACCGCGATCTGGCGCGCGACTATCAACAGAAACGCGATCGGTTCTGCCAGGCCTTGGCGAAGGCCGGTCTGACACCGTCGATTCCGCGAGGCGCATACTATGTGCTGGCCGATGCGTCGCGCCTGCCTGGCACAACGGGAAAAGCACGAGCAATGTTTCTTCTTGAGACGATCGGCTTGGCCGGCGTGCCGGGGGAAGCCTTCTTCTCCGGGGCTGAGGGGAAACAGTTCATTCGATTCAGCTATGCGAAAATCGATTCCGATATCGACGACGCTTGCCGGAGGCTTGCGCGGCTTGCCTAGCATACGCTTTCGATCTCAGCCGTGATCTTTCAACTGGCGGACTTTTTCATGACCCTGTTAGAATGCGAATGATCGAGATGGTGGAATTACGATCCAGTTCTCGACAGATTATTCCGAAGCAGAGAGATGTCGTCGGCATCGTGAGAAGCTTCTCGCGCCATAGCCGATGATCGGCAGGGAACCTTATGGAAGGACGCAAGCATACCCGATTCGCGGTGCAACTTCCCGTGTCGTTCAGTGGAGACCAGCTTTCCGACGGGGGCACAATTTTGAATGTGACGGCGGAGGGCTGCGCCATCACGTCGGACGCCGTCGCTGGCCTTGGAGTCTATCTGCAATTGACGATGCAACTCCGAGAGCGAGAGGAGCCGATCCTGGTCGATCTGGCAGCAGTCCGGTGGGCTTCCGCGAGAAGGTTCGGTGTTGAGTTTATCAAGATTCGCCCTGAAGAAAGAGAGCGGCTGAAGCAGTTCGTGAAGGCGCTGGAATCAACGAGCTGAATGAGGCATCTGCGATGAGACCCTAGCGGCTACCTCATGGCAACTGTTCTGACTTGCTCATAGGTGGTCAAGCCGGCGAGTATTTTTTGAATTCCGTCCTGCACGAGTGTCACCATCCCTTCCTTCTCGGCCAGGCACTGCATCTCTGTCGTTTTGGCGCGGTTCTGGATCAGGTTTCGCATTTCATCCGATCCACATAGGAGTTCGTGTAAGGCGACCCGACCCTTGAGGCCTGTCTGGCTGCAGGCATCGCAGCCACGCCCTCGATAGAGCTGGAAGTCCTCGCGATAGCCCACTCCGAGCATGTCCCAGGCCTGTATACCGTACCAATGAGCCAGTTTGTCGTACTCCTGCGCCGTTGGATGGTACGGCTCTTTACAATTGACGCAGATCCGTTTGCAGAGGCGTTTAGCGATCACCCCCTGCATGGCATCGGCAAAGTTGAAGGAGTCGCATCCCAGGTCGAGGAGACGGATTACAGTCTCGACCGCCCCGTTCGTGTGCAAGGTGCTCAAGACCAGGTGTCCGGTCAGCGAGGCCTCGATAGCCACATCGGCAGTTTCCTTATCCCGCATCTCACCGATCATGATGACATCAGGGTCGGCTCGTAAGAACGACCGCATGGCGGAGGCAAAGGTAAACCCAATTTTTGGATGGACCTGCACTTGCCGAAGGCCATCCTGGGTGATCTCGATAGGATCTTCCGCCGTCCAGATTTTCCGTTCGTCTGTATTGATATGACGAAGCAGGGCATGCAGGGTCGTCGTCTTTCCGGATCCGGTCGGGCCTACGCACAAGATGATACCGTGCGGTTTCTCGGCGATTTCCAGGAGCGCTTTGAGCGTGGCCGGAGCAAACTCCATGGCCTCGAGAGGAAGGGGCTCTCTCGCCGTGAGCAAGCGCATGACAATGTCTTCATTGTTACCGGCGGTCGGCACGGTGGCCACGCGCAGTTCGATTTCCCTATCCTGGTTCAGCTTGAATCGGATCTTCCCGTCCTGTGGTTTCCGGCGTTCAGCAATATCCAGGTTGGACATGATCTTGATACGGGACACCAAGGCTCGGCGATAAATCGCGGGAATCCGCATATAGGTGGAACAGGTACCATCCACGCGAAAACGGATCGCTGTTTCCTTGCGATCCGAGTAGGGTTCGACATGGATGTCAGACGCCTCGTGCTTGTATGCCTCGGCAATAATCTGATTCGCGAGCCGTACGATCGCGGAATCGTTCTCGTCAATGCCGTCAGATTCGATGTCGAAAGACTGCTCCTGGTGAGCGTCGTTGACCAGCTCGCCCAATGTATCCGCAATGGACCCACTGTCGGCGTCTCCGATCGTGGCGCTGAGAAACCGCTCGATGTCACACCGAAGACCCAAGGCAAACCGTATCGTCAGGCCAGGGAAGGATCGACGGATATCATGACCTCTATCGAGATCATGGGGGTTGTCGATCAGGACATCCAGAATATCACCCTGTTGCTTCAACGGGAGCCAATGGTGTCTGCGGAGGTAATCGTGGCTCAGATTATTGAGGAGTTGGGGATCGGCCAGGGTTCGTCCGTCGTAAGGAATATAGGGGCAGTCGAAGAAGGTACTCAAAGTCTTTCCGAGCACGGCTTTCGGGATTCGGTATCTTCCGAGAAGCAAACCTTCCAAGTCGGTTGATCCCCTCACGGACTCCTTAACAGCTTTCACGAAATCCGCCTGGAGGATGAACCCCCCTTGGATTAAGGGGTCGTAAGCATGTGGTTCGATGGTTTTTTGGGACGACGTCTGCATAGTTTCTATTACGTGTGTCAAGGAAGGAACACGATTTCAGTTCCGGTGACTCCCGACCGTTCCAATTATCAGTATAGAAGTATTTTCGTCGTTCACAACGAATTTCAAAAAGCAATGTGATCCTTCGAGAACTTATTTGACGCAGGAGCCTGCAACAAGTTTGAGGGGAAAGGTGAGACTATGGAATAGAGAGTCTCATTTCCGTTCTGGATGCGAGCAGGCCTGTGCGGCATGGGTCTGGAGGTCGGCGCGCAGATCTCTGTCGGTTGAGGCGGCGACAGCGATGACGCCACGAAACCTTGGTATCGGCTGATTGAAGACGAAGGGATTCCCCACCGCGTCGCTGATGGCGCCGCCACTTTCTTCGACGAGCAAGACTCCGGCCGCAAGATCCCATTCGTTCTCCGGCTCGATGGTGAAAGTCGCTTGGACGCGACCGGCGGCGACCAGGGCCAGGGCGTTGGCAATGGAGTACATGGGGTGGCACCGAGCAGTCTCGGCGAGCGCCGACCATCGGCCGCTCCGGAGTTCCCACGCACTGACCATAATGACGGGATTGACGTCACGACCGGGTGAGGGGGTGACGCGCGCGCCATTCAAGAACAGTCCGCCGCCGCGCACTGCCGTGAAGAGTTCGTCGGTCGAGGGATTGAGGATCGCGGCGACAATCGGTGCGCCTCGTTCAATCAACGCGGCAGAAATGCAGAACTCCGGCATCCGATTTACTAAGGCCTTTGTGCCGTCGATGGGGTCTACAATCCAGACGCGCCGGTTGGTGAGTCGAGCCGGATCGTCAGGAGACTCTTCTGAGAGCCATCCATCTTGTGGAAACTCCCGGCGCTGCATCTCATGCAGGACGCGATCGACCTCGTAATCCACAGTGGTGACCGGCGAACGATCCGGTTTCGTCTGCACTTCGAACCCAACCCTGACCAGTTCACGCACCCTCGCGCCGGCCTTCTGAACCGCGTCGACCAGCGTTGCCAATTCTCGTTCCATGTTGTATGCCTCGTAGAATGGACTTAGCCCGCATGATTCACGAAGGCTTCTCCTGCAACCGCCGAG
>CXWL01115356.1_pt1 | contig 11149 bp, 6 predicted proteins | sample 590931 | NCBI WGS metagenome assembly CXWL01 (sample SAMEA3498368, study PRJEB10139) | groundwater metagenome | biome: water well; material: biofilm material | place: Germany | collected 2015-04-27 | reverse complement strand
GCATTACGCGATGCAATACCGCAGGTACGCCAACGCCAGCGCCACGGCTGCCTTGGCAGTAAATGTCGACCGCTATCACGAGGTCTGCCCCCATTGCTCGGGCAAAACGCACTGGCACCAGGCTGGTGATGCCACCGTCGATTAGATGGCCTTTGGAATACGGTACCGCCACGGTCACGCCGGGGACTGCGCTGGAAGAACGGATTGCATTTCCGGCCGAGCCGTGGTCGATCACAACCGCGCTAGCGCTGTCGAGATCTGTTGCCAAAGCCGCCGCGAATCGGCGCGGAAAATGCTCGATTGGCCTGCCGCGTGTGACTCTTTCGGTCCAGCTGGCGATTTTGTTTCCGCGCATGATGCCACCGGTACTCAGAGTAAAGTCCATTAGCGAGAAAAGGTCGAGTCCAATGGCTTCCGATTCGATTCCGGCGGATGACATGCCGCTTGCGTAGGCTGCGCCGACAATTGAACCTGCCGATGTGCCGACAACGATTGCTGGCTCTATGCCGGCTTCCTCAATGGCCCGCAACACGCCAATATGGGCAAAACCACGCAGTCCTCCACCACCTAGCACCAGCGCAACGACGGGTGGTTCACGCAATGTATCGGGGGCGGCCAACCGGAGCTCGAAATCCGCCAGTGTGCGTGGCATCGCGTCGATCGCGTCATCCTGAGCGAAGCTGGCGCAGCCGACGACCGCGGAAACCAGCAGCGCAGCGCTCATTGCTTTAATGCCGCGCGAGCTTGGCTTCTTCATTGCGCGCATCCAGCGGCCAGCGCCACGGCATCCGGCCCGGCAGGGTAAAGCAGCCGATTCGTCCCGTCATTTGCCGCATCCCATACAACACGGGCCACGTCCTCCGGCGTGGTAACCGCCCCAAGCTGAGACAGAGACGCGAACGCACGCTGGGCGAACGGGGCATACGTTTCGGGAATGGAACCTTCCATGCGGGCGCTGCCATTGCTGGCGAACTGGGTTTCCGGCCCGTATCCCGGCGCGACAATTTTTACGCCAACAGCGAACTCGGCCATTTCGTGCACTAGCGAGGCGCTGAAACCTTGAATCGCTGTTTTGCTTGCGGTGTATGCGGCGACCAGGGGAAACGGCGCGAGCGTTGCGCTAGAGGTCACATTGATGACCAGGCCGGCACGTCGTTCGCGGAACTGCGGCAGAACTGCCTGGGTGACGGCCATGACACCAAAGGTATTGGTCTCGAAGATTTCGCGCACTACGTCCATTGGCGCCGCTTCGAAAGCGCCGAAGTAACCAATCCCGGCGTTGTTAACAACAACATCTATTGGGCTGCAGGCAGCGAGCACAGCAGCAATGCTGTCTGATTTCGTCACATCCATCGGCAGCACCTGAACGTTTTCCGAACGCGGCAGCAGGTCAGGGGATGGTGTGCGCATCGTCGCAATAACGCGCCAGCCCTCGGAATGGAAGCGCTTGGCAATGGCAAGACCGTAGCCTGAGGAGCAGCCGGTGATCAGGATGGTTTTCATGGTGAGTTTCCTTTGTGGAGTGGTTTGGGGATGGAGAGAAGATACCCCTGCCATTCCGGACGCGCTACAATGGATAGTCCAAAAACCATTTGCGAACGTCCAATCATGAACGACCCTTTGTCCGACGTTATTGCTCTTCTTCAGCCTCATTCGGTGCTGTCGAAATGTATCAGCGGCGCCGGCCGATGGGGAGTGCGCTATTCGGAATTTGGCCAGCCCAGCTTCGCAGCAGTATTAGAAGGAAGCTGCCTTCTAGCTGTCGACGGTCGGGATGCAATAACGCTCGAAGCGGGCGATTTTGTCCTGTTGCCAGCCACGCCCGGGTTCACCATGTCGGGTTTCACACCGGCCACTCCAGAGCAGATCAATCCAAAAACTTCTCACGTGCCAGCGGGAGAAGTTCGTCATGGCCTTCAGTCTGGACCGCCGGACGTGCGTATGCTTGGCGGTTTTTTTCTGTTCGGCTCGGCCGATTCGGCACTGCTCGTATCGCTTCTGCCGGCACTGATCCATATCCGAAACGTGCCGCGCCTGTCGGTCCTAGTGGGCCTGGTTGCCGAGGAGGCGACAGCCCATCGCGCCGGCCGCGATCTTCTGCTGTCTCGGCTGGTCGAAGTGTTGCTGATTGAGGCCTTGCGCTCTTCTTCGAACGGCGATGCTCCTCCGGGGTTGCTGCGCGGCTTGGCTGATGCCCGCCTTTCGGTCGCCATGCGGCACCTGCATGACGATCCTGCCCACGCCTGGACAGTTGCGGAACTTGCCAAGAAAGCGGCCTTGTCGCGATCTTCATTCTTTGACCGCTTCACGCGCGCGGTGGGATTGCCGCCAATGGAGTATCTGATGGCATGGCGTATGGCCTTGGCCAAGGACCTGTTGCGCAAGAAAGAGTGCGGGCTGGCCGAAATCGCGGAACGAGTCGGTTACGGCTCCGCCAGTACGTTTAGTACTGCCTTCAGCCGATATGTGGGTTTTCCCCCGAGCCAGTACGGGAATTCGGCATTCGTCAATGTCACTGTTTGAGGCTTGATGGACCTAGTTGGGTATTCCGGCCCATCGTGACCAGTGATTCCGGTCTATCGTGACCGGAATCAGCGGTCACGATACCGGAATGGTGTCGTACAGCACCGAAATGATGTTACGCATATAGCAACCGACCGAGTACGCTGCCAGCTTTTTGTCTGGAGACAGCGTGCCGGGACCAAGGATCAATATGCGTAAGATAAAAGACGAGCACCGAATCAAGACGTTCGGGCAGGGCTTTGCGCTCGGGCAGCCGGAACGGGATTCCGGCCCGTTTGATCTTCGCCTTCGCGCGCGACAGCCGTTGTCCCATCGCCATCGGTTCGTCCGGAATAGCGTCTTCTACCGCCTCGTCAGCAAAATTTGCAGCAGGTATTTCATGGTTGATCTCCTCAAGTTGGGATCAGGCAGCTGCCCCATCATGCCATGTCGCTTTCGTCGTGCTGATTTCGACACTGGAGCAGTATTTTTTTGTGCGATAAACGCCTCGCTTGCCGTTGGGATGAACGTTGCCCGACAAGGAAGCGTGCACCGAGACGTTGATTAATGGCCGCACGGCGAATCCCCAAAGCAACGCCTGGCGTCACTGGGCTAGCGCCTGGACGATGACGCCGCTTGCCGTTCCTGGTCCTGGCGCCACCAGGTTTTTAAAACATCTTTGTTTAGGAAAACGCGGCTAAACTGCGGGGCATTTTTCAAAGTTTGTTGAGTTTCCATTACCAAATTTGTATAACTCCACTAGCTGAAGCGCCGGGTCCAAGGGCGCGGGGTCGGCGGCATGTCCGTTTAGTAAATGTCGTAAAACCCGCGCCATCGGCTTGTGCTTTCACGTCGCACTCTGGGACTGCCACCGGGTCCGTGGTTGGCGGAAGTGCCTTTGTAGCGTCACATAAAAAAGCCCATCAATAGGGCATGATAAGGAGATATCAAATGATGTTCAGGAACGTTCTTGCGTCGCGCCAGGCCATGGGCCCGCGCGCAACGCCGATTGCCACCGCGGTCGCCTTGGCCCTGTTGAGCATTACCACCGCTCAGGCGCAAACGGCCCCGGCCGACAAGCCGGCCGACACGCAGGCGGACGCCAGCCAGACGCAAAAGGTGGTAGTGACCGGCTACCGCTATTCGATCGAGAAGAGCCTCGACCAGAAGCGCAACGCCAACGCGATCGTTGAAGTGATCACCGCCGAAGATGTCGGCAAGTTCCCCGACAAGAACGTGGCCGACGCGCTGCAGCGCGTGCCGGGCGTGGTCGTCACCCGCAGCGGCGGCGAGGGCAAGAACGTCAGCGTGCGCGGCCTGTCGTCGGAACTGACGCTGACCCAGCTGAACGGCAATTACGTCGCCACGGCCGAGTCCAACGGTGATCCTTCCCGTTCGTTCAACTACATGCTGATGCCGTCGAACATGCTGTCCAGCGCCGAGCTGTACAAGACGCCGGAAGCGCGCATCGACGAAGGCGGCATCGGCGGCACCGTGATCCTGCATACGCGCCGACCGCTGGACGTCGAGTCCAATTCCGGTTTCGTCAACGCCGAAGGCACCTGGGCCGACACGACCAAGAAGGGCGACGGCCAGTTTTCCGGCCAGTATGCGTGGCACGATGAGAGCAACCGTTTCGGCGTGCTGGTGGGCTACACCCAGCAGAAGCGCACCACCCGGACCATGGGTGCCAGCACCGAAAACTGGCAGTGGTACGGCGACAATTACAAGGCTAATCCGGCAACCGACGTCAACGGCAAGGAGTCGGACCTGAACTCGTACTGGTGGGGCCAGTCGGGCTTCCACGACCAGAACGGCAAGTACTACACCAACTTCATGATGCCGACCTCGGTCAACCTCAACGTCAAGACCGAGGAGCGCGAGCGCAAGGGCGGACAGCTGACCCTGCAGTTCAAGCCGGTCCGCAACCTGAACCTGACGGCCAATTACTTCCGCTTCGACCTGTCGCAGAACTCCCAGACCAACACCCTCAAGGTACCGGAATGGAATATTGCGCGCTATGACGGCGACGGCAACTGGCCGGGCGGCCGCCTGCTCGACGGCCTCGCCTTCGACCCAAGCGGCACCATCGTCACCGGCGCGCAATTCAGCGCGCACCCGGGCAAGGCCTATTACTGCAGCGGCGAACAAGCTGCGGCGGGTGGCCTGGCCAATACCGGCGGCTTCGGCCCGGATGACTGCACCATTCCAACCCCGCAGATCACCGGCAGCTACAACCGCGAAAAGGCGCGCTCGCAAGTCTTCGACTTTACGGCCGAATGGCGTGGCGAGTCGCTGGACGCCAACTTCACGGCCGGGCGCACCTGGGCCGCCGGCGGTCCGGAAATGCAATTCGGCATGCCGATCAAGCCGCGCCGCCAGAATGCGGACGGCAGCTGGGCCCTCGGAAACACCGCCACCGCCTGGGACCTTTCCGGCACGCCGACGATGACGTTCGCACCGGAGCTGATGGCGAACCTGCAAAACGGCATCGGCGAAATCGACCTCGGCTCGACATCGTCGTCGTGGACCAAAAACAGCACCGAGCAGAAGTATGCCCAGGCCGATTTCACCTGGCACAAGGATGGCAAGTGGCTGGACTCGCTGCAGTTCGGCGCCAAGTACCGCGACGGCGGCACCCACCGCAGCACCGGCAACAACTACTGGGTGTGCAAGGGCGCCAATCCGAGCGACTACGACAAGCGCTACCAGGCCGGTTGCGATCCTACCGCCAGCCGCTTCCAGGCGCAGTTCCTGTACCCGGAATCGCTGGACAATCTCGCGGGCGGCATCAAAGCCAGCGCGTTCCCGGCGATTAACTATCCGGCCTACATTTCGCACCTGAACTCGACCTACGGCGAGATGCAGACGCGCAGCGAAGATAACTTCGTCTACAACGTCGAGGAGAAGATCGGCTCGGCCTACCTGCAGGCCAACATCAAGACCGAGCGCCTGCGCGGCAACGTCGGCGTGCGCCTGGTGCGCACCCGGCAGCATGCCGATTCGACGGACCAGGTCGAAAGCTACAACGATTACTTCTACAACGGTCCTGACGGCGCCCCGGCCCCGTGCCAGGCGGGCGGCTTGCCGGCGGCCGGCGCGCCAGCCGGCTCGGGTTGCACCAGCGGCTTCACCAGGCTGCCCGACAGCACCGCGCGCGACTCGTCGTTTGCGGTCAGCTCGCTCGACCGCACCTACAACGACGTGCTGCCGAGCTTCAACCTTGCCTACGAGCTGAGCGACACGCTGCTGCTGCGCGCGGCCGCGTCCAAGGTGGTGTCGCGCCCGAGCTACGGCGACATTGCGTCGCCGGGTGGCCTGAACTACTACAGCCAGGAGTACGTCAACGATCGCCGCCTGATCGGTGGCGGCGACCAGCAGGGCTGGTTCGGCGCCGGCAGCAACAAGAACCTGGAGCCGTACAAGGCCACCCAGTACGACCTGGGCATGGAGTGGTACTTCCACCGCGGCTCGGTGCTCGGCGCCGGCCTGTTCCGCAAAAACGTCAGCAACTTCGCGGTGCCGGTGGTGACGGACATCTCGATGGACGTCGGCGGCGAGACCGTAACGGTGCAGAATTACGCGACCAGCGCGGGCGGGCGCGACGCGGTGTCGCAGGGCGTCGAGTTGTACGCGCAGCATACGCTCGATTCCGGCCTCGGTTTCCAGGTTAACTACACGTATAACAAGACCAACCAGGCTGCCATCACCCTCGCCGACGGCGCTGAACTCGGCAAGTCGCCGCTGGTCGGCAGCGCGAAGAACCAGGCCAACCTGACCGTGTTCTACACCACCGAGAAGTTGCTGGCGCGCGCTTCGTACAACCGCCGCGGCGAGGTGGTGAACGGCTTGGTCAATGGCTTGAACGTGTATGAAGAGCCGTTCAGCCAGGTCGATCTGAACGTGGCGTACAACATCACCAGGCAGCTGAGCCTGACCGCCTCGGTGCTGAACGTGACCGAGGAAGAAACCCGCGCCCACCTGGGCAACGATACCAAGGACCGCTTCTACTCCAATGGCTACGCCGGCCGGGTCGCGTACGTGGGCCTGAACTACAAGTTCTAAGCCTGCGCAATCCCTTCCCGCGCCGCCGGGCCGGGGAGGTGTCTTTATCGGCTTTGCCAGTCCTGCTGGCAAAGCCGTCTTCCTTGGACGCCACAATGAGCACGCACAACCGGATCAACAACATCACCATTGTCGGTGGCGGCAGCGCAGGCTGGATGGCCGCGGCAGCCCTCGCCACCTACCTCGGCAAGGGGGCCACGATCCGCCTGGTCGAGTCTGAGGAAATCGGCATCGTCGGCGTCGGTGAGGCCAGCGTCCCGCACATCAAAATGTTCAACGGGCAATGGCTAGGCATCGACGAAGCCGAGTTCGTCAAGCGTACGCAGGGCACGATCAAGCTCGGCATTCAATTCAACGACTGGGGCCGCATCGGCGACAGTTACTTTCATGGCTTCGGCGCCATCGGCCGTTCGCTGGGGCCGCTGCCGTTTCACCAGTTCTGGCTGAAGCTGCACCTTGCCGGGCGCGCGGGCCCGATCGGCGACTACTCCCCGCAGACGGTGATGGCGCCGCGCGGCAAATTTGCGCCCGGCGACAAGAACGCCGCGGCTGATTCGCCGCTGGCCGACATTGCCTATGCCTATCATTTCGACGCCACCCTGTACGCGCGCTATCTGCGCGAACTGGCGGAGCAGCGCGGGGTGCAGCGCATCGAGGGCAAGATCGTCGGCGTGAACCAGCGCGCAGGCGATGGTTTCGTCGAATCCGTGACGCTGGAAAGCGGTCAGGTCGTCGGCGGCGAATTGTTCATCGATNNAGCAATGGCTACGTGTATTCGAGCAGCCACATCAGCGACGACGAGGCCGCCGCCACCTTGCTGGCGAACCTGGACGGCAAGGCACTGGCCGACCCGCGCCCGCTGCGCTTTACCACCGGCATGCGCAAGAAGTTCTGGAACAAGAATGTCGTGGCCCTGGGCCTGGCCAGCGGCTTCCTCGAGCCGCTCGAGTCCACCAGCATCTACCTGGCCCAGTCGGGCATCACCCGCTTGCTCAGCCTGTTCCCCACGCGCGACGCCAACCCGCTGCTGGCCGAACGCTACAACCGCGAATCCGTATTCGAGTACGAGCGGATCCGCGACTTCCTGATCCTGCACTACAACGCCACCGAACGCGACGACACCCCGTTCTGGCACTACTGCCGCACGATGTCGATCCCGGACAGCTTGCGCGAGCCGATCGAGCTGTTCCGCCGCGATGGACGCTACTTCCGCAACGGCGAGGATTTCTTCGCCCTGCCGAGCTGGGTACAGGTGATGCTGGGCCAGCGCATCCTGCCGCAAGGCTACCACCCGATCGTCGACGAGATGCCCGAGGACAGGCTGGCCGGCTACGTCGAGGGCATGCGCACGACGCTGACGCAGGCCGTCGCCACGATGCCGACGCACCAGGAATGGATCGACAGATATTGGAAGGCGAGCGCCCCATGAGCGCGCATCCGCTGCTGCGCGCGTTTGCGCGACTGCTCCCCGGCTTTGTTCTCGCCCTGGCGGCAGGTGTGGCCACAGCGGGAGCGCGGGACCGGCTTGTCCTCGACCAGGGCTGGACCTTCCGCCTCCTGCCCGGCAGCGCGCAGCTTGCCGCGCATCCCGAAGCGGCGCCATGGCGCGCGGCAACGGTGCCGGGCACGGTGCATACCGACCTGCTCGCCAACAAGCTGATCCCCGACCCCTATGTCGGCGCGGCCGAAGCCGGCCTGCAGTGGATCGGCCTGGCCGACTGGGAATACCGCACGCGCTTCGACGTGCCGCGCGCGGCGCTCGACAGCGCACGCAGCGACCTGGTGTTCGAAGGCCTCGATACCTACGCCGAGGTCTGGCTCAATGGCGACAAACTGCTTGCGGCCGACAACGCCTTCCGCACCTGGCGCGTACCCGTACAACGCAAACTGCGCGCGAAGGGCAACGAATTGCGCATCGTATTGCGTTCGCCGACTGCCAGGCTGCTGCCGCACGTACAGGCGATGCCGCACAAGCTGGCCGGCAACTACCCCTCGCCCTACGGCGACGAACCAAAAGACGCAATGACCGGCAACTTTGCGCGTAAGCCCGGTTATCACTACGGCTGGGATTGGGGGCCGCGGTACGTGACCGCCGGCATCTGGAAGCCGGTCGTGCTGCAGAGCTGGGACGCGCTTCGCATCGACGACCTGCAACTGCGCCAGGACCGGGTCGACGAAGCGCGCGCCGACATCGCCGCGATCGCGTCGCTCGACGCGGTGCGCGCCGGACAGTTCGATCTGCGCCTGTGGCAGACCGCACCGGGCGGCAAGCGTTCGCTGGCCGCGCAACGGCGGGTTGCCTTGCATGCCGGCGCCAACCGCATCGAACTTCCCATTAGCGTCGACCGCCCGCAGCGCTGGTTCCCGACCGGCTACGGCGCCCAGGCGCTGTACCGCTACGAGCTCGAAGCCGGCGACGGCAAGGCGGTCATTGCCAGTGCCGGCACGCGTACCGGTTTGCGCAGCGTCGTGCTGCGCCGCGATCCCGACGACAAGGGAGCCAGCTTCTATTTCGTCGTCAACGGCATTCCCGTGTTCGCCAAGGGCGCCAACTCGATTCCCTTCGACATGTTCCAGCCGCGGGTGACGAAGGCGCAGCTGCGCCGGGTGCTGCAGTCGGCGCGCGACGCCAACATGAACTTCGTGCGCAGCTGGGGCGGCGGCTATTACGAGAGCGATGACTTTTTCGACCTGGCCGACGAACTCGGCCTGCTGGTATGGCAGGACTTCATGTTTGGCGGGGGCATGCAGCCCGCTTACGACGACGCCTTCCGCGCCAGCGTGATCGCCGAGGCGCGCGACCAGGTGCGCCGCCTGCGCAACCATCCCAGCATCGTCCTGTGGTGCGGCAATAATGAGGAAGAAATCGCCTGGAAGTATTGGGGGCACGGCAAGGCGCTGAAGGAAGCCGATCCGGTCTTCGCCGACAAGGTGTGGAAGGGCTACGTGCAGTTGTTCGGCACGGACCTGCGCAAGGTCGTCGCGGAAGAGGGCGGCGGCATTGGCTACTGGGCCAGTTCGCCCGGCGACGACCTGGCCGAAGTGGCCAACACGCCGGCCAGCGGCGACATGCATTACTGGGAAGTGTGGGGCAACCCGGCGCATCCGCCGGCAAAGTTCCTGGAGGTCACGCCGCGCTTCATGTCCGAGTACGGCCTGCAGGCATGGCCGGTGCAGCGCACCATCGACGCTTTCGCCAGCCGCGACGAGCAGGGCATCGCCACGCCGGTGATCGAGGCGCACCAGAAGTTCCAAGCCGGAAAGGGCAACGAACGGCTGATGAAGTACGTGAACTATGAGTTCGGCGAGCCGAAGGATTTCGCAAGTTTCGTCTACCTGAGCCAGGCTGCGCAGGCCGAGGGCATCGAGCTGGCTGCGCTGCACCACCGCGCCAGCCGCCCGTTTACGATGGGCTCGCTTTATTGGCAGCTCAACGACGTGTGGCCCGGCGCATCGTGGTCGGGCATTGACTGGTTCGGGCGCTGGAAGGCGCTGCAGTTCCATGCGCGCCGCTTCTATGCGCCCGTCGCGGTCGCCGCGCTGCGCGGCGCCGCAGGCGCCACCTCGGTCAGCCTGCTCAACGACCGCACCCGCACCGTTCGCGGCGAGCTGCGCCTCCGGGTGATGGCCGTCGACGGCAAGATACTGCGCGATGAGCGCAAGGCGGTTGAGCTGGCGCCGCTGTCGGCGGCGAAGGTGGCTGATTACCCCGATGCCGAATTGCTCGGCAATGCCGATCCGGCGTCCACTGTCGCGGTGTTCGACCTGCAGGCCGAGGGCGAGCCGGCGTCGCGCAAAGTCGTGTATTTCGCNNGATCTCGACGCCGAACTGTCCGACAACGCGCTGACCCTGCTGCCGGGCGAAAGCGTCACGCTGCGCGTGGCGTCCGCCGCCGATGAGGCTACCCTGCGCGCCTCCCTGCACATCCAATCGCTGGCCGACGCCATGCAAACCAATACTCCCTCCACACCACGGGCTCGCTGACCATGACCTACTTTTTGTATGACACGCGCATGATTGCGGCTGCGATGCTGCTGCTTTCCTGCGCCACTGCCGGCGCGGCAGAACCGCGCTTCTCAACGTCGTTCGAATCCGGCGATCCGGTTCCTGCCTCCGAGGCCGGCGACGGGGTGCGGGTGAGCTTGGGCAGCGGCCCGGAGCGTCCGTACGCCGCCAAGCCCAAGGCGGGCTACAGCGGCACCCGCGCACTGCACTACACAGGCGACGACGCGGGAGGCCGGGTCCAACTGTTCCCGGTTGACATCGTGATCGGCGGCGACACCACGCTGTCGTGGAAAGTGCTGCCCGAGATTGTCGANNCGCATATCCAGCCTGGCCTTGCTCGACAACCACGGTGTTCGCCTCGGCGCTGCCGCGCAGGCGCAATCGAACACGCTGTATCCGCAACAGTGGGCGCACAAGGCGGTGCGGCTGGGCGAACTGAAAGGGCGCCGCATCAAGGCGATCGAGCTGGAACTGCGTCCTTCCTCCGGGACGGGCGCGAGCGGCTGGCTCGACGATATCGCCATTGGTGAGCAGGCGCGCACCGTGGCCGCGCGGCCATCCGACTACGTGCTGACC
>CXWL01002637.1_pt1 | contig 11149 bp, 7 predicted proteins | sample 590931 | NCBI WGS metagenome assembly CXWL01 (sample SAMEA3498368, study PRJEB10139) | groundwater metagenome | biome: water well; material: biofilm material | place: Germany | collected 2015-04-27 | reverse complement strand
ATGGTAGAGGTTCAATCAACGGCTTCCATTTTTTTCGACGGGATGGCGGGTAGTCGCATGCCGATCACTGTTGCGCATGGTGAAGGGAAAGTTGAATTTATGGCAAACGCGGCTGACAATGCGGCCAATCTTGTAACACTGCGCTTTATCGATAATCAAGGAACAATGACTGAGAATTATCCCTACAATCCGAACGGATCAATGTTGGGAATTACCGGCTTGACTACGCCTGACGGGCGCTTCAATGTGTTGATGCCGCATCCGGAGCGGGTGTTTCGCATTTCACAGCATTCTTGGTACCCGGACCAATCGGTTCAACAGGAAGATGGACCTTGGATGCGATTATTNNTGGTTAGCCTCAAAAATACTACCTGCAACAGGATATTGATCATGACACTATTTAAAATAACGCTTTGTCGTAAACTTTTTATTTTAACCATTTGGCTTCTGAGTGGTTATAGCGGCTATGCTTGGAGTGAAGCCGTTCCAGGCAAGACATCACAACCGGATCAATGTGTTGCACTGGGAGATTGGATTGTTCCGGGTTCGGGAAGCGGCATTGGTAAGGCTTCGCAACAAAACATTGTTGCTCGTGCCGCTAAGGCGGCCGTCGTATTGTTAGGAGAAACACATATCAATGCTGATCATCATCGCTGGCAATTACAAGCATTAACGGCGTTACATGCGCAACGCCCGGATATGGTGATAGGTTTCGAAATGTTTCCACGCCGCATACAGCCCGTTTTGGATCGTTGGGTTGCGGGTGAATTGACTGAAAAAGAGTTTTTGCGAGCTGCCGAATGGGATCGTGTGTGGAATACCGATGCGAATTTGTATTTGCCATTGTTTCATTTCGCNNGAGTGATATTTTGTCAGGGCGGATATCGCTTAAAAATTACCAAGGCATGGTGGCTTGCGGTGGGTTTTCTTACGGCGATGTATTGGGTGCGGGTGAAGGCTGGGCCAAATCCATTTTATTTAATCCGCGCGCGCGCGATGAATTTGAAGCATTCTTTCAGCGACAAGATAGCTTTGCATTGGGTGTATGCAATGGTTGCCAAATGATGAGTCATCTGCAGAAAATTATTCCCGGAGCTGAATACTGGCCACGCTTTAAACGCAATCTGTCGGAGCAATTTGAAGCGCGTTTTGTGATGGTAGAGGTTCAATCAACGGCTTCCATTTTTTTCGACGGGATGGCGGGTAGTCGCATGCCGNNACAGCATTCTTGGTACCCGGACCAATCGGTTCAACAGGAAGATGGACCTTGGATGCGATTATTCCGCAATGCACGAAAATGGATTGGTTAGCCTCAAAAATACTACCTGCAACAGGATATTGATCATGACACTATTTAAAATAACGCCTTATTATAAAATTTCTATTTTAACCATTTGGCTTCTGAGTGGTTATAGCGGCTATGCCTGGAGTGAAAACGTTCCAGGCAAGACATCACAGCCGGATCAATGTGTTGCACTGGGAGATTGGATTGTTCCGGGTTCGGGAAGCGGTATTGGTAAGGCTTCGCAACAAAACGTCGTTGCTCGTGCCGCTAAGGCGGCCGTCGTATTGTTAGGAGAAACACATATCAATGCTGATCATCATCGCTGGCAATTACAAGCATTAACGGCGTTGCATGCGCAACGCCCAGATATGGTGATAGGTTTCGAAATGTTTCCACGCCGCATACAGCCCGTATTGGATCGTTGGGTTGCGGGTGATTTGACTGAAAGAGAGTTTTTGCGCGTTGCCGAATGGGATCGTGTGTGGAATACCGATGCGAATTTGTATTTGCCATTGTTTCATTTCGCTCGTATGAATCGTATCCCGATGTTGGCCCTGAATATTGAGCATAGCCTACGACACAAGGTTGCAGCAAAAGGTTTTTATGGTGTTCCAGTCGAAGAACGTGAAGGGTTGACGCGTCCGGCAGAACCCAGTGATGCTTATGTGGATTATTTACTGCCTATCTATAAACAGCATGATCGAAAAAATAACAAGCAAAGCGAAGTTGTTCGGGATGATCCAGATTTTAGGCGTTTTATCGGTGGGCAACAATTGTGGGATCGCGCGATGGCGCAGGTGCTACAACAGCCTTTGGCAAAATCAGGGAAACATAAACCACCGCTTGTGGTGGGTATTATGGGTTCAGGTCATATCGTACATGGCTATGGTGTTGCGCACCAATTACGAGATTTGGGTGTGAAAAATATTGTTGCATTATTACCGTGGGACATCGACCGTTCTTGCAAGCAACTCGTAAAAGGGGTTGCCGATGCGGTATTTGGTGTTTTGCCGTATGCCTCTGATTCGATTCAACCGCAATTTCAACGTCTAGGCATTCGGTATGAAATCGGCCGTGGCGGCGCCGTCGTATTGCAAGTTGAGCAAAATAGTATTGCCGAAGCTGCGAATTTGCAGGATTCGGATGTTATCCTACAAATGGCGGGTATGCCTATCACGAAAATTGAAGATGTAATTAACATTGTGAAACGTCAGGCGCCTGGTACTTGGTTGCCGATAACGATCAACCGTGGTAATACAGAAATGCAAATTATCGCTAAATTCCCACCAATTAAGCGTTAATATAGAGGATAAGATTGGTAACGAATGTTACGTAATATCATTATGTTGGGTCGTTTTTGCTGTCGTAGGGTGCTGTTGGTGTTTTTGATTGGATTTGTTTCACAATGGACTGTGGCTGCGCCTATTACTAAGTCATTCGCTGTTAAAAATAATGATGTCCATTATCATATTACCGTGCAGGTTGATCCAATTAAAGGTACGTTGGAAGGCAAAAGTATCATTACTGTACAGAGACCCAAAGAATTAAAGCTAATGCTTGGATCAGCATTTGAAGTAACCAAAGCGCATTTTAATGGTGGAGAGTTAGGCATCGGCCGACAGCAGGCCGATCAACCGCATGTCTGGCACATCCCATTTATTTTCAGCCCGCACCATCAATTTGAGATTCATTGGCAAGGCTCATTGACCCAATTGGGTGGTTCAAATCCAGAACAATTAACCCAGTTTGGCGGTAAGCAAAACACATTTTTACAGGATGCATCTCTGTGGTATCCTCGCGTCGTGGGTGAATTTGCCAGTTATAAACTAGAGCTGGTATTGCCACCGGGCCAACGAGGATTAGTGCCGGGTCGAATTGTTCATGAACAGGATTCGCTGCTAGGATATCAAGCGACTTTTGAGTTTTTATATTCAGCAGAAGGTATTAACCTTGTTGCGGGACCCTATGAAATTAACACACAAACGTACCAAGGGAGTAATGGGCGTCCGATCCAACTACGTACTTATTTTCACCAACAGATTACTCATTTCTCTCAAGATTACCTGGCCTTAGCTAAGCGGTATTTGTCACTGTACGAATCTCGGATAGGCGCATACCCTTATACTGAATTCAGTGTGGTTTCTAATCTGGAGCCGATTAATTTCAGCTTGCCAACACTTGCCTGCCTCAGTATCGACGTACTGAAATTACCGTTGAACCGTGGCGATTTTTCAATTGCCCGTGAAGTATTGCGTAACTGGTGGGGTAATGGCGTGTATTCTGAGCATCGTCAGGGCAATTGGACTGAGGGATTGATTGCATTAATGGCTGATCATGCCATTAAAGAACAGCTCAGTACTGAGCAAGCACGCAATACGCGTTTAACATGGATACATGATTTAGCGTTGTTATCTACCAAGCAAGATGCTCCGCTGAACGCATTTGCGCCCGGTACACATGATATTGAAGAATCGACAGAAAAATACAAAGCAGCGATGTTTTTCCTAATGTTGCAAGATTATTTGGGTGAAACTATTTTTCAACAAGCGATACAAGCACTTTGGACAACGCGTCGCTTCCAAGTCACTTCTTGGCAACAATTGCAGCAATTGTTTGAAATTATTTCTGGGCAAAAATTGGAAAATTTTTTTAATCAATGGATTCACCGCAATGGTAGACCGGATATTTCGATCCAGGAAGTGAAAGGTGTGTCTAAGTCTTCTGATACTTATGGGTTAACGCTAACATTGCAACAAACAAACCCCATTTATCAACTCCGTGTTCCTATCAGTATTCAAAGTCAATTCGATACCGAACTGCAGTGGATCGATTTAACGCAAGAGCAACAAACAGTTACTTTAACCTCAGTGAGTAAACCACTATTTGTCACGCTTGATCCTAATTTCCGATTGTTGAGGGAATTAGCCGGTGGTGAGATGCCTCTTAATCTGTATGCAGTGATGTCCAATCCACTTACTCGAACTATCTTACTGTCGCAGCAAACTGATGTTCGCGAATTGGCTACAGTCCTTGCTATCCGTTTACAGAAATATACACCACGGATTGTTACTGCAACACAGGAATTGTCGATTGGGCCTATGCTCGTTGTGGGTTTGCAGCCTGAAATTGAGAATTTCATTGCCACACACAAAATATCACCGTTATCCGATGAAATTAAAACTGGTAGCACAGCACAAGCTTGGGTAACTAGGTTATCCAATGATACAACTATCGTTTTGATAGCTGCCCAAGATCAAGCATCGCTCAGTGCTCTCATTTCCCAGTTGCCACATTATGAGAAAAGCAGTTACGTAACGTTTGCGAGACAACAAGTCATTAATAATGGGCTATGGCCGACGGAAAACCCTAAAATAAAAGTCCAATGGTAATTATTAGAAATAAAAATGAATAGCATAATTCAGTTCTCATTCAGTTTCGAAACCTATAATTTCCATATTGTTTCATTAAGTAACCAAAAGTAATTCATGATTGTCTAATTAAACAGAAAGAAAAGATTCTTGTCACATCCGAAAATACAAGGCAAAAATATGAAAAATCTCAGATCGCATTTTACCTGCTTGATGAGTTGGTTCGTCATTTTGTTGATAGTAATGATGATTAGTACTGCTTGGGCGGGTGGGTCTCATCGACACCGACATCATCATGTTAATTGGGGAATCAGCTTGGGTAGTGGTGGATATTATCCTGGCTATTATGGTGCGGGAATATACAGTCCTGGCATTTGGTCTCCGGGATTCTATAATTATCGTTCTTATAATTATTGGGACCCATTTTTTATGCGTCCCCCTATTTATGCACCACCGATTATGACGGTTCCGGTAAGGCCGCCCGTTTATATTCAAAAAGAGGAGCTTAAAGTATCTCAACCGCAAGCGGGTTATTGGCATTATTGCCAGAATCCGGCTGGCTATTATCCAACCGTTAAAAATTGTTCACGGGATTGGATACTTGTTCCTCCACGACCACCCGCACAATAACACCATGAGAGGTAAAATTATGTTGAAACAGAAAGTTAGCAGTATGTACATACTACCGGTCATTTCTTTATTGTCAGCATGTGTCAGCATGCCTTCCGGGCCGAGCGTCATGACTTTACCCGGTTCAGGAAAAAGTTTTGAGCAATTTCGTGCTGATGAATTTTCTTGCCGGCAATATGCTACTGAACAATTAGGAGGGAGATCTGCGCAGTATGCTTACAACACCAGCGGTGTTCAGAGTGCAGCCGTTGCGAGCGGTCTTGGTGCTGCGGCAGGCGCTGCCATGGGGGGTGGCGAGGGCGCTGCAATTGGTGCCGGTGCCGGGTTGTTAATGGGCGGGTTGATGGGTTCGGGAAGTGCTACAACTTCTGGTTATGAGGCGCAGCGTCGTTATGATATTAGCTATATCCAATGCATGTATGCAAAAGGGCATCGCGTTCCAGTAGATGGCAGAATTAGCAATGATCCTTCAAGTAATAATTATCAAAGATCATCAGCACCAACGCCTGGATTTACGCCACCGCTACCGCCATCCGGCAANNTCACAAATTCATATAGTTAAGGCTTATGCCTAGTAGACTAGGCGTAAGCCTTATTTATTCTAAGTGAATTAAGGTTAGAGATTTAGTGAATATGATGCCAATAGCGTTTGCGTAGCGCCCGCCAATAATCCACTGTATAGTGATTGTCAGTAAAACGTATTAAAATAGCACCATGTATATCACTGCGAAATAATGGTATGTTTTCATTGAGATAACGCATTAAAACATCAGGATGTGGGTGGCCATAGCGGTTCTGATATCCAATTGGAAATATCGTTAGCTTTGGATTCACTGTTCGTATAAAAGCTGTTGACGATGATGAATTGCTACCATGATGCGGTGCGATCAATACAGTTGCAGGTAACTTTTCAGGAAAATGATTTAACAACGCATATTCCTCTTTAAAACCAATATCGGAGGGTAGCAGTACACTTCCATGAGGGCTGGTTATTTTTAGTACACAACTTCGATCATTCGTTTTACCTGTTACTTTGTCGTAAGCTGCAATGGATGGATGTAACCATTCAAACTGAACGTTATCCCACTCCCAAATAGTTCCACTACTACATCGCGTATGATTGGGGAATTGTAGTTGCAGTTGATGTGCAGCTTCCAACGATGATGCCACTGTTTTAACGTCGATTGCTTTGATGACTGACAAAACACCGCCACTATGATCGGAATCAGCATGCGATATCACCAGAGCATCAAGCTGATGAATGCCTTCTCCGCGCAGGTAAGGAACGATAATTCGATTACCGCTATCAGCTTCACCGAAATTAGGGCCAGTATCAAACAATAGATTATGGTTTGCGGTGCGCACCACTACCGATAGTCCCTGCCCGACATCCAGTACAGTTAACCATAATTCCCCATTGTGGGGCTTGGATGGAGGCGTTATAAAGAGTGGTAATAATGCAATTAGCCCCAGCCATCGTGCAGGAAATCCACTGAACCAGTAGAATCCTATACTTCCCGGCAGTAGCATCCAGATTATTCCGACAATTGCAGCGAATATTGCCCAAAGCGGGGGCATATGCTGTTGCCAGACTGCATTAGGAGTGTCGCTTAACCACTGTATCAGCATCATGCCGAAAGACAACACAGTATGTGCTAGCGGCAATAGAGTTTGATCGAGTAAAGGGATCGTTGAAAGCAGTGTTAGTGGAATGACTACTAAGCTCATGAAAGGAATGGCAATCAAATTCGCAAGCGGGGAAACCAATGAGAATTGTTGAAACAATCCTAACAACAACGGCATTAAAGCCAACGTTATAGCCCATTGAATACGAAACCATTGTCTCCATCCTTGAACAGTGCTTAACCGATTCACTGTGATCCACAAAATTACGGCGATTGCCCCAAATGACAACCAGAAGCTTGCTGATTGGGTTGCCCAAGGATCCCATAACACTACCAAAAACAGCGCCCATAGCAATACTGTCAAAGGTGAAATCATACGTCCATGCCAGCCTGCAACGGCTACTGCAAAAAGCATCCAAAAAGCACGTTGCGCCGGGATTGCGAAACCCGACAGCAACACATAGCCTAAAGCTACCAGTAAACCACCAGCAATGGCTGCTTTACGTGCAGGCAGATGCAATAATAAATAAGTATTTCTGCGCCATAAAGCTAATATCAGTGTAAATACTAAACCTGAAACCAGAGTGACATGCAGTCCTGAAATTGCCATCAAATGAACGGTGCCTGTACGAGTCAATGCTTCCCACTGATCTCGTGCGATCACAGATTGATCGCCAGTTGCCAGTGTCTGCAGAATACCGACATAAGGGCTATTAGGCAGTTGTTCTTCAAATCGTTGTTGTATTGTTTCGCGCAAATGTTCAATCCAATACTTCGGATGGTGAACGATTGATTGCAATAATTGATTAAATGTTGAAGAGCGAACATAGCCCGTTGCACGGATATTATGCTCTAATGCCCAAGCTTCATAATCAGGCCCATGTGGATTTGCGTTGCCATGTGGTTGTTTAACGCGAACAGTTAATTGCCAGCGTTGCCCTGCTTTTAGATCCGGTAATGAGGATGTAACGATTGATGACTGCTGGTGTGCATACCAAGATAACGAGATATGTTTGGGAATGTATGCGCCTTCAGTAAGAATATGCTCTATATCAAATTTGAAGCGCACTGCATGAGTGTGTTGTTGCGGTAAACTTGCTATGACACCAATGACTTGTATGTCTTTACGCTCCCATTCAGTGGGTAACGAATCTGCTAAACGCCAATGAGCACACCATGTTGCCCAAAAAAAACCTAAAGCGAGAAAAATAAACCATAGCGTTACTTGTTTAAGACTTATTAAAGCGGCCAATTTATTAGAATGTCGACATAAGCCGATGTATAGTGCGGCTGGTAACAGAATCCACAACCACTGTAATGATAGTAATTCTGCTTGTAGCTGAAGTAATCCCGTTCCTAAAACAAAAGCTAAAAGTTTATTGCGCGTTAACACCAATACTACCTAAAGGTATGGAGAATTAAAACATCATAAGCGCAATCATGGCTTATTGGAATTGAACAAAAGGTTATTGCTAAAATGAAGGAGTGAATTTATCAAGTTTGAAGATCAAAAGTCTCAGTTTGTTGATACCGGTTTAAAATTAATCATCTGTGCCGGTTGAAAACTGACCAGGTGAATAAGCGCGTAGATTACTACGCAGCTGTGGATAAGTCGACCAGACTGAGTTAGTTTTTCCTCCTTTTGTGTTATAGAAAATAGCAATAATGGATTAAGGATCTGCTGTTTTTTCAAATGAAGAATATTTTTCCTTTTTCCGCGCCTGGATTCTTGCTTTTGCAGTTGTATTGCTTTGCTTGAAGCGAAATGATTCGTTGCCAGTTTCAATGATATGGCAATGATGAGTCAGTCGATCCAATAATGCGGTTGTCATTTTGGCGTCAATGAATACGCTATTCCACTCCGCAAACGTCAGATTGAATCGCCCCGGATTTGAACTGTCCCCCAGAAGTTGGACGTTTACAAAATATCTGACTGCGTTGCAAACTGTGACCTATAGTCTACTGGACTCAGCCCGTTCAGTTTGAGCTTTATCCGCTCATGGTTGTAATAATGAATGTAATAATGACTTAGTTTACTGTTTCTTAGCATCTTACTAGACTAACAGATTGTTTCTGCTAGTCTAGAGCCATAGAAATATCCGGTTTTGTAGCAAACAAATTATTTACATTTGAAATGTGTCGAGCAGCATTGCTCGTGCCATTAATTTCCCAATATCGGAACAATCCACAAATTGAGATGATGGCCTTGCGCAACATTGAGAAAAATTGCAAGATGCCCACTGTTACCTGGAAATAGCCGGTCAATTATTTTAGGATTTTACTGTGTCCAATATTTGGAAACGTTTTATTTATATTGTTTTGATTACGCTGTTTTTTAGTGCGATTTTTTGGGGGATTTTTGGCGCAGCTTTTGCCTTGCTGTTGTTTGGCGTGACGCTATTTTGGATCGCATTACACCATGTTTCGCATCTGGTTGCGCTGGAGCGTTGGTTATTATTGCCCAAGCAAGTTTCCGCCAATATTCCAGCCGGTAGCGGTGAATGGGATGATGTGTTTGCGTATTTGGCCCGTTACGTGCGCCAGCATAGTCAGAGCCAAGAATTGCTGAGTCTGGCGCTAGAACGCATGCGCAATGTGACGGCCGCCATGCCAGACGGTATTGTCCTGTTGACTGAAAATGATCGGATTGAGTGGTGTAATCCGGTTGCGGAAGATCATCTAGGAATAAGCTTGGCACTTGATTCAGGGCAACAAATTACGCATTTGGTGCGACAAGTTCCGTTCGTTGAATATTTATCGGTACGCAATTTTACTAAGCCACTAATTTTGAACCAAACACGCCGACGGCATAAAAGTGTTTTTTCCTTGCAATTCGTACCTTATGGCTTCAATCAAAAATTACTCATTAGCCGAGACATTACTCGCTTTGAGAAGCTTGAAACAATGCGCCAAGATTTTATCGCCAATGTTTCACATGAATTACGCACGCCGCTTACGGTGATCAGTGGTTTTCTTGATACCTTAACGCACGAGGAAACTACACCGGATTTTGACAAAAGGGCTTTGGCGTTGATGTCAGAACAAGCGATCCGNNAACAAAATCAATGAAACGATCATTAATGTAGCTGATTTACTCAGTGAAATTCTGCGTGGTGTAGAATCACTCAGTACCGAAAAACATCTGATTAAATTGGATATTGCGACACAAAGCCAGTTACTGGGTAGCGAAACAGAATTGCGCAGCGCGTTTAGTAATTTGATTAATAATGCTGTGCGTTATACGCCGGAGGGCGGTGAGATCAGTATTCATTGGCAGGAAAAGGATGGCCAAGGCATATTTTATGTGCAGGATAGTGGTATCGGCATTGAAGCTCAGCATATTCCCCGCTTGACTGAGCGTTTCTATCGGATTGATACCAGCCGCTCGCGGGAAACCGGAGGAACAGGGCTCGGGCTAGCAATCGTTAAGCACGTCGTGAACCGGCATGATGCACGTTTGCAAATCACCAGTGAGATTGGTAAAGGAAGCCGCTTTACGATTGTTTTTCCAGCCAAACGATTGGTTGTGTAAGTGAAAGGATCCTAACAAATGTTTATCAATGGGTTTGCTAGCGTTACGATTCAGCTTTCTCGGGCGTCGCTTTTAAAATCTTTTGTAACGGCTTGACCAATAACGACAAGCCAAATAACAATGTGCTGAATAACACGATGGTGGTACCCGAAGCGACATTAAAAATGTAACTTAGATACATCCCGGTAATGCCGGAAAAAGTACCAATCAGTGTGGAGTAAATCATCATTTTGCTAAAACTGTCGGTCAAAATCCGCGCGGTAATGGCGGGTGCGATCAGCGTTGCGGCGACCATCGTGACACCGGTCACGTTGAGTGAGGCGATGACCGCAAGGGTGAGTATGATTGAAAACAGCAGTTGCACCGACGCGGTTTTAATGCCCGATACGTGCGCCGCTTCTTGATCGAATGTCGAGAAGAGTAGGGCACGGTAGGAAAAAAACAGGGTAATGAAGGTGACAACGGTGACGATGCCAATGATGATCAGGTCATTGTCACTGATTCCTAAAATATTGCCGAACAAAGCTGCTTCGAAATTTTGCTTGAAATTGCGCAATTTACTCACGATGGCAACACCTAATGCAAACATTGCGGTCGTGACAATGCCGATGGCTGCATCGAGTTTGATTTTGTTGTTTTGGGTGATTTTGTTAATGATCAGTGCGGCGGCTAATCCCATGGCGCATGCGCCCGCATAAAAATTCATATT
>CXWL01123501.1_pt1 | contig 11151 bp, 11 predicted proteins | sample 590931 | NCBI WGS metagenome assembly CXWL01 (sample SAMEA3498368, study PRJEB10139) | groundwater metagenome | biome: water well; material: biofilm material | place: Germany | collected 2015-04-27 | reverse complement strand
AGTGTACAGCGGACAATGACGGCTGCGTTGGCAATACCCTTGAACGCACCCGCTGCACTGGCTGCGACCACTCGGTGATCGGGAGTACCCACGCCCCCATCTATCAGCGACTCTACGATGATCTGAAAGGGCTGCTGCTCTGCAAGGACATTGGCGAAGGAGGTCGCCTACGCGTGGAGCGCGACCTGAACCGCTGCCGGGAGGTGTTAGTACAACTGGGTATGCCTCCTGAGGATCTGAGTGCATGAAGAGCAAGGAAAAATCATCCAATTACAAGCCTGCTGTGGATCGAGCGAAGGATCTGAAGCTAGCCATCTATGCCATCCAAAAAGGTCGGGCTCGTACCGGTGAAACTAAGGTGACCATCGCCGCTGTGGCCCGTGAGGCCGGAGTATCGACTGCGCTCATCCATAATCATTACCCAGCAATCGCTGAGGAGATACGACAGATCCAGGGGCGATCTAGTCGTGCCATGCGAGATGTTAAACATCAGGATCTGATTGCCGAGCGCCAGAAGTCTAAGGGCTACCGTCATGAGATTGAGGAGCTTCAGGCCAAGCTCGCCAGACTCGCATCCATCAATGAGGTACTGCTGTACGAGAACGAGACCCTAAAGGCTAAGGTGAAAGAGCGAAACGTGGTTGAACTGGTTTCGTCCACCCGCATGGATAAATCTCGTATCTGAAGAAGTCCTCCGTTCATTGACATCAAGCGAAACCAAATAGTCATCGAAGCTACTGTTGCCGTGGCATGCCCCTGCGCGGACGGCTGTCGTTAACCAAGCCTGTCTACGACGAGTCTTGGCCCTGCGCTCTGCGCGCTCCGCTTGCCTTATCAGTCACGTGGACGCATCTAGGTCGTCCATTTGATCCAATAGACAAGCGCTACGAATATGCTAACTTGACCGCCTCGGTTCCCTAGTCGAGATCGGGCGGTCGGTTCGCCAAGGCGGTATAGCCACAGGGTGCTTCACCTCTTTTGCTTCACATGCATTCCGACAATAGTCAGAGGGCAGCCGACACCGCTGGCGAATTGGAGGATGCTATGCGCGTACCAATCTCTCTTGCCGACCTTCGTGTCAAATACGGCTTCAACCGTATCGCCAAAAAGCTCCAGCGCAATTGGCGGAGCGCCTTTTCTCTATCCCTCGCATCTTCGCAAGAAATCCTCTCGAAGGGTCTTGGCTATCAGGATCTTCATGATCTGCAAACATCGGCTAGCGAGCACGGCAAGAATGTCGCCGGGCCTACTCAAGATGAAGTAAGGAACGGAATCAGTAACGCCATTACCGCTTTCTGCCAGTCCAAAAAAGTTACTGACATGGACGAGCGCGACGTCAACCAGCTAGTAAGCTTGCTGCCCCTACACGAGCTTACCGTATTCCAGATGTCACGCTCACAACAGCCCAGCGCTCTCGCTTCTCAGTCCGTCTTTGAGTTACTCACCAGGCCAGCCAATGACCTGACTAGGGCTGCCAACCAGGAGCAGTCGACGCGTCCTGCACAGCTACGCGACGATCTGAGTGCCGAGCTTAGGAAGCGACCAGCAGATCCTATCAGCCAAGAAGATCTGAAACGCTTTTGGGAGGTAGTACAGCGCAAGGGTAGTCNNCCCTCATAGACGAGTACGTGCGCCAAGCAAAGATTCCTCCAATGGGTTACCTCTTCCCTTCTCAGAAGGACGCCAATGTCCCAATGTCGCTCGAGCAGATGCATCGGATTATTGGAGTTTATCTACGAGAGTCCATAACCAATCCAATGCAGAGACGCGCTTATTCAATTCTCCAATCCGCGCGGGATCTCGCCAAGAATTTAACGCTTGAGCAGCTAGCTGAGAAAATGGGACATCGAGGTACCAGGACGACGATGAAGTATCTGCGCATTCCGAAATCAAGCTCTCAAAAGTGATGATTTGGCATGGGCCACGTTTGGTTTATGCCGTGCCCTAGCGGGCCGGCTGTCGTGAACCAGGCCCGGCGATACTCGCCGTTGTCCTGGCCCTGCCGGGCTTCCATCCTCACGCCTGCGCGCTCCGCTTGCTCTAAGTGATGAGCATCCACCATGCATGCCGTCCCCGCATTCAAAATTCTCCGCATCAGCTCAAGGTTTTCCGAAACCAACCGTTTGTGATGGGTAAGTACCCTTTTTTTGAGCGACGGCTTTGACCTTCTCTACACATGACTTCGCACAGCGCCTGAGCGGCGCCTTTTCGTTCCCCTGCACGATTCTCGGCAACCGCCAGCGGCGCACATGGAAGCGGCTGATCAGCTACATCGAATCCTCGGCCTGCACATCCGAATTCAACAAAGCGGCGGCCTATGCCGAGGGCTATGCACATGCTTTGGCCGATAGCGGCCAGATCGATATCTCCACAGATCGGGATTTGCTGATCATTGAAACGGTGGATGCATGGCGATGCGCCCGTACGTACCCAAATACTTCGACCAACCTGAGCTACCCAGGAAAACCATGACTTCCTCTTTTAAACGCTATGCCGACGGCGGAACATCAGACCGGCACATCCATATGCCGCAGCGTCTTCTGCCCACGACCGTCAGTCATTGTCCCATCGAGGTCTTAGTGGGCCACTGGGAAAAGTATCTCGTAGACCCTTCCTCCGCTCTTGAGCAGTTTCCGTGGGCTGCGCGATTCGTTATGGGCATGCCCGTTCCAACCTGGGCGCGTGGATTGGAGTGGAACCTCGGTCAGAAGTCTCGCTTTATCTCTGCTGTATGGTCAGGCGCGGATCTGGGGAGCTACCTCACGAATGACTGGTACAAGCCGGAGAGCGGTGGCAGGGCATTGGCCGAAAACAGTGAAATTTTGATTGATGGCCAGCAACGCCTTCACAGCCTGGAAGAGTATCTCCTCGACCGGCTGGCGATTCCTGATGCACAAGGACAGCCTAGAATTTGGTCTGAGCTCGGCAACGGCGAAAGGAAACGCTTTCTGTCGACGATCTTTACCCTTGTCAGGGTGTCGTCTGGTGACGAGGTAGCATTGCGCAGAACATACGATCTTTGCGCGCTGGGCGTAGTGCCTTGATCATTTGAACAGCGAGCCTCGCGGTAGCCTTCGAAGCTGGTGCGGTGGTGGCATGCCCTAGCAGGGACGGCTGTCGTTAACCAAGCCCTGTCTACGACAGGTCTTGGCCCTTCGGGCTTCCATCCTCATGCCCTTCGACCCTCCTGGTCTGCGCGCTCCGCTTGCATAATGATCAAAGTCACCACCTAGCTTGGACATTCCCTGCGGCTACCACATACTAGCTTCCATCCATCGTGGAGTGAGGCTAGGCGAAATGGCATGGTCATTTTGGAAGGACAAACGTCCTGAATGGGTTCAAGCAGAAGAACGAGATTTCATCAAAGCTGCGAACGGCCTGAAGACACTGCAAGTGACACCGCGAGGCGGCATGAGAATCGACCCGAAAGAACTCAGGGATCAGATTCTCGCAGCCCGAGAACAGTACAAAAGTTTGGTGAAGAAATAGCTGTACCGAATGGTCAACGAACCTAGATGCATCATACTGCGTAGATCACACTTTTGAAGGCAGGTCAGAGGTATCAAATGGAGTTCGATTCACTGTCACCACGGGCCCTAGGTCGGTGAACTCTCATTGATATCGATTGAGATACTGAGCTCGTACTGCATGCGCTCAAAGATCCTGCTGTGAGTTGGATGGGTATTTGACTCCCGGAGTGCGCTCTCAGACTGCAGAAGCTCTCTGCCCTGCGCTAAGGGCATTTGAACGTCGCAGTACACTGTCCTGTCATCCTCTGTCGTACCCTCGGATAGTCTCCACTCAACCAAGCTGGTTGACTGTTGATCCCACAAAGTCATTGTGCTTGCCCCTGCGAGGAATGGCTGTCGTGAACAAAACCTTGGTATAGGCTGCGCCTCGGCCCTTCTGGTTTCCATCCAGCACGCCTGGGCGCTCCGCTAGATCTAGCGAGTTCGACTCGATGGCAGGGAAAAGCGTCCCATTGCNNGCTTCAAAGACACAGCCCAATAGCAGGTACTCAAAACGACCAAAGCCGACTGGTTTCTTTTATGACTTTAACCTATTGCCCTGACGAACCTACGCCTGCGCTCACAGCAAGAGAGGTTTGCCAGGTACTGCGCGATGCGATCTTTGGGCGACGCGTGATGGTTAGAGCAAGCGCTCAGACGTGGGACGAGCTGTATGCCGGGATGTTCATGGTCGACGTCGAGGGATGGAGCATGACGATCTTCAACGACTGTGATGAGCTCGATTACTGCGAAGCATGCGTCAGCACCGATGGACGGCGTTGGTCGTTCGACTCGGGAGATCGATACGGGACTGACCCTATAGCTCTGCTCAGCACATGGGAGCATCAGACACTTGAGCGGCTTCTGAAGGCGTTATGATGAGGATTACATCTCGACGAACCATCTCAGGAAGATCCCTTCGCGTAACCTCGTCTTGACTGTTTCGCGTCAAGTTAGCCTCTGCCCCATCAACCCCGAAAGCACTTCTCCGAGTAATACGCTCATTTCTCGTGCCGAAAGCCAGCTAGCGTTGCGTCCTATCTGCGCTTGAAAATCTACAGCACGATCACTCTGGTGGGAGCAGATGAAATACTTCATAGAGCATCGGGCGATTTCAAGCGGCAGATTTTGGGAAAGCGGTGACTGAGAGATATCCGTCTCCCCAAGAAGATACAGATCCGACGACAGCGGCAGGATTACGTGAACAAGCTCATCATCCTTATCCATGAAGGGCTTGAAAGAGCGCTCGCCTCTCACATGGAACAGTACGACTGAATCCCCTAGGGGCAGATCGCCTGACTCAAATCTTTGAACCGAATAATGGAGCGCGCTGAAACGCAGGGCGCGGGCAGCTGGCGATACAGACTCGTTGAGCATGCGTACATGACTGGCTTTTATCATGTCGGGTACTGAAGACTTAATACGCATCAACAGGGCAGGCATCTGGGCTGCAAATATCGCGACGAGGGGCTCGATGATTTGGTCGAGGAGTGATTCATCCATAGTGAGCAAAGCCTGAAGGTGCTGCGGGCTGACATCCTGCTCTGCCAAGGCACTGTCAAAGACAGGGGAACCTGGTCGGAAATGATCTCGAGTCAACGCACGGAGGGTAGCGGGATCTGAGAGATACCCAAGAATGCCTGTGGCACACTCATCAACCATCGACTGCATATTCTGGCGAACATGGCGGCTTCTGATTTCTAGATGAGCTAACAGCGCTGGAATCCTCTCGACCACCGCCTCGCTCAGGTTGTCAGCACGTAGGCCGTCTATCAAAGGTACGTAAACATCACGCTCTTCGTCGGTGATTTTATCGTCCAGATCCGGCTCGCCGTCGATAGCATAAAAATGCCTTTCGAGCCCTACGTCTTGGATATTTGCAGATCGAGGAGTTTTACTCCGTTCGTACACTNNGTGCGCGGAGGCTTAGAACCGCGTAACGGCGCCACCCCAGCGTCGCACTATAAATAAAATATGTACAAGAACATGCCTACCTTTGCGTACGATCCGCACCATTGGTACCGCAAAGCCCATTTTGCTCGCAGCCCTGTCGGCAGGCGCTCGGTAATTAGCACCAGAGACCCAACTCACCCTTAGCATGTTGCGACATTTTCGCTATGGTTGGTTTGGTCGCCAGCATCTCGATCCATATGAGTTGAGCGTGCTTCGCTCCGGGGTATTTACTGGCAACAGAAACTTAGCTAGTTTAGGCCAGTAGTGGCATTTCGCTACGGCAATGGTTATCGTGCTCCGCAATCGATGTTGACCAAGAAAAAATGACAGCACTGGATAAAAAAAACAGTGTAGGTCTGAGCGGCTTAGCTTATGGATGAAGCGTAATGATTGGAGTAATTTTCAACACGGTCGATGAGTATGCCATGTGCTGCGTAGAGCGCTTGTCCGACGAACTCAAAGAGACGATAAAAGAAAACCTTTCCCTGATTTGTCACGGAGCACAAAAAGTGAGCCGAGGGAAAGAAATGTATAAATATGGTGAAACCATTAAGGGATTTTGGGAAAGATATTCCNNAGCACATGTTATAATTCTAAAATTCTTTCCTGACTTCGAAGTGGCCTCTGCTTTTTTTAACCTTGAAGAGCGAAGCATTAAAAAAGGCTTCGATTTGATATTATTTAAGCCTAAATCGAAGAACGTGTGGATAACAGAAGTCAAGTCAGGCCAACTTCATGCAAGTGGAACATCTTGTACAACAACAACAGACCTACTGTCCACCGCCCGAGACGACCTTAAGAGGCGTCTATCCGAGCAACAGTCTAATCATTGGCTAAATGCGGTAAACACTGCGAACGCGGCTATCCTTAATAAATCAAACTACAAAGATCTTGTAATCGACATCCTGGAAGATGAAGGTGCTCTCGTCGCAAAGAAGTCAGCAACCTGCAAAGATAATAACGTTTTTCTCGTATCCGCTCTTTTCCATGACATTTCACAGAAGATCAAAGAACCGACCATCCTTCAGTTCAGTAAAAATTTAAGCAAAGCGGCTCATTTCAAATCCACTTTTGTACTATCCCTGCACAAAGGAACTTTGAAAAAACTTGAAGCTTTCATGAAGAAGGAGGCTAAGCTTTATGCGTGACATCACCATAAAACAATTGGCAGCAACCAAGTTCAAGCCACTATACTTTCGCTTCTTGGCAGGTGAAACGCTTGAAGAGCGAGAACTAATTAAGCTTCTAGCTATATCCATACTTCTTCTCAATCATGAATCACCAGAGCTGAAGCGACTAGGCTATCGCATTGTTTTATTCTATGGAAACATGACGGGGAATTACGAAGCTCTTTACGATGTTGCAATTAACAGCGGATTACTTCCTGTTTCCGCAATCATAGAAGAGGCCAATGCCAGTTCGTTCAGCAGCGAATCCTTCCTCAGAAACTTTATCGGAAGCTATATTGATACATTCAGAGATCAAGGTATTGTGCTTACGGAACAGCAAGATTCCTTACGTAATTTTGTAGTAGATCAATATCAGAATTCTATAGCAGTCATTGCTCCTACCTCCTATGGAAAGTCAGAACTCATTATAAAGTCCGTTAATGAAAACGCCGAAAGCCGCGTCCTTATACTTGTACCTTCCAAGGCCCTTTTGGCTCAAACAAAAAAAAGACTCATAGATGCAAACATACTAAATTTAGGGAAAGTGATAACACACCCGGAGATGTACTCTGACGAAAAAGAGTGCCGCACCTTTGTCCTAACTCAGGAACGATTGGCGAGACTCTTAAGCGAGCACCCAAGCCTTACATTCGACATGGTCTTCGTCGATGAAGCCCACAACTTGCTAAATGGCGACTATAGAAACCAATTACTTGCATCCGTAATTTGCATGGTAGGGAATCGAAACCAGAAAGCATCTTTCAAATTTCTCACACCTTTTTTATGTGACGAATTAAATCTACGAATTAGATACCTTGATATGCCTATCAAAGGTTTCAAAATCAATGAATATATTAAGTCTGAGCGTTTCTATCTGAGAGACTTCCGCGCAGGAAATCCGGATACCGCCTTCAAAATGTACGATCACTTCTTGAACAATTGGATATTAATAGATCGGAAATATAACAATGGTTATGATTTGGTCATTGGAGAGGCACTTTCTAAAAATATCATCTATGCAAACAAACCTAAGAGCATTGAGCGCTTTGCTCAGGAGCTGGCAAAACGCTTGCCCGAGGTAGACTGCCCCCTAATCGAAAAAGCTTGTCAAGAACTAGAAGAAAATTTTGACAAGCGGTACAATCTCATAAGCTGCTTGCGCAAAGGTGTAATGTATCATCATGGTTCTATACCCGACACAATAAGATTGTATCTTGAAGACCTATTTTCTAAGTCTAAATCCCTTAAATTTCTCGCATGCAGTTCAACTCTTCTGGAAGGTGTAAACCTCCCAATCGAGCGATTATTTTTGATTGATAATCGCAAAGGTGCTAGCAAGTTAACTTCATCTCAGCTAAAGAACCTGGTAGGCAGAGTGAATAGGTTTAGCGAGGTTTTCTCTGCCAAAGGAGATCAAGCCTTAAAAAAACTAGAATCGAGCATCTACTTACTTGGGATTGATGGATTCACGAGTAAGCGTGCAAATCTTACATCTTATTACTCAGATACCGTCAACGTATCAAAAAAAGACCGTGACAGTGTGAACAATGTACTACTGGAAGCAACTGATGTATCCAGCCATAACATAAATGAAAAATTCAAAGCTGCTGTCGAACGTCTCGAAAACTTACAAAATGGCTTAATCTCGGAGGGAGATTGCAGATACGTTTCGACGCAGGTCGGCAAGCTCCTGATTTCTAACAGCGTAAATGAAATTAACGTTTTTAAAAATGAAAAACGTATAAATAGCTCGATTGAAGCCTTCTTGAAGTCAAGAGACCTCATTGATACCGCAGATGATCTAATGGATGCTTTAAAAACTTGCTTCATTGACTTTCTCGATGAAGATAGGGAGTACAGCGAACTGCTTAGACTTAAAGAGCTTCCTGCACGACGCTTTTACGCGATGATGTTGGACTGGCGATTAAAGAAGCTTTCTATGCGGAGAATTATTGGGCGATTCATACAATATTGGGATACTCGTGACAGTAGGGAGTCGGGAGATTATGTTTATGTCTCTAGATGGGGGGATACTAAATACCTTCAAAGCCATTTCGAGCACTGGGTTCAAATCTCGACAAAAAATCTACGAGAAAAAATCAACTTAGCAATAGTACGAATCAAGGAGGAAGAAGATTTTTTTGATTATAAAATATTTAGATTTGTTGAAATCCTTAACTCCTTAGGCGCTTTAGATACCACTTTTTATAAAAAAATAAAATACGGCACTATAAGTACCACTAAAATAAATTTAATTCGAGAGGGTTTCAGCAGAGGGCTGGCTGAACTATTATTAAAAAAATATAAAGACTTTGTACATCGAAACAAACAAGGTGATTTGGTGATCAGTAAAAGTCTTATTCAGCACATGATTACTAATGAAGAAAGCGATTTGCTCATCTTCGAAGCAAGGATGAACGTTAGCACTTGATGCGAGTGGGCGGCAACGAGCGTAATGATTAGTTCAAAGTTGATGAGCCTCAGGATTTTTCCGCAAAACACCTAATCATTTCTTGTGCTGCGCTATGCTGAGCGGCCCTAAAGGAGATCACGCCAATGCGAAAGGAATACTCGTTGTCAGATGTGCTGGAAAGGATGTACGACAACCAGCTCTCTCTCGAAGCTGCACTCATGGAATTGACCCTCCACGTAGAAGCCCACGGACATGCGGATGTAGGAAATAACGTTCGTGGCGCCCTGAAGACAATCGGCGAGAACGCAGGCCACATAAAACAGGGCTTGGCGCGCCTCAGTAAGCTCCCATGATCCAGCCGCTTTTTGATTTTGATCTCAAACGCGTCTCGCGCGAGCACTACATAACAGGGAAAGCCGCCATCAATTTTCCGCATCCAGGAAGCACCACGGGTGGATGGCACTTCCTTTCTTATTTTGATCGGGAATCCGGCGTGGCCAAGGTGTCGTTGGCAGGTATCCATTATCCTGACACCACAGCCTACTTTGGTGACCTTGGCATCATCGACGTGACCGATGAGCTGGCGGAGCGCGGCTGGTCTGTGGATGGCTATCGTCTGTTCATGGCAGATCACTACAGAGCCACTGTGGATATGGTCGTGAGATGGGCACTGAGCGATTCCAACCACTGCAGCGTCGAGATTGATGATTGGTTTTCCTCTCGGGCGGAAAGACAGCGACTACTTGAGACCCTAGATACAGGAAGGTCAAAGCTTTCCGAGGTTGGCCGATGGCAAAAAGTGGAATCGTGGCTCTGTACGCAAACCTTCAGCTAGTCGCTTGAACAATCCAATTGGCTGTCGCCGACTCCCTGCGTGGCAGCTGCCGTGCCGACCGTGATCATGAGTCTTATCCAGTCGGCGCGCTTCGATGGGCTTAATCCGTGTGAATATCTCAGGGACGGTTGGCGAGCCTGCGAGCGCAGGTGGCGAGAAAGCTTGAACAGCAACGACTTTGCCAATGGTCACATGCCCATTCGGGCGGTGTGAGCAATGATTATCGAGGCGGTTCTCAATCCAATGTAATCGACGTGGGTATTTGCCATTCAGGTTTTTTATCAACCTGGCTGTCGAAAATCTGCCGTGCCTTGCGGAAATCCTCGACGTTCGAGACTACCCAAGTCCAGATAGGGGACATACGAACCAACAGCCCCATACCGAGCGGAGTCAGCTCATACTCGACACGTGGTGGAACCTCACCGAACTCGCGGCGAACCACTAGGCCATCTCGCTCCATGGAGCGTAGCGTCTTGGTCAACATCCGCTGAGTTACACCAGTCATCTGCCTTTTTATTTCGGCATGACGCATGGTGCCGTACACCCCCAAGGCGTGCAGGATGCCCAACGACCAGCGGCTGCCTGCATGAGCAAGCACTTCCCGTCTGACACCATCATCGTCTTCTCTCAACGTTCGGCAGATTGTCTCTGCCTGGCTGAGAGCCTCCTGATCGGTCATTTCTTTGTCTGGTATCACAGGTGTGCCTTCTTACGAGCGTTGCCTAATCGTGCAAGCATTGGTTCATCTTACAGGCAACAGGTCTCAGGAGAAATCATGACCGAAGTGACCCAATTTTCCCCGCAATCCATTCTGGTTCTAGGCGCCGGTGAGCTTGGGCTCCCGGTCTTGCGCAATCTCGCGAGCGTGGCAGTGCGCGCGCCCGGTTCCACAATCAGCGTCCTTCTCAGGGACTCGACCATCAACACTCAAGTGCCTGAGAAAAAGGCCGAAATCGATGGGCTTCGGGGCCTAGGCATCCAGATGGTGGCCGCAGACCTTGTGAACGACTCAATCGATCAACTGGCTGAAGTATTCGCACGCTTCGATACCGTAATAGGCTGTGCAGGCATGGTTGCGGGCCGGGAAACACCGATGAAGTTGGCTACTGCCGCTCTCAAGTCCGGTGTGAAGCGCTACTTCCCGTGGCAATTTGGTGTCGACTTCGAAGTAATCGGTCGGGGCAGTCCTCAGGATCTGTTCGATGCTCAGCTTGATGTTCGCGAATTGCTTCGTACCCAGGATAAAACTGAATGGGTAATCATCTCGACTGG
>CXWL01000579.1_pt2 | contig 11152 bp, 11 predicted proteins | sample 590931 | NCBI WGS metagenome assembly CXWL01 (sample SAMEA3498368, study PRJEB10139) | groundwater metagenome | biome: water well; material: biofilm material | place: Germany | collected 2015-04-27 | reverse complement strand
AGGCCGATCCCGGGCGCAAGGCCGCGATAGAAGCTGTCGAGATCCCTGCAACGGGCGATGCGATCGAAGATGCCTATACATATGCCTTCAGGCTATGGAGTGCGAAGCTCTATCCAGAGGCGCAGATGAAGCTGAAGGAATTCGTCAGCAAATACGCGACCAACAAGCGCGCAAGTTATGCACAGAACCTGCTTGGCCGCGCCTATCTGGACGAAGGCAAGCCGGCACTCGCCTCGGTTGCGTTCTACGACAATTATCAGAAAATGCCACGTGGCGACCGGGCTTCGGAAAGCCTTTACTGGCTCGGCGTTTCGCTGACCCGGCTCAAGAAGCCTGCCGACGCCTGCAAGGTCTTCAAGGAATTCGATGACGTGTATGCGGCCAAGGCAGGCGTCGATCTGAAAGCCAAGGTCGCCAAGGGCAAGACCGATGCAAAATGCGCTGCCTGAGGCAGCCGTCGAACGGTTTCGAAACGATCTTGAACGACTGATCCCTTCCGGCGATGCCCGATTAGGCGTTGCCGTTTCGGGAGGGCCGGATAGCCTCGCGCTCCTGCTCCTCTGCCATAGCGCCTACCCCGACTGGACGTTCGCTGCCACCGTCGATCACGGCTTGCGGCCCGAAAGCATGGAGGAAGCCGGGCATGTCGCCAAAATTTGCGCATCGCTGGGCATTCCCCATTCGATCCTTGCGCCATTGATCCCAATCACCGGTTCGATCCAGGCCGCCGCGCGCACGGCCCGCTACGCGCTGCTGGAAGAGTGGGCAGGCCGGAACGGGATTGTGGCAATCCTGACCGCGCATCATGCCGACGATCAGGCCGAAACCCTGCTGATGCGCCTCAATCGGGGCGCCGGGATCGGCGGGCTGGCCGGCGTGCGCCCGGTGAACGGCCGGATCGTGCGGCCATTGCTGCACTGGCGCCGTTCCGAACTTGCCGAAATTGTCAGCGCGGCTGGAATCGAACCCATCCACGATCCTTCCAACGAGGATGACAGGTTCGATCGCGCCCGCATCCGCAAAGCGATTGCGACCAGCGACTGGCTCGATCCCGTCGCCATGGCTCGCAGCGCTGCGGCGCAGGCGGAAGGCGATGCAGCGCTCGGCTGGATGGAGGATCGCCTCTTTGCCGAACGCGCCCGGCGCACGACCGAAGGCCTGTGCCTGAAACATCCGCAATCGCTCCCGCCAGAGCTTCAAAGACGCTTGCTGATCCGCTGTATCCGGACGCTCGATTCCGACTGCCTGCCAAACGGCCCCGACCTCCAACGACTGGCGGAAACCCTACGGAAACAGGGAAAAGCAAGCATTGGCAGCCTTGTCTGCCGGGCCACCGCCGATTCATGGGAATTCACNNTCCAAGGTGGAGGAAGGTTCGGTCAAGGAGATCGTTTCGGCTGGCGATATCATTTCCGGCAAGCTCAGCAACGGTGACGCTTTCCGCGTCTATGCCATCAACGATCCCGGCCTGACCGAACGGCTTGCGCGCAACAACGTCAAATTTTCCGCCAAGCCCGAAGAAGGACCGAGCGTCTGGCTGATCATGCTCTACAACGCCCTGCCCTTTATGCTGATCCTCGGCGTCGGTTTCTTCATCATGCGCCAGATGCAAAAAGGAGCGGGCACCGGCGCGATGGGCTTTGGCAAGTCGCGCGCAAAGATGCTGACCGAGAAACAGGGCCGCGTGACCTTTGACGATGTCGCGGGCATCGACGAGGCGCGTGAAGAGCTTCAGGAAATCGTCGATTTCCTCAAAGACCCCAGCAAATTCTCCAAGCTCGGCGGCAAGATTCCCAAAGGCGCGCTGCTCGTCGGTTCGCCCGGTACCGGCAAGACGCTCCTCGCCCGCGCGATTGCTGGCGAGGCGAACGTCCCCTTCTTCACCATTTCAGGTTCGGACTTTGTCGAGATGTTCGTGGGCGTCGGCGCGAGCCGCGTGCGCGACATGTTTGAACAGGCGAAGAAATCTGCGCCCTGCATCGTCTTCATCGATGAAATCGACGCGGTTGGCCGCCACCGTGGTGCCGGCCTCGGCAATGGCAATGACGAGCGTGAACAGACGCTCAACCAGTTGCTCGTCGAGATGGACGGTTTCGAGGCGAACGAGGGCACGATCATCATCGCCGCCACCAACCGGCCCGATGTGCTTGATCCTGCCCTGCTCCGCCCCGGTCGTTTCGACCGCCAGATCATCGTCCCCCATCCCGATATCGAGGGCCGCGAGAAAATCATTCAGGTGCACATGAAGAAAATCCCGCTGGCACCCGATGTCGATGCGCGGACCATTGCGCGCGGTACGCCGGGCTTCACCGGTGCCGATCTTGCCAACCTTGTGAACGAGGCGGCGCTACTCGCGGCACGTCTCGGCAAGCGGCTGGTGTCGATGGCCCAGTTCGAAGCTGCCAAAGACAAGGTGATGATGGGCACCGAGTGGAAATCGCTCGTCATGACCGACGACGAGAAGAAGATGACGGCCTATCATGAGGCCGGTCATGCGCTCGTCGCGTTCCACGAACCCGCATCCGATCCGATCCACAAGGCCACGATCATCCCGCGCGGCCGCGCGCTGGGCATGGTCGTCCGCCTGCCGGAGCGGGACAGCTATTCCTATCACCGCGACAAAATGTACGCGAACCTGTCAATTGCGATGGGCGGTCGCGTGGCTGAGGAACTGATCTTCGGCCACGGGAAGGTGTCGTCGGGCGCTTCCGGCGATATCCAGATGGCCACCGGCCTGGCTCGCTCGATGGTCACGCAATGGGGCATGTCGGACAAGATGGGCCCGCTGCAATATGAAGAGCAGGCGGGAGAGACCTTCCTCGGCTATTCGCAGACCCAGCGTCACAACATGTCGAACGAGACCGCGCAGCTGATCGACAGCGAAATCCGGGCGCTGGTCGAAGGCGGCTATACACAGGCCACCAAGCTGCTGAAGAAATATATCAAGCAGCTTCATACGCTTGCAGGTGCCTTGCTCGAATATGAAACGCTGACCGGGGACGAGATCGCCGGCCTGCTGAAAGACGGCACCCCACCCGACCGCAGCGGCGTGGATCACAACCAGCCCAAGGCGCTGAAGGCGGGTGGATCGTCCATCCCGAAGTCGCGCAAGCGCGGGATCGGCGGAGCGGCAGCGCAAGGCGCATGAGGGGCGTTTCTGCCGCGCTCGTTTGCGGCCTTGTCATGGCATCACCGGTTCAAGCCGAAATGTCGGTTTCGACATTTGTGGGCAAGGCAGATGCGCTCCAGCGGAAGGGCTTCCTGGCGTTCGGCTCCTCCGACATAAAATTGCTTCAGGACGAAATGAAGGGCGTGACGACCGCCTATCGCGCCGACATCAAGGGCGCTCGTGCCGCCGACCGCACGCCGCATAGCTGCCCGCCAGAGACCCCCCAGCGGATGAGTTCTGATGAACTCCTGGCCCATTTCCGGACAATCCCGGCCGCGCAGGCGCAAAAGACCAGCGTCAAGACTGCTTTCTACGGCATGATGAAGAAGCGCTACCCCTGCCCTGCGGGGTAAAGAGCGTTTGGCGGCTTAACCCGACACCCCGAGCGCCAGCAGCATTACGCCAAACAGCGCCAGCACAACGAACGAAATTCCGAGCAAGGCGAGGGTGCGCCATGCGGCTGCGAAAAAGCCGAGTCCGTAGGCACCGCGCAACTGTACGAACATGTGGATTGGCGGGGCGAGCACGATGAGCGGGCCGCGCAATCCGCCAAGCGGCCCCAGCCTGCCCAGCACAGACATCATGACCAGCAACAGGCTCATGAACGCCAGCGAATAGGTCACAAAAATTGCGTGGTCATAAAGCTTGAATTCCCGGCGAAAGGCGAACAGCAGCCAGACCAACGGGATCGAGATCGGGATCAGCGCCCAACTGTATTTATACGCATTCGACTGCATCTTGTAGGCGAGAAGTGAGGGGTTTTTGACGGCCTCTTTGAACGCATCGTTGATCAACCTGACATCTGTGGCGTTTTCAACATCGGTTATTTCCAAGCCCTCGGGAATCGTGCCGTCTGCCAAGGCGACGCCGGTCTCCAACGCCCTCACATCCTCACGTGCATCCTCGATAGCGCTGGCCGGGGCATGGCCTTTTTCAAGCAGAGTGGCCTTCGCTTTCGCCTTGACGAGTTCGGCCCTCATCTCCGCTTTGCCCGGCGCTAGTCCATTCCGGCTGGTCTCGCTGTCGGGACTGATAGGCTTGCCGATCCAGTTGAATGCCGCAAACATCAGGAATACCGAGAACAGGAATAGCACCAGCGGCGACACGAACCGCGCGCGTTCGCCGTGGACATAACGTCGCGTCAACTGGCCCGGCTTGAAGAACAGGAGTGGCAGCGTACGCCAGATCTTGCCTTCGAAGTGCAGGATCGAATGGGTGAAGTCGTGCCAGAATGCGGTCAATGTCCGGTGCACGGACACAGATTGCCCGCAATTATGGCAATGTCTGCCAAGGACGGCCATCCCGCAATTGAGGCACACAGCTTCTGCGCCAGCGTCGTCAATCTTCCCTGTCATCCCGCGCGTATGACACTGGCCGGGGGGCGTGTGAACCCGGTTCAGCCTCTGCCGTGCAGCGTCTGGGTGTTGACGACGCGGTCAATCAGCGATTCATCGGGCGGCACTTTCCCATCGAGCATCAGCATGGCAAGCCCATGCACCAGCGCCCAGGACTGGACGGTGCGGACGTGCTGCGCATCCTTGCTGGTGCTCGAGGCAGCGAGCGCGGCGACGTTGCGGCGGAGCAGGTCGAGTCCCGTCACATGCCCGGAGCATGAATCCATCGTCGGCCCTTCGCGCGCGCTGACGGTCATCAGCCGGAACAAGGCCGGGTTGGCGAGCGCAAAACGGACATAGACGCGACCCGTGGCATCGTGCCCCGCGACACCGCCGCCGGCGGCATCCTGCGCCGCCATTTGCTGCCTCGCCAATTGCTCCCCACCTTCATGGGCAAGCGCCGAAAGCAGGGCATGCTTGTCCGGAAAATGACGATAAACCGCAGTCGCGCTGACTCCGACATTGCGCGCAATTTCGCGCAAGCTCAGGTGTTCGGCATCGCTGTCGGCCAGCAACCTGAGCCCTTCCGCGACCAATGCCGCACGCAGATCGCCATGATGATAGCGGCCCTTGGCATCCTTGATGTTGACACTGTTATCATATTCGGTCATGTTGTCAGCGTAAACATTATCGAGTCGTATTTCAAGCGAGAGGACAAGCCATGGCCAGCGCCGTCGAAACCCTGATCCGCAGTGTCGTCACCAAGGGCGTGATGAAAGTTGCCGAATATAACCGTGACCGCGCCAAGTGGGCGGGCGGGTCCCACCCCTTCCTCACGGGCATTCATGCCCCGATGGCGGGCGAGGAAACGATCACCGACCTGAAGGTCACAGGCACGATCCCGCCCGAACTCGACGGCCGCTATATCCGCATTGGCCCCAATCCCGTGACGCCGCCCAATCCGGCGACCTATCACTGGTTCACGGGCACTGGCATGGTTCATGGCGTCCGCCTGAAGGACGGCAAGGCGCTGTGGTATCGCAACCGCTGGATCAGGGGAGAAGAAGTCAGCAAGGCGCTGGGCGAACCGCTTGCGCCGGGCCCGCGTGCTGGCCCGTTTGACACGCCCAACACAAATGTCCTCGGCCATGCCGGACAAATCTGGGCCATCGTCGAGGCGGGTGGCAATCCCGTCCGGATCGACGAAGAACTGAATACGATCGCACATGATCCATTTGGCGGCACGCTCAAGGGTTCGTTCACCGCCCATCCTCACCTCGATCCAGAGACCGGAGAGATGCATGCCATCTGCTATGACGGGCAGGATCAAGCCATGATCCGTCACGTGGTCGTCGATCGCAACGGCAAGGTGCGCCGCGAAGAACCGATTGCAGTGCAGGACGGCCCCTCGATCCATGACTGCATGATTACGAAAAGCTATGTCGTCATCCTCGACTTGCCCGTGACATTTTCGATGAAAACGCTCCTCGCCGGGCACGTGTTCCCCTATCAGTGGAACCCCGGCCACAAGGCGCGGATTGGCCTGCTCCCGCGCGAAGGCAAGGGTGCGGATACGATCTGGTGCGATGTCGAGCCCTGCTATGTCTTCCACCCCTGCAACGGGTTTGAGACCGAGGACGGCAAGGTCGTCCTCGATGTCTGCGCGCATGATTCGATGTTTGCGAAAAGCACGCAGGGCCCGGATTCAAATCGCGCAGCATTCGAACGCTGGATGATCGATCCGGTCGCGCACAGCGTCGCCCGTACGGTGCTCGACCAGCAAAGCCAGGAGTTCCCGCGTCTGGATGAGCGCCTGACCGGCAAGCCCTATCGCTATGCCTATACCGTCCCATTCCCCGACGGCAGCAAGGATTTCGTCGCCCAGCCCTTCCTCATCAAGCATGACCTGCTTGCGGGAACGCGCCAAGACCACGCATTGGGCGCGCACCGGCGTCCCTGCGAATTCGTGTTCGTCCCGAAATCGGCCGCAGCGGCGGAGGATGAAGGCTGGCTGATGGGCTATGTCGTTGACCTGGAGCACGAAACCACCGACCTCGTCATCATCGATGCGCAAAACTTTGCCGGCCCGCCCCAAGCCGTCATCACCATCCCCCACCGCGTACCCCCCGGGTTCCACGGGAATTGGGTGGCCAGTTAGGCTAGGAGGTCATCGCGTCCTTCAGCCCGAGATGGGCGGTGCCTATCCTGGCCATTGCTGCTGCGTACCTGTCGTAAATGGGGACGGATGCACGCGGCCTTCTTCGGCAAATGCCCTTGTCGGCATCCGATTGTCGTACAATATTGCTGTAGCAATAGCCTTGTATGGCATGATGCGAACGAGCTTCGGACGACAAGCCGACGGATGATCCGGGCGGCAGCGTTTGCGGCAACGGAATGGCCGGAGAAACCGTGTGCATGGCAGACGAGATCGAACTTAAACTCGAATTGACGCCCGAAGCCGCCAATCTGGTTGAAGCCTCCCCGCTTCTGGCCAGCGACCCGGCAAAGGCAATCCAACGGTCGATCTATTTCGACACGCCGGATAGCCTCCTGTTCAAGGCTGGCCTCTCGCTGCGTATCCGCTGTTCGCGCCGCAAACGGATCCAGACGGTAAAGGTCGACGGACGCAGCGCCGCCGGCCTTTTTGCCCGATCCGAATGGGAACAGGTCGTAAAGGACGATATGCCGGTGCTTGACGATTCAACCCCGATATTGACGCTGCTGCGCGGGAAGGCGCGCGCGATTGCGCCTGCGTTCGAAGTTCATGTCGAGCGGCGCACCTGGAACATTCGGGAGGGAGATGCAGCAATCGAGCTGGTTCTGGATCGAGGGGAAATCATTGCAGGTGATCGTAGAATTCCCGTCTGCGAGATCGAGTTGGAATTGAAAGAGGGCGATCCTGCCGCGCTGTTTGCATTTGCGCGCAAGGTCGATGCGGTCGCACCCCTCCGCCTCGGCGTCCTGAGCAAGGCCGAACGGGGCTATCGTCTTCGGGGGCCGGCGGTCGCGGCGGTCAAGGCCGAACCGATTGCGCTAAACGGCGACATGACTCCTGCCATGGCCTTCCAGTACGTTGCCGGAGCCTGTGTGCGGCAGTTCCGGTCGAACGAGGCGCTTCTCAAGGGGCGAGGAGAGGATGCGCTGCACCAGACCCGGGTCGGGTTGCGCCGCTTGCGTTCGGCGCTCTTGATCTTCGAGCCATTGTTTGCCGGCGAAGAGGCAATCCGGCTGCGTGAGGAACTCCGATGGCTGGCTGCAGAGTTGGGCGACGCGCGCAATCTCGATGTGCTCATCGCGCGCTCGGTCACCGGTTCGGTTCGTTCGCGCCTGGAGGCGGCCTGCGAGGATGCCTATCTCCGCGCCGCGAAGGCGCTGGCCTCGACCCGTGCTCGCACACTTATGCTCGACCTTTCCGAATGGATAGCAACCGGAAGCTGCCTCAAGCAAACCGGAATCCAAATGCCCCGCGAACAGGCTCTAAAGGCATTCGCATCCCAGGCATTGGATCGCATGCGCAGGAAGGTGAAAAAGGCCGGTCGCGATCTCATTGCTCTGGACGACGTTGCGCGCCATCAGGTTCGCAAGGAGGTCAAGAAGCTGCGCTATGCAGCCGAGTTTTTTTCCGCATTGTTCGACAGCAAGCGGGAAAAGCGGCGCTATAAGCGGTACATCGACACGCTCGAATGCCTCCAGAACGAACTTGGTGCACTGAACGACCTCGCTGCCGCAACCATGATCCTTGATCGTCTGGGCCTCAGCGATGATCCCGAGGCCCAATCGCTGCTGGCGGCCGACAAGAAAAATGCGCGGTTGAAAGTTGCTGATGAAGCCAAGGAAGAGCTATTGGATGCCAAGCGATTCTGGCGATGATGCTCTATCCGCATCCGGCTACCGCCAGCATTGGGCAGGGTTTCTGCCCGCCCGAACGGCTGCTTCGAACATGAAACCGAAGCAGCCCAGCGCACGCGCTGACCAGCTCCGGAAAATTTATGCGGACTCCCGAATTTTCCCCTGTCCTATAGCCATGTCGTTCCGCTATTGTTCCCGAATGAAAAGGATACGACGAAAGAACGAGATTCGCAAAAGGACCCAGGCCGAATGCGCGGCCCTGCGCCTGCTTGCGGATAAGCGTGCGGCCTTCCTCCAGCCGCGGCCACAAAGCTGGCACGACGTCCTGTTTGCAGCGCTCAGGCGCGGCGTAACGGTGACGGTTGCAGCTGGAGAAGCGGGCGTGACGCGGGCTGCGGTTTACAAGGCCCGCAAGCATGAACCGGGGTTCGGGCTAGCGTTTGTCGCAGCATTCAATATCGGCCTTTCCTGTCGCCATTCGCGATCACAACGCGCAAACGGTGTGACGACGATTCGCACCGTTTCGACGCAAAAACGACGCCGCGTTACCCTCAACAAAGCCAACTCCGGGTTGACACCAACCCGGCCTTTGCCGTGGAATGAAGCATGGGAAAGCCCGGCCTGGCTGGACGAAAGCGCGAAATCCTTGCCTTTGGGCGCAACTTTGCCCAAGGCGCGAGCGTCATGACACAGAAATGGACTCCGCAGAGCTGGACGAAGCGTGAAGCACGCCAGCTGCCCACCTATCCCGACGCTGCCGCGCTCAACCGTGCGACCGCAACGCTCGGCGCATATCCGCCGCTCGTCTTTGCCGGCGAAGCGCGCAACCTGACCGCCGACCTGGCGCAGGTGGTGGAAGGTAAGGCCTTCCTGCTGCAAGGCGGCGATTGCGCCGAGTCCTTTGCCGAATTCCACGCAAACAATATCCGCGACACGTTCCGCGTCCTCCTCCAGATGGCGGTTGTCCTGACCTTTGCATCGAAGCTGCCGACCGTGAAACTGGGTCGCATGGCCGGGCAGTTTGCCAAGCCGCGTTCGGCCGACATGGAGGAAATCGACGGCGTCTCCCTGCCCTCCTATCGCGGCGACATCATCAACGACATCGCGTTCGGGGAAGCGGGTCGCGCGCCCGATCCAGAGCGGATGATAAAGGCTTATCTGCAATCCGCGTCGACGCTCAACCTGCTGCGCGCCTTTGCGGGCGGCGGCTATGCGAACCTGCACCAGGTGCATGCCTGGACGCATGATTTCATGGGCCGTTCGCCCTGGACCAAGAAGTTCAAGGACGTGGCAGACCGGATCAGCGAATCGCTCGATTTCATGGCAGCCTGCGGGATCAATCCTGACACCGTGCCACAATTGAAGGGCACACAATTCTATACCAGCCACGAAGCGCTGCTGCTCCCCTATGAGCAGGCATTAACGCGTCAGGATTCGCTGACCGGCCAATGGTATGACACGTCCGCGCACATGCTGTGGATCGGCGATCGTACGCGGTTCGAAGGGTCGGCGCATGTCGAATTCCTGCGCGGCATCGGCAATCCCATTGGTATGAAGTGCGGCCCGAGCCTTGAACCCGAAGCACTGCTGCGGATGCTCGATACGCTCAATCCCAACCGCGTGCCGGGCCGGATGACGCTCATCACCCGCTATGGCTTCGACAAGATCGAGGCGCATTTGCCCGCGCTCGTCCGCACCGTGAAGGCCGAAGGGCATCCCGTCATCTGGTCATGCGATCCGATGCACGGCAATGTCGTTAAGGCGGCAAACGGATACAAGACGCGCCCGTTCGAACGGATTCTCGCCGAAGTCCGCGGTTTCTTCGCCGTCCACCGGGCGGAAGGAACGCATGGCGGTGGTATCCATATTGAAATGACCGGCCAGAACGTCACCGAATGCACCGGTGGCGCGATGGACGTGTCGGAACAGAGCCTGTCGGATCGCTATCACACCCATTGCGATCCGCGGTTGAATGCAGGTCAATCTTTGGAACTTGCCTTCCTGTTGGCCGAAATGCTCAATCAGGAACTGGCGGATCGCAGGGCCGCAGCCTAGCCCTTTTCCATACCGAGCAACCGGTCGAGCGACCAGCCTCCCCCACCGCGCGCGATTAGCAGCAGCAGGATCGCGGCCCAGCTCAGATGGGTCGGCCACGCGTCGGGATAGACGAAGATCTGGATCGTCAGAGTCATGCCCAGCAACGCTGCGGCCGCAGGCCGGGTGAACAGGCCAAGGGCAAGCAGGATCGGGAAAAAATGCTCCGAATAGGTCGCGGCGTGCGCGGCAATATTCGGCGGCACCAGGGGCAGGACATATTCGGTCTGGAACAGCTCAAAGGTCGAAGGGGAAATGGTCAAAATGCCTTCGACCTTGGTTCTCCCTGAAAGGAAAAAGATCGCTGCGATCCCGAACCGGGCGACGAACAGGAGCAGCGCGTCAGGGATATGGGCGCCGACCCAGCGACTGGTATCGGCATAGTATCGGGCGGAACTGCTCATCTTTTGTCTCCGGCTCGGGTCAACGCGGCGGGGATAGATCAGGCCTTGGGCGTAAGCGAGCCAAAGCCTTTTGGCGTCTTGGTCTTGGTGCAAGTGCCCGCAGCCACCAGCTTCCAGGCATTGCCCTGATAGTTGATATGCGACGTACCGGCACAACTTGTGCCCGCGCCCGCCTTGCAGTCATTCTTGCCCGCAAGCGAAACGCCGTAGCATTTTTCCATCGGCTTGGGCGCCGCCTGGGCACTCCCTGTGGCAATCGCAACGGCGAGGGCGCCCGCAAGCGCAGTGTAGCTGGGTGACAT
>CXWL01061204.1_pt1 | contig 11154 bp, 7 predicted proteins | sample 590931 | NCBI WGS metagenome assembly CXWL01 (sample SAMEA3498368, study PRJEB10139) | groundwater metagenome | biome: water well; material: biofilm material | place: Germany | collected 2015-04-27 | reverse complement strand
AACGCCAACGCAACCCAAGGTCAAGCCAAGATTGACAATTTATTATCTCGCATCATCCCTGATAAAGCTGCGCAGTTTCTAGAACTCAGCGCAGACAATATAGATTCCATGGGTCTCAATCCCATTCAATATGCCAGGATTTTTCCTGCCAAGCCTAACCTCAACAAAAACATTGGTCTCTATAAAGAGCTTGGCAATAACTACACTTACTTAGGCTTTAACCTTAAACGCAAACCGTTTGATGACATTCGTGTAAGACTGGCCATTAACTACGCAATCAACAAGCAAGAAATCATTGATGGCGTGTTATTAGGTCTTGGCGAACCAGTCGCATCACCCTACAAGCCAGGCACACGCTGGAGTAACCCTGCGCTCAAACCCTACCCTTATGATCCCAATAAGGCTAAAGTACTACTTAAAGAAGCGGGTTATGAAGACCACGATGGTGACGGAATTTTAGATAAAGATGGCAAGCCTCTTGCCTTTGAAATTCTCACCAATCAAAATAAAGAGCGAGAAATGACTGGGGTTTTGATACAGCGCCGTCTCAAGGAAGTGGGCATCAATGCAAATATTCGCGTCTTGGAATGGGCAAGCTTTCTAGGACGTTTTATTAAACCTAAAGAATTTGATGTGGTTGTGTTGGGCTGGGGCTTATCGTTAGACCCGGACCAATACAGCATTTGGCACTCTAGCCAGCAAGCACCGGGACAATTTAATTTTATTAGCTACAGTAATCCGCGTATAGATAAGCTGCTAGAAGCAGGCAGACTGGAGCTTGATCCCGATAAGCGTATGAAAATCTACCATGAGTTTTCAAAAATATTGTTAGAAGATAGTCCTATTGTGTATTTATCAGCCGGCTATGGATTATCCGCTATTCACAAACGGGTGAGAGGCATTAGCAACCCTGCCCCACCGGCTGGCATTGGCCATAACACCTACGAATGGTACATTCCCAAGGCTTACACACGCACAGAAATGAGCGAGCACTAAATATGAATCAGTATCAATAAGTACAAACCAGCATGCTCAAATACTTACTTAAACGCTTTTTTTGGATGATTCCACTGTTAGTTGGCATCAGCCTAATTTCATTCTTTATCATGCACCTGGCACCTGGCGACATCACCACCAGTGAAGCGAGCTTTAACCCCAAAGCTAGCGAAGAATCTCGGCAAAAATTACGCGAGTTATACAGTTTAGACAAGCCTGTTATTGTGCAATATGGCCTATGGTTAAAACGCATGGCGACATTAGACTTTGGCACCTCGTTTGCTTCGCACCAACGTCCAGTGTTTTGGCAAACAAAAGATAAAGATGGCAACGTGACACTAGGCATGATTCAAGAAGCACTACCGATTACCCTACTTATCAATGTGTTAAGTCTTATTTTAATCATTGGTGCAGCAATACCACTCGGTGTCATTTCTGCCCTCAAGCAAAATCAGTTAGCAGATCGTGGCATCACCCTATTTGTATTTATAGGCTTTGCTATTCCTGGGTTCTGGCTCGCGCTTATGTTGATGTATTGGACAGGCGTACAGCACGCATGGCTACCTATTTCGGGTTTACAAAGCATAGGCCATGAAAATATGCATTGGGCAATGCAAACCATTGATAGTCTCAAGCATTTATTCTTACCTGTATTTATTTCCGGCATTACCGGTCTTGCAGGCATATCCTTATTTGCGCGCAATGGCATGCTGGAGGTACTGCATCAGGATTACATTACCACTGCACGCTCCAAAGGCTTAAATGAAAATCGTGTAATTTATGGTCATGCCCTACGCAACGCACTACTGCCTCTCATCACTATTTTTGGCTTAAGTATTCCTGGATTGATTGGCGGCTCAGTGATTGCTGAGAGCATCTTTGCTATTCCAGGCATGGGTAAATTATTCTACGACGCTGTTTTAATGCGAGATTTCCCCGTGATAATGGGCATCCTCACTATCGGTGCAATACTGACATTGATTGGTAATTTATTAGCAGACATAGCCTATGCATGGGCAGATCCTCGCGTTAGGCGCGGAGTTGTTCAATGAAAAAAGTATTCTCTAACCCGCTTGCATTGATAGGTTTCATGATTATTGCAGGTATATTAATGCTTGCTTTAATTGCGCCCTTTATTGCACCTTACGACCCTGATGCAATTAATGTAAAAGCCATTTTGCTATCGCCTGCATCGGCACACTTAATGGGTACAGATGGGCTAGGCCGCGATGTGTTTTCTCGCATGCTCTACGGAGCACGCATATCACTTATGGTAGGATTTGTAGCCGTCGGCATTGCCACAGCCATTGGTATTATTTTAGGGGCTATTGCAGGCTTTTATCGCGGCTGGGTTGATACCGTCATCATGCGCATTGTCGATGTCATGCTTTCCATTCCCACCTTCTTTTTAATTTTAGCCGTCATTGCGTTTTTAACGCCCTCTATCTGGAACATTATGATTGTAATTGGCTTAACTTCCTGGATGGGCGTAACCCGCTTGGTACGTGCAGAGTTTTTAAGTTTACGCAACCGAGAATTTGTTCTAGCCGCTCAAACATTAGGCGCTAAAGACGCGCGACTCATTTTCACGCATTTACTGCCTAACAGTTTAACGCCTATTATTGTTAGCTCAATTTTAGGTATCGCCAGCGCTGTGCTGGTGGAATCTGGCTTAAGCTTTTTAGGCTTAGGTGTACAGGCGCCGCAAGCTTCATGGGGCAACATTCTAACTGATGGCAAAGAATATATTCAATTCGCATGGTGGTTGTCATTGTTTCCAGGGCTTGCAATACTGATTACCGTGTTAGGGTATAATCTACTAGGTGACGGTTTGCGCGATGCGTATAACCCGAGAAGTAATCAACATTAGCGTTAAAAGCATACTTAAAAGTAAAGATAGATAGGATAAATGTCATGGGATTTTTAGCTGGTAAAAAAATACTGATTGCTGGTTTAATAAGCAATCGGTCAATCGCTTACGGTATAGCAGCCGCAATGAAACGTGAAGGTGCAGAGCTCGCCTTCACCTACCAAAATGAGAAACACCAAGACCGCGTTGCAAGATTAGCTGCAGACTTTGACTCTAAACTTGTGTTTCATTGTGATGTTGCTGAAGACAGCTTGATTGAAGCGCTATTCCAAGCCATTGCAAAACACTGGGATGGCATTGATTCTATTGTGCATTCGGTAGCATTTGTGCCAAAAGATGCACTTGCTGGTGATTATTTGGACGCGGTGACACGTGAAAACTTCCGTATCGCGCACGATATTAGCTCATATAGCTTTGCCGCACTCGCTAAAGCCGCGCTCCCAATGATGCTAGGTCGGAATGGCAGCTTGCTGACGCTTAGTTATTTGGGTGCTGAGCGCACCATGCCAAACTACAATGTGATGGGCTTGGCTAAAGCGAGCTTAGAAGCTAACGTGCGCTACATGGCGCAGAGTTTGGGGCCCAAAGGCATTCGCGTCAATGCGATATCTGCCGGCCCGATAAAGACACTGGCTGCTTCTGGTATAGCCGATTTTGATAAAATGATAGGCTTCAATGAAAAGCATGCCGCGTTACGCCGCAATGTAACCATTGAAGAAGTAGGCAACGCAGCTGCATTTTTATGTAGCGACTTGGCTTCAGGTATTACAGGCGAGATTACCTACGTTGATGGTGGCATGAATATTACCGCAGCCGGGGTAATTGATTAAGCGCAGTCAAATAATTAGTCAAGTAAAGCTAAGCTCTAGCCATCTCGAACTAACTAAAAGCACAACAATAAAGGCACTTATGTGCCTTTATTGTTGTGCTTTTAGTTACCTTTTAAGCTATGTTATTCGCATCGCTCAACCAATACACCGCTAAACTAGTTTACTGCACTACCTGATAAAAGCTTCTCATTCACCTTCACTTTACCTTTTTCACGGAGAGACTGCTGGTAAGCAGCAAGATATTCGCTTGCCAGAGCAGCATTTAGCTCTGTTTTAGCCGTTTTTTGCGTTTCTGCATCAGTTGGTGTCAATGCGTCAACTTTAATCACTTTAACGAGCAAGTAGCCTTGCTTACTATCCGCTAAACCTGAATAAGCAGGTAACTTAGCTGCATTGGTCTTAAATGCCTGGTTCATGGCTAACTCTGTTAAACCTTGTGCATTTTTACGGTCTACAGTGACCTCTGGAATCCACTCAATACCAGCAACCTCTTTTCCTTCACCCAAACTTTTTAATGCGGCCTCACCTTTGCTTATAGCAAGTTTAGAAGCGGCTTCTAGTTTCAGCAAATCTTCAATCCCTGCTTTCACTTCATCAAAGCTTCTAGGCGCCGCTGGCTTGTACTCAACTAAACGCGCAGATACTAAATTGTTCGGTGAAACTTCAACCGCTTCAGTATTACGGTGATCTTTAAGCACTTCATCAGAGAAAACTAAATTCATGATTTTGTCGTTGTTTTTGAAAAACTTAGCGCCTGATTCGCGACTTAACCAATCTGACTTTTGCACTTGCCCGGAAAAAGCTTTGGCTGCAGGCTGCAAGCTGCCTGATTGTTCATACACCAGATTGCTAAAGGTTTCAGCTTGCTTTGTAAATTCCTCTTGAGCCTTTTGAAACATCAAATCGCCTTTAATTTGTGGCTTCAAGCTATTAAAATCAGAACTCGACCCTGTAATTTCAGTCACCTTGATAATATGATAACCAAATTCAGATTCTACCAAGCCACTGACTTGATTCACCTTCATACTGAAAGCGGCCTCTTCAAATGGCTTCACCATTGCTCCACGGCCAAAACTACCCAAATCACCACCTTTAACAGCCGAACCTGGATCTTGTGAGTTTTTAATTGCCAATGCCTCAAATGATTTTGGCTCTTTCTTGATAGCGGCCAAAATTTCTTCGGCTTTGACTTTGGCCTGTTGTTTTTGCTCAGGTGTCGCGCTTACCCCAAAACCAATCAAAATATGACTGGCGCGTCTTTGTTCATTGCCTTGAAATTTAGCAGCATTTTCATCATAAAACTTCTTCACTTCCGCATCATCAACGTTGATGGTGCGCATAAAGTCGACTGGAGACAATGATAGAAATTCGATTTTAACTTGCTCAGGTACGATCAACTTGCCTTTGTGTTTCTCGTAATAAGCTTTAACCTGTGCTGGATCAATCTTAACCTGACCAATAAAGTCTTTAGTTTTGATCTCAGCCACAGTCACTAAACGTTGTTGATTGGTCAGCCTAAATGCGCTGTCTGCACGTGCATTAGAAATAAAGCCAAGCTTAGTGATGCCGTCTTGAGCCTGCTGTGCCAGCAAATCAGCACGCATTCCTGCTTCAAATCTAGATGGCGTAATGCGATTCTGCTGCAAGGTTTGGTCATATAACTCTTGTGAAAATTTACCATCTTTTTGAAACTCGGGCATGCCCGTTACATAGATTGAAAGCTGGGTGTCACTAATTGCATATTTAGCATGTTGAATTTCGTTAGTTAAAAGTTGCTTATTGATCAACTGATTCAGCACCATCGACTTGACTTCAGGACTATCTAGTTGAGCCTGATCGAACTTTTTCTCTGACTGCAAACGATCACGCATATTTTTCAAAGCGTTAGAGTACTCTTGTACAGATATGCTGTTGCCGTTAATTTCAGCGACAGCGACATTATTTCCTGCTTGATTCAAATAAGAGTCGATACCAAACAATGCAAAAGGAATGGTAATTAAGGCCAATAAGGCCTTGCCAACCCAGCCTTGTGCTAGGGAGCGGATGTTATCTAACATAAAACTTTCTATCCTTAAAATATGCACTAAACATTTAAACGAAAACTTAAATAACATACTTAAGCTATCACTACAGACGCTAATAAATAAAAGCGTGGTTAATATATCATAAGATGCTTGTTCTATTTACTCTGTTGCGTGTGACCTAACTTAGGCAAGACAAGTTCTACCTATGTCCAATCAACTCTAAAACCAAAAATACAAATAAAAATAGCGAGTCCTAAGACTCGCTATTTTTATTTGGCGGAGCGGACGGGACTCGAACCCGCGACCCCCTGCGTGACAGGCAGGTATTCTAACCAACTGAACTACCACTCCATAAATCTTACGTAAAATTAATGTTATTAAGCTTGCAGTTTATTAACATCAATTACGTATAAAATATTGCGCTTACTAATTTAAGTTTAGTTTTTTTACAACCAAAATTTTTACAAAATAAAGAGTGCTTAAATTACCAGCACTCTCAATTTTACAATTAGGAACGACTTAGTCACATTTTTGCTGGGCTTTTTGGTGGGTGCTAACGGGGTCGAACCGCTGACATTCGCCTTGTAAGGGCGACGCTCTACCAACTGAGCTAAGCACCCTGCTTAACCAACAAAGACGACTAGTTTACAGCATCTTTAAGCGCTTTACCAGCCCTAAATTTCGGTGAATTTGCTGCTTTAATGCTAATTGTTGCACCAGTGCGTGGATTACGACCATTACGAGCCTCGCGCTTGCCAACATAAAACGTACCAAAGCCAATTAAAGTTACTAAATCGCCTTTTTTCATTGCTTTTGTAATTGAAGCTGTTGTTGCATCTAAAGCACGACCAGCTGCTGCTTTCGAAATACCTGCTGCATTTGCAATATCATCAATCAGTTCTGATTTATTCACGAGTAATCCCCTCTTAAGGTTTATTAAATAAAGACTAGGTTGTATATTTGGGTATTAACTACCCGTACAGCTTTATATCAAGCCAACAAAGGCTGTGTCAAGCTTTTATGAGCAAGATATTCCACTTATTTTTTTAATGCTTTGTTGCGTCAGTAGTAGCAGATGAACTTTCTACTGATTTATCAGTAGGTTGTACCTCTTTTACAAGATTTTCTTTAGCATCTGGCATATCAGGCAAAGGCTCTGGCTTTGAGGCCAAAGCCAATGACAATACTTCATCAATCCATTGAACAGGATGAATATCTAACTGGTTCTTGATGTTTTCTGGAATATCAGCCAGGTCTTTAACATTTTGTTGAGGGATCAGTACGGTTTTAATACCTCCTCGATGGGCAGCAAGCAACTTTTCCTTCAACCCTCCAATAGGCAACACTTCACCTCTTAGTGTAATTTCTCCCGTCATCGCAACATCTGCACGCGCTGGAATACCTGTCAAAATTGAGACCAGCGCCGTTGTAATAGCAATACCAGCGCTCGGACCATCTTTAGGCGTAGCACCTTCAGGAAAATGGATATGAATATCATGCTTTTCGTAAAAGTCAGTTGCAATACCAAGCCGCTTGGCACGGCTACGCACCACACTCATTGCTGCTTGCGTTGATTCCTGCATCACATCACCTAATTTACCAGTGGTTGTCGTTTTACCTTTACCTGGTAACAACACTGCTTCAATTGTCAGCAATTCACCGCCTACAGACGTCCATGCAAGGCCTGTGACCTGCCCAATTTGGTTTTCTTTGGCTGCCACACCATAATCGTAACGTTGAACGCCTAAATATGTTTCTAATGCTTTTGGCGTAACGTTGATTTTTTTAGGTGCTTCCGCGCCTTGTTTTGCTTTTGTAGTCATCAACTCCTTCACGACTTTTCGGCAAACTTTCGCTATTTCTTGTTCTAACTTACGCACCCCAGCCTCGCGTGTGTAATAACGCACAATATCACGCACAGCCACTTCCGATATGTTGACCTCATGCTCTTTCAGACCATGTGTTTTAAGTTGCTTAGGTAACAGATAACGCATCGCGATATTTACTTTTTCATCTTCGGTGTAACCTGCCAGATGAATGATTTCCATACGATCCAGTAGCGGTGCAGGAATATTCATTGAGTTTGCCGTGGCCACAAACATCACATCAGATAAATCATATTCAACTTCAACATAATGATCAGCAAAGGTGTGGTTTTGTTCAGGATCCAACACTTCCAACAACGCTGATGAAGGGTCGCCTCTAAAGTCCTGACCTAATTTATCTACCTCATCCAGTAAAAATAATGGATTTTTAACGCCCACTTTGCTCATGCTTTGCAAAATCTTGCCTGGCATTGAGCCGATATAGGTACGTCTGTGCCCACGAATTTCAGACTCATCTCGCACGCCACCAAGTGCCATGCGTACAAACTTACGATTAACTGCTTTGGCAATACTTTGCCCAAGTGAAGTCTTACCCACACCGGGAGGCCCTACCAAGCACAGAATTGGCGCTTTTATTTTATCTACACGTTGCTGAACAGCGAGATATTCAACAATACGCTCTTTCACTTTTTCCAGGCCATAATGGTCATTATCCAATATAGCCTCGGCAGCCAACAAATCTTTACTGATTTTTGTTTTTTTCTTCCAAGGCAGATTAATAACAGTATCAATATAATTGCGCACCACTGAGGCTTCTGCCGACATGGGTGACATCAACTTTAGTTTTTTAAGCTCACTTGCTACTTTTGCAAGCGCTTCCTTGGGCATACGAGCAAGTTCTATGCGCTTTTCAAGCTCATCCATTTCCGCATTTTCATCTTGTTCACCCAATTCTTTTTGAATTGCTTTTACTTGTTCATTTAAGTAATACTCGCGCTGCGTTTTTTCCATTTGACGCTTTACACGGCCACGGATACGTTTTTCTACTTGCAGGATGTCGATTTCACCTTCCATCAAACGAAGCAAATGCTCCAGACGTTCAGCCACGCTAAACATCTCTAGAATTTTCTGCTTTTCATCTAATTTAAGCGTCAAATGAGCGGCAATGGTATCAGCCAAGCGGCCCGCTTCATCAATGCTTGCAAGTGAAGTCAGTATTTCAGGAGGTATTTTTTTATTGAGTTTGACATATTGATCGAACTGCGCGAATACAGTGCGCATTAAAGCCTGTATCTCAATGTCATTCACTGATTCAGGGATAAGTTCAGCGCGGGCAGCAAAACATTCTTCAGTCTCAATAAAATCACTGACTTTAGCGCGCTGCACCCCCTCGACCAATACCTTTACCGTGCCATCTGGCAATTTCAGCATTTGTAACACAGTTGCAACTGTACCGACTTCATACAAGTCGTCAGCGTCAGGCTCATCTTTATTGGCCGATTTTTGTGCCACCAATAAAATCTGCTTATCACCCTCTGAAGCGATTTCCAGAGCTTTAACTGACTTAGCACGTCCAACAAATAAAGGAATCACCAAGTGCGGATAAACAACAACATCACGCAGGGGTAAAACTGGCAACAAGCCATCATCCGGGGTGTATAAGGGAAATGATTTTGTCATTAATAGACTTCCAAAATTAAGCTAAAGAATTAAGCCAAAAACGCCTACACAATCATTGATGGGGTTGAACTCACACAGTTCAAGTTTAAGTTAGTAGTGATTACCTTAAATAAAACTTAAAGTTCAATTTAGTCGACATCTACCATCAATTACCCAACAGCCTCTTCAGCAGGTTTGTCTGCATAAATCAAGAGCGGCGGCGTATCACCGCGAACAACCCCTTCATCGACCACTACTTTACTTAAATTAGTAAGTGAAGGTAGTTCATACATGATTTCGAGCAAAGAGTGTTCCATAATCGAGCGCAAACCACGCGCGCCAGTTTTACGCTCGAGAGCCTTTTTAGCGATTAAGAGTAAAGCAGATTCTCTAAATTCCAAGTCCACGCCTTCCATCTTAAACAACTTGATGTATTGCTTGGTAAGCGCATTTTTTGGCTCAGTCAGAATAGTCATAAGTGCAGCTTCATCTAATGACTCTAGAGTAGCAACAACTGGCAAGCGGCCAATAAATTCCGGAATCAATCCAAATTTAATTAAATCTTCAGGTTCTACATCGCGCAACACTGCGCCCACTTCGCGCATATCGTCTTTACTTTTTACTTCAGCACCAAAACCAATGCCACCCTTTTCAGAGCGCAGGCGAATGACCTTTTCTAAACCATCGAACGCACCACCACAAATAAATAAAATATTAGTAGTATCAAGCTGGACAAACTCTTGATTAGGGTGCTTACGGCCACCTTGCGGAGGAATTGAAGCGACAGTACCTTCAATCAACTTAAGCAAAGCTTGCTGTACGCCCTCTCCAGACACATCACGTGTAATAGAAGCATTTTCTGATTTACGTGAAATTTTATCAACTTCATCGATATAGACAATGCCACGCTTCGCTTTTTCTATATCGTAATCACACTTTTGCAATAATTTTTGCATGATGTTTTCAACATCTTCGCCCACATAGCCAGCTTCTGTAAGCGTTGTAGCGTCTGCCATTACAAACGGCACATCAAGTAATCTTGCTAACGTCTGCGCTAAAAGCGTTTTACCAGAACCGGTTGGGCCAATCAATAAGATATTACTTTTGGCAATTTCGACTTCATCTTTTTGCCCACCATTAGACAGATTGTTATGGCCCAAACGCTTATAGTGGTTATAAACAGCAACAGCCAGATTCTTTTTAGCGTGCGTTTGCCCTATCACGTATTGATCTAGAATTTTACAAATTTCTTGTGGTGTAGGCAGGCTTTCATCAGTTGATTTTAAGCCATCCGTGTTTTGAACTTCTTCTTTGATAATATCGTTGCACAAATCAACGCACTCATTGCAAATGAACACAGAAGGTCCAGCAATGAGTTTTTTTACTTCATGTTGGCTTTTACCACAGAATGAACAATAAAGTAATTTATCGCCGTCGGCTTTAGTCGCCATTGTTTATTTCCTATTAAAAGTAGCTTGGCTTGTATCGATGCTTAAATATTAGCGATTAAGTGTCAGTACTTAAAGCACTATTACTTTAATAACGACCTTGAAAAGTCTAACTTGAGGGTTATCTTATGCCGCTTCAGTTCGACTTGCAATCACCTTATCAATCATTCCATACTCGACTGACTGTTCAGCACTCATAAAATTATCACGTTCAGTGTCACGGTCAATTTCTTCAGCTGTTTTGCCAGTATGATGCGCTAAAATCTCATTTAATTTTCCACGCAAATATAAAATTTCTTTTGCATGAATTTCAATATCAGATGATTGGCCTTGAAACCCGCCTGAAGGCTGATGAATCATTACACGCGAGTTGGGTAAGCTAAAGCGCTTGTTTTTTGCACCTGCAGCAAGTAAAAACGCGCCCATACTGGCTGCCTGACCAATACACAAAGTACTTACATCAGCCTTAATGAACTGCATGGTGTCATAAATTGACATACC
>CXWL01015023.1_pt1 | contig 11154 bp, 8 predicted proteins | sample 590931 | NCBI WGS metagenome assembly CXWL01 (sample SAMEA3498368, study PRJEB10139) | groundwater metagenome | biome: water well; material: biofilm material | place: Germany | collected 2015-04-27 | reverse complement strand
GGTTCCAGATCTCCGACTATCTCAAAGCCAAGAATATCGAGCACAATCGATTCAGAGGTAAAACAATACTCATCCGGTTGTTCGGGGATAGATCGTTTCCCAAGCATCAGGGGACGTATGCCATGGGGATCACGAAAACCGAAGATTCCTTTCTTTCCCAAATATCCAACGATCGACGAGCCACCTTTCGTTTTTTGAAAAACCCGCTTCATTGCTTTCCAAACCTGATCAACTTGAAATTTTCCATTGTTACGGTGAATTTGTTTGATCAACGAGCTTCGGAAGATATGCAAAAAAGCTTCCACATCACATTCTGAATTGATCTGACAGAGGTCTTCTTGTTCGATCTCTTCTTTGAGTTCATAAAAATTAAAGCAATTACCATTCTGTGACATAGTGATGCCATAAGGCATGTCGAAGAAAAATGGTTGGGCGTTCTCGACCCCGATGCCACCAATGGTCGGATAACGCACATGTCCAATGCCCACATGTCCGGTGAGCTTGGCCATATTCCCTCGATGAAAAATGTCCTTCACTAAGCCGACATCTTTTTTTTGATGAAATTTTTTGCCGTCAAAAGTGATGATCCCAGCCGCATCTTGTCCGCGGTGTTGGAGCAAGGTCAATCCATCATAGAGATCCTGACCAACGGGTTGATTGCCAATGATGCCGAGGATACCGCACATAGAAGATGAATAAGATTCTTAATCCTAGTGAGAGGTTTCGTACTGTCTTTCCGCTGCTTTGACGGTGTTTTCCACAATGGCGTAAATGGTCATCGGGCCACAGCCACCTGGTACCGGGGTGATCAATGAGCAGTGTGGTGCAACGCCATCGAAGTCCACATCCCCGGTGACTTTTCCGTCGATTTTTGCAAACCCAGCATCAATCACAATAGCGCCCTTTTTCACCCAATCGGACTTCACCAGTTTCGGCACACCCGTAGCGGCAATGATCATATCGGCACTACGACAGTGATCAGCAGTATCACGCGTCTTACTATGGCAAACCGTGACGGTAGCTCCGCGGTTCATGAGCATGATGGCTGTAGGTTTCCCGACCAGATTTGATCTCCCGAGCACGGTAATATTCATTCCCTCCACGGAAATATCATAAGCCTCTATGAGGCGAATAATCCCTAGTGCTGTTGCTGGAGGAAGGTCTTCAAATTCTTTATCAAGGGTCATCTTGCCCATATTGTAAGCATGGAATCCATCCGCGTCTTTTTTCGGATCAATAGCTCGAGTGATCAGAGGAACGCTCATGTGTTTTGGAAGTGGGATCTGGATCATCATGCCGTGGACAAGTGGATCTTTATTCAGTTTTTCCATTTCAGTAATGATCTCCTGTTGGGCAGTTTGTCCCGGGTATCGTAGGATTTCTGACTGAATTCCAATCTGATCACAGGCCTTCGACTTCATCGTCACATAGGCCACAGAAGCAGGATTTTCACCGATCAGGAAGAATACGAGCTTGGGATAAACCCCATTTTTCTTAAGCTCGTCAACTCGAGGTTGTAATGCTAAAAAGAGCTTTTCCGAAACTTTTTTACCATCCAGAATGGTCATTTTTCGGTAAATTTGTCTGAAATTGACTTCATACTAACGAAAAAAACCGTAAAATCAACGAAAATCTTTTATTTTTCATGAAGCAAACCGTAATTTTTTCGAAATATGAAATATAAACGGCAGATTTTCGTTGTATACTCTTGAAGGGTTACATTTATTGACATGCGAAAAATTTACCTTTGGCTCATCCTCATTCCCACCCTTGCTTCGATATCCATACCGATGGTCCGGGCTGAATTGGCTGGTGAGTATTTTTACTATCTTTTGCCACCATCGTCGTCTTTTAGCCTCAATGATGAGATCCTCAGCAATGATCTTTCCAAGGAAGGGAAGATGATCTTCCAGTATGAGGATAAGGAGTTGCTCAGGATTCCTGCAAAGACCAGTGGCTTCAAAGTCATATCGAAAAATTTTCGCACAGATGTGAAGCCAGAAACGGCTCTCTCCGTCATGGGATCTGTCATAGAACTTCAGGCAGGAAGTGTTCATGTCATCTCTTCAAGTCGTGATGTTGGTGAACAGAAACTCCTGATCGGCAATCTGATCTTGAGCTTTCAATCGGCAAATTTTTTGGTCTATGCTAGCGGTGATCAGAGTCAAAAGATCGTTAAAGTTCTCGAGGGCGAGTTACAAATAGAAAATCCCTTGAGTAACCAAAAAGCTACCCTGAAGGCTCAACAAATGACCAATGCCGATAACCAAGGTAGGCTGCTCATCCCTTTTCCTTTTGATCCAAATGATCTCCGACGTTGGTGGGAGTCTGATGGCTTTAACTATACTTTTGCGAAATTACCCATCTCGAATGCCGGTGAAGATCAGCGAGTCCTCGGAAACATGCCAGTCGTTTTGGACGGTTCAGAATCAGATTTCGTGACGGGAGATATTTTTGAGTGGCGATTCGTGAAAGGCCCGAAGGATGCTCAAGGTCGGCTCATCTCCGAGGTCGTATTCAATTCGACCTATATCCAAAAACCACTCTTTACTCCAATTATCGATGGAGAATATCATTTCTCTCTGCAGATCACTGATCAGCAAGGGGGCAAAAGTAATCATGATCAAGTGGTGATCTACGTCGGAAAACAGTATTTAAAACCACTTGCTGTTTTTCCCGATGTTCCTACTGATCACCCCAATAATTTGGCGATTACCTATTTGTACAAAAAGAATGTCATGAGAGGATCGCAGGATACCAAAACCGGTCAAGTGTTGTTCCGCCCCGAGGATACGATCAATCGTGTTGAGATTTTGAAAGCACTTTTTGAAAATAAGCGTCAGAAATTACCAAGTCCCGAAGAACTCAAGTCTTTACCGCCAGAGACTCTCTTTTTTGATGTCAAACTGGAGCATTGGTTTGCGCCCTACGTTTATTTGGGCAAGAAAATGGGTATCATTAAAGGAAATAATGGACTCTATCGCCCAGCGGACAAGGTTTTGATGGTGGAAGCTTTGAAGATGCTGGTTGAGGGGAATCAAATAGACCTGGTGTCATTTCGAAGTCTTACGGGGAAACCCTACCTCGATAGCGAAGCTGATGCCTGGTATACACCGTATCTTTTCTTTGCAAAGGCTTACAATCTTGTTGATGTTGATATTCAAGGGCACATCACTCCTGGGCAGGCTTTGACGAGGGCGAAGTTTGCCGAAATCGTGTACCGCATGGAAAGTATTAATCTCCTCGAGAAACGGTCAATTTTGGAAGGATTTCTCAGGGATTCCAAAACCAAACAGGGCATTCCAGCTGGTGAGATTTTCGTCTACAATGCTCTTGTAGAAGCCAGTAGCGGTGTGGATGATGGAACAGGTTTTGTCCGTAAAGGAGATTTGTATCTCAAGACAAAAACAAAGAATGATGGAAGTTTCAGTATCTCTTTGCCGATCCTGACGAAGTACTACATTGAGGCTATAAGTGGTGATAAAGTCTCCAAGACAAGAGTAGTGGTCGATCTCAAGGAGAATATCCCGACGACGATTGAACTGACCCTTGATCAGTAATTCATTCTTCAAAGACATTTGAGTGATCTTCTGTTGATAACCGAAAAGGAAGTGTGGGAGGGTTTTCCTGTTCTACAGGATAATGGACTCTTTTTGCAGTCATTTCATCAGGCTCAGCTCTACAAAGATCTTGGTCAGAAGACCTGGTTATTTGAGTGCGTTCAATCCAATGGTGTTAGAGTTCGATCCCTCGTGACCAAAGTCGAGGCGAGAAGGGGAGTCTTCCTATTTTTGCCTTATGGACCTATGGTCGATGGTGAACTCTGTCTTGCGAATCTTGAAGGGTTTTTTTCTGTTTTGAAAGACTTTGCTCGGCAAGAGCGTGCCGCCTTCATTCGTATGAGCCCTTTTTGGCAAGATACGGTTGACCGTCGTGAGCTGCTACAAGGATGTGGTTTCCGAAAAGGGCCGCTCCATATGCTTGCTGAAACGCTCTGGCTCCTGGAGTTGAACAAGTCCGAAGAGCATTTGCTCAGTGAGATGGATAAGAAGCACCGTAATTTGATCAGGCGTGCTGAGAAAGAAGGGGTTTCTCTGACCATGACAGCCGATTCTCAGGCGACGGAGCGTTTTATTACTATGCACTGGCAAACCGTCGAACGGCATGGTTTCACGCCCTATACCAAGGACTATTTTCGACAACAAGTGCAGCAATTCGCTCCTGACAACCAGGTCATTGTCGCTGAAGCTTGGTGGCAGGGAGAATTACTCGCCTCGGCTATCGTGATGTTTTACGGTAATGTGGCCGCTTATCACCATGGGGCTTCTTCGTCTCAGCCAGAACATCGTAAAATGCCGGCATCCTACCTGTTGCAATGGGAAATTATTCGTGAAGCCATGCGGAGGGGATGCCATTCCTATAACTTTTGGGGTATTGCCCCCTCAGAGGACTCCAAACATCCCTTTTATGGAATTACTCACTTTAAAACTGGTTTCGGAGGATACCGCTATGATCTCGTGCCAGCTCACGATCTGGTGATCCATCCTAAGTACTATCTGAATTGGACCGTGGAAAAGCTCAGGAAGTGGAAGAGGGGATTTTAGGCTTGTATTTGATCGGAAGTTCATTACAATCGATAAGCTCTTAAATTTCTCATGGGAAAAAAACCTACCCCGAAGTATAAACATAGTCGTTTTGAAGGCCGGAAGCGTTATGCGAAGTTTCAATTTGAAACTCGCAGACGGTTATTGGACCAGAATCACCTGGTGAAGTGTAGTAATTGCCAAGAGATGAGAAGGACTCACCATGCTTGTATGAGCTGCGGATTTTACCGAGGCCGAAAGGTCATCGATATGACCACGAAGATCAAGGATAAGATCAAAACTATTTCTGCTTAATGTTTTGCTATGAAAAAAGATATTCATCCTACTTACTTCCCACAGGCGAAGATCATCTGTTCTTGCAAAAATGTCATTATCGCGGGCTCAACTAAGGAAGAGCAGCATGTTGAAGTTTGCAGTGCATGCCATCCTTTCTATACCGGTAAGCAGAAGCTGATGGATACAGCTGGGAGAGTGAACAAGTTCTTGGCTCGTCAGCAGAAGGCCCTCGATGCCAAGAAAAAAGATTAGTTCGTCTTTTTGTCGGTAACCATTCTTACTTTTTGGATCGCTTTACCTGCCATCTTTTCGACGATGAATTCTATGCCCTGCTTTTCTAGGAATACTTTTTGTCCTTCGCTGGGAAAAGCCCCCAATTTTTTAATAATCAGGAAGGCAACGGTTTTGTGTGATGGAATATCGATATCAAACGGATAATATTCAAAAACTTCCTCCAGCGTGGTGTTAGCTTCAACCATATATACATGTTTGTTGATTTTCTTGATGGGCTTTTCTTCAATATCGGATTCATCGACGATTTCTCCCACGATTTCCTCCAAAACATCTTCCATGGTGATGATTCCTGCTGTTGAACCGAACTCATCAAGAATGATGGCGATATGAACGCGTTTTTGTTGAAAAGTCTTGAAGATACTATTGATGGGTTTGGTCACCGGAAAAAACAAAACCTTGTGCAATTTCAAATCATCCAGCTTTTTCTTAAGGTTCTTTTTTTGTCGAGAGTAATTAACCAAATCCTTGACGGTCGCGTAACCAATAATATTGTCGATACTGGTGTCATAGATAGGAAATCTAGAATGTGCGTTTTTATCAAGAGTTTTGAGGATCTTCGCGAGCGTGATGTCATGTGGATACGCTTCGATTTCATTGCGATTGACCATGATTTCCTCGGCCGTCGTGTCGCTGAATTCAAAAATATTCTGAATAAATTCGTTCTCTTGCTTATTGAATTCACCTTCCTCATGACCGATATTCAACATGGCAATGACTTCAGCCTCCGTGACTGATTTGAAGTCTGAAGTGCCCAGAACCCAGATAAAAAATCGACTCAATTTCTCCAAAAAGAAAACAAGTGGCCAAAGTGCGATGCTCACGATCCAAAGAATAGGGCTCGAGAACTGTGAAAATATCACATTGTAGCGATGGCAAATGGTTTTTGGGAGCATGTCTGAGAAAACGAGGATCAAGAAAGTCATGATTCCAATGACGAAACCTATACTGAGGCTCCCAAAAATCTTCTCAGCAACTTCATTGGCCAGGACTGATGCCCAAACATTTAAAAGATTACTCCCAATCAATATCGTAATCAGCAGTCTTTCCGGTTGGTTTTTCAGTTTTTGGATCAACTTTGCGAACCGTTTCTTTTCCTCGACCATGGCTCGAACCTTGGCGTTGGTAAGTGAAACCAAGGCAATCTCCGCACCCGAGAAAAAAGCCGAAAACGCAATCAGAGAGAAAAGTAATAAAAGGCTCGAAATGTACTCCATGTGTGTGGTAAATGGCCGAGAACAATGACTCAACTCTACCGGAAAAGTCGTTTGTTTACCAGAAGGATGAACTTGTCAGAGGCGCGGCGATTGCTATAGTATTGCTACCTCATATTTGCCACCTATGCTCACTGCTCGCGAGATTCGCCAACGCTACATCGATTTTTTTGTTTCTAAAGGCCACAAGGAGATTAAATCCGCCTCTTTGGTGCCTTCAGAGGATCCTACGGTCTTGTTTACCACCGCCGGAATGCACCCTTTGGTACCCTTCCTCATGGGGGAGAAGCACCCTATGGGGTTACGTTTGGTGAATTATCAGAAATGTGTTCGAACCGGAGATATCGATGAGGTAGGGGATGCTACCCACCTTACTTTTTTCGAAATGCTGGGGAACTGGTCTTTGGGGGACTACTTCAAGAAGGAAGCAATCGCGTGGAGCTTTGAATTTCTTACTCAGGAATTACAGATTCCTCTAGAACGACTGGCAGTGACCTGCTTCGAAGGTGATCAAGATGCGCCAAAGGATGAGGAGGCTGCTGGCATATGGCACTCTTTGGGTATACCAAAGCACCGAATTTTTTTCCTGGCGAAAAAAGATAACTGGTGGGGGCCGGCAGGACAGACCGGACCCTGTGGACCGGATACGGAAATGTTTTATCTCTTCGACCCCAAGGCTTTTGATGAAGTGGCTCAGGGAACTAGCGAGGGTTTTCGAAAGGCTGACGAGAAGAAGCTCATGGTGGAAGTCTGGAATGATGTCTTCATGCAGTACAACAAGACCGCTGAAGGCAAATTCGTCCCGCTGACCCAGCAAAATGTCGATACCGGTATGGGGCTAGAACGAATCACCTGTGTCCTCAACGGCTATAATAATGTCTATGAGACCGAGCTCTTCACCCCGACCATTGAGAAAATAAAGTCTCTCGCCAGTGATCATGGCAATATCCGCTCGATTCGCATTATTGCCGATCATGCTCGGACCATGACCTTCATGGCTGGAGACCATGTCAGACCTTCCAATGTTGGCCAGGGCTATGTCATGCGCCGTCTGATGCGAAGGGCTATTCGTGAGGGAAAGGTGATTGGTATTGAGAAACATTTTTTGTCCGGTTTAGCTGAGTTGATTATCGATCAATATCAGGAGATTTTTCCAGAGCTCAACGCCAAGCGCCAGGAGGTCATTCAAGCTGTGCAAGAAGAAGAGGAGCGGTTTACGAAGACTCTGAGTCAAGGCCTGCGTGAATTCGAAAAGTTGGTGGCAAAAGTCACGAGCGAAGGAGGGAAGAGTATTCCCGGTGATTCTGCCTTTCATCTTTATGAGACGTATGGGTTTCCCATTGAAATGACTCAAGATTTGGCCAAGGAGCAGGGTAGGGAGGTTGACTTGCCTGGATTTCAAAGAGCTTTTGAGCAACATCAGGATCTTTCTCGTACCGCTGCCGCGGGAACCTTTGCCGGCGGACTCGCTGACCACAGTGATGAATCAAAGCGTCTGCACACCGCGACTCACCTTCTCCATACCGCACTGAAGAAAATCTTGGGGGAACATGTCGAGCAACGAGGGTCAAATATCACTCGAGAACGCCTGCGCTTCGACTTCACCCATCATGAGAAGATGACTCCTGAACAAATCAAGCAGGCAGAGGATTGGGTGAATGCCGCCATCAACGATCAGGTGGATATTTACTTCAATGAAATGAGCTTCGAGGAAGCTCAGAAAGTCGGTGCCATCGGCCTCTTCGAACACAAATATGGTGATACCGTGAAGGTCTACTTCATGGGCAAGTATTCCACCGAAGTTTGTGGTGGCCCGCATGTCAGCAATACTCGCGATTTAGGTGGTTTCAAAATCACCAAGGAGGAATCTTGCGCTGCCGGTGTGCGTCGTATCAAGGCTATCGTGGCTGCCAACAAAGTCTAAGAGGGATTGATCACTTCTTCGGCGGGGTTTTCTTCTTTCTGATAGGACTCCATGGCAAATTGTTTTTTGAGCTCAGCGGCGGTTGGGAGATTCTCTGCTGTAGGTTTTTCGCTAGGGGTTGAGGGTTGAGGTGCTTTTGGTTTGCTTTTCACATCAGGTGCTTTGGCGAAATCGGCCAAGACATCTTCGAAGAGCACAGAAATATATTCCCCATCTTTCACTTCGCGAGTCAGACGTGGTGGATTTCTGCTGACTAAATAATTGACCCTTTTTCCTGAGTCATCAGTAAAGGTCACCTGAAAGCTCCCTTGTGCTTTTCCTTCGGCACTCATAGCAGCATTCGCTTCGATATTGTCTAGATGTCGGATCGTTGAGCCCGTGCTTTTAATCTGGAGGTTCAGAGCATCGAAGTATTTCCGGACGACATCGTCCGCTATTCGCGGGCCGGTATCTTCGGGGATAACGACGGGGTCGATCTTCGTAGGCTTGCCTTCTTTATCTTTTTCAGGAATGGTTTCGCCATCCTTGTAGAGAGCAACGACATAGTAAAAATATTCCTTTGTTGTTGGATCGAAAATGGGTCCATACATCTTCACTCCAAATCTTTTGTAACTTCCGAGCATATTTCTTCGGTGGGGGAAGTTGCCTTCTTTCACAGAATTCATGAAGTCTTGAGCAATGTCTTTTCCTGAAGTAGCCGAAACCCTGGAGATGCTTTCTGCGCAGCCGTGTTGTTTCAAGAAGGCATCGTCGTGTGCAAGGTTCCCAGCTGTCTTCATGTTCTTTATTCTTTGTGAGGCCAGATTATTAAGGTTCTCCGGATCACTGGTTCCGGTAGGATCACGACTTAAGACCTTCCCAGGTGAGACATCACGAGAGAGATTAGCAAAGGAGTTCTCCATAATCTCCATTTTTCGACGATGGTAGTTCTCCGCATCTTCATAGGCTTTCTGCACTTCCTTCGGGAGTGATGAAATACTTGATGATGTTTCTGGTAATGCCGTAGTTATTGAAGTCGGCGTTATTTTTCCCTTCTTGTCTATATCCTTGTCCGAAAAAATATTCATGATCGTTGATTTCCAGCCCTCGACGGTTTTCATCACTCTTTCGACTATCCCAGGTGAAGATGTTTTTTGCGGCACTAAGAGATTACCGATTTTTTCTCTGGCCCAGTCGAGAACTCCGGCAATGGGCTTTGGCAAGTCCTTCGCTTGAGCAGATACCTGCTCCTGCCCTTGAGATACCTCAGGGGTTCCACCGTATACTGGTAGATTTTCAGTTTCAGAAGTTTTTCCCGGTGATGTGTTGATAGTTGAGGTGGTCATACGCCTGAGTTAACGGGTTTGATTCTTTCGTGTTCAGGAGTGTGGGCTGGCATTGCAAATTGTTTTTTGAGCTCATCGGCTGATGGTGTTTGGTTTTCTTGCCGACTTCCACCAGGAAATTGTTCTTGAGCAGGTTCTAATTTCTTTTTGAGTTTTTCCAGGTAGGCATCCAGGGTGAAAAAATTGCTACCGCCACCCACTTCATTGTCTCCAACCGTCTTTGGGACCGCGACGATATCGGTACCCATAATCAGCTTCATTTCAGTGGGTTGACCATTGGCTTTCAGGGGAATATGCAAGGTGTGGTATCTGCCATCGTTAATCGTTTCTTTCGGGAAGAACTGTGCTGGCATGATATCTACATCAAAGCCCTCGGCTTTCAGATATTGGATTTGATCTCGAAAACGGGAATATTCGTAGAGACTGTATCCACTGCGAAAGGCTGGTCTTCCTTCACCCACATTTCCGTCGAAGAGCTCCTGGAGGCTGTACTCTTGAGGGCTGCGCTTGAGCCTCTTCTTGTCATCAGCAATTTGACTCATCCACCATTCATTGGTGCGATAATCTTCTGGCCGATCAATGGCTGGAGCTTCAATAGCGCCTTCAGATGGTGTTTCATTGGTCATCACAAAGGACAGGACAACCTTCGTGCCGTCACGATGGATGCCAACCCCTATTTTTTTCATGTTCAGAAGGAGGTCTTTTTTCACGACTTCATCCCGACAAAGCCTTTCCAGGAGGGCTCGCGGATCGCTATCAAGCGGGTAACTTTCCTGCCGAAGATCAAAGGTAAAATTTAGGTTCGTGACTTCGAAGGCTTCACGCTGAGCTTTTGCCTTGCGAATGCGTTCGGCAAAATCATGGTCACTCTCCTTCATAACGCCCGTATAGGCTCCAGTCTCAGGGTCCTTCTCTATTTTTTCGATCAACCCTGCTTGATCAGCACTGATGTTCGGGGGAATAGGGATATCATTTTTACGGCTCAGGGGTTTGGTTCCTAAGGTTCTAAGGTACCGGTAGGGGACAAGATTGCTGTCGCCGCGATGAGTGATGAGTGCAGCTCGCTTCCTCGCTTCCTCTGACAGCTTGGGGTCAATCTTCAAGGGATCACCCTTACCTTCCTGTCGGCGCATCGTATTGATAAAGGAAGCAATCTGCCCAATGAAGTTGTCATCCGCAGGCGTCAGCGGGGGAGCATCAGGACCGCTCTCGGTGGTGACGGCAGTAGCCCATTGTTTTTCTATAGCTTCTTCTTCAGCAATGATCTTCTGATCTTCAGATTTGTAGCGATTCAGGTCTGAACTGGATTTTTCCAGATGTTCAGATATTTTTGCGCGTTCTTCTGCAAGTGGCGTTCCTTCCAAAACATCTATTTTGTTGGCTCCAATCACAGCGTTGGTCTCCGCAGCAATATCGGCGGCTGCTTTGTCGATATTGGCGCCTACTTTGACGCTTGGTTTCACGGTTTCACCTAACGAATCCACGGTAGATGTCATCACACCCAGGATAGAGTCCCGAAC
>CXWL01037784.1_pt1 | contig 11156 bp, 10 predicted proteins | sample 590931 | NCBI WGS metagenome assembly CXWL01 (sample SAMEA3498368, study PRJEB10139) | groundwater metagenome | biome: water well; material: biofilm material | place: Germany | collected 2015-04-27 | reverse complement strand
AACTGGGGTAAATTGCAGCCATGCCTGCCAATGCTCCCGTTCATGGGCCCCGAAAGCCCAGTTTTTCGCCATCTGAGTTTCGCGCCGCGCTGGGCATGTTTGCCACCGGTGTGACCATCGTGACAGCGCGTACGCAGGACGGCAAGCTGGTGGGGCTGACCGCCAACTCGTTCAACTCGGTCTCCCTGGCGCCACCCCTGGTGCTGTGGAGCCTGTCCCACAGCGCCCGTTCGATGGCGGCGTTTCGCAGCGTCTCGCACTACGCGGTCAACATTCTGGGGGCCGCCCAGCAGGACCTGGCCAAACGCTTCGCGGCGCGCAGTGGCGACCGGTTTGAGCAGGTTGAGTACGTCACCGGCACCAGTGGCGCCCCGCTACTGGCCGGTGCGGTGGCCACCTTTGAGTGCTTCAACCGCAGCCGCTACGAAGAGGGCGACCACGTGATTTTTGTGGGTGAAGTGGAGCGCTGCACGCACCAGTACGGCGAGTCGCCGCTGCTGTTTCACGGTGGCAAGTTCTACGCGGAGCACCCGCTTTAAGTGGCCCATTCATCCATGTCGATTCGCAAAGATCACCTCGACGGCCTGGCCGTCAGCCTGTTGTTGGCCTGTTGTTTGTTTTGGGGCTTTCAGCAAGTGCTGGTCAAGGCCACCTTGCCACTGATGCCGGCGGTGTTTCAGGCGGCGCTGCGTTTTGCCGGCGCCACCGTGCTGCTGTGGCTGTGGTGCCTGATGCGCGGCGTGCCGCTGTTTGCACGTGACGGCTCGCTCAAGGCCGGTCTGCTGGTGGGCGCGCTGTTTGCCGCCGAGTTTGCCTGCATCTACATCGGCCTGCAATTCACCAGCGCCTCGCGCCTGACCATTCTGCTGTACACCTCGCCATTTTGGGTGGCGGTATTGCTGCCGCTGTTCGTCAGCCACGAGCGGCTGGGCACCGTGCAGTGGCTGGGGCTGGCGCTGGCCTTTGGCGCGGTGGTGTTTGCCATGAGTGACCGGCTGACCGGCGGCGCCGGCGACACGCATTGGTCGGGTGACTTGCTGGGTTTGCTCGGTGGCCTGTTTTGGGGCCTCACCACGGTGGCCATCCGTGGCTCCAACCTGACCCGCGTGGCACCAGAAAAACTGCTGTTCTACCAAGTGGCGGTCAGTGCCCTGACGCTGCCTTGGTTGTCACTGGCGCTGGGCGAACCCTGGGTCTGGCAGTTTGGCTTGTTTGCCAGCATGTCCTTGGTGTTGCAAACCGTGATAGGCGCTTTTGCCAGCTACCTGGCCTGGATGTGGATGCTGGGGCGCTATCCGACCAACCGGCTGTCGGTGTTCGTGTTTCTGACGCCGGTGTTTGCCTTGTTGTTTGGCGCCATGTGGCTCGACGAAGCCATCACGCTGCAGCTGCTGGCCGCGCTGGCCCTGGTGGCGATTGGCATTGTGCTGGTCAACCGCTGAGGGCCGCCACCACGCCGACCATGGCGCGCCCCAGCACCAGGTGCTGCGCGGCGTCCAGGTGAATGCCGTCGATGGCGCTGGAGGACGTGACACTGCCAGCGTCAAAGAAGTGGCAACCCAACTCGGCCGCGACTTGCTGGTAAGCCGCCGCCAGACCAACACAGCGCTGCGGAGCGTCTTCAAACTTGGGCGCGATGGGACCCTGCGGTTCACCCATGGCCGGAGGCGCCAGGATCAAGATGGGCGGCACCGGCATGCCCGGCTCGATCGGCGCCTGGCGAATCGCGCCAACCAGCGTCGCCATGCCCTGCGCCGAGTGCCAGACCGTGTGCGCGTGCATGGACTGAAAATCGTTGGTACCGAGTGACAGGATCACCAGCGACAACGGCGAGTGGCTCTCGATGCACTGGGCCAGGCCCTGCAAGCCGTTGCGACCGGGCTTGAACGGGTCGTCCCATACGGTGCGTCGGCCATTGAGGCAGTCTTCGGTGACGCGCACCCGCCGCCCGCCTTCGTTCAAGCCGCTCTCCATGACGCCCGGCCAGCGTCGCTCCAATTCGAGACGCTGGCGCGTGCCCGGCACAATGCCCCAGGACAGGGAGTCGGCGTAGACCAGGATGTGTTGCATGAGAAAGCCTCCAGAGCCATGACGATACCCGAGGCAATGCCAGTCGGCTGGGGGCAGGGACGATCCAGGTGCAGCAGGAGCGCCGGTCCCAGCCACGTGGCGTGGGAGCTGTGGGCGGCCAACTCGTCGTCAAGCGCCCCACAACTCGGCCATGGCCTGCCTGAACTGGCTTGAGATGGCATCCTGGTTGACATGCCGTCCGTTGACCACCACGCGCTGCCCGGCAACATAGACCTCGCGCAGGGCCGGCGCGTCGGTGCCAAACACCAGCGCGTCCAGGTGCTGGGCACCGGGCAGACCGAGCACCCCAGGCGCCTCGGTGTCCAGCACCAACGCATCGGCGCGGGCGCCTGGCACCAAACCCCATTGCCGCAAGCCGGCGGCGCGGCCGGACCCGGCCAGCACCGCGTCGAACAGGCGCGCGGCAGTGGCGCCTTGGCCCAAGGCGGGGGCAGCGGCCACGTTGCGCTGTCGCAGGCCCAAACGCTGCCCGTATTCCAGCCAACGCAGCTCATGCGCCCAACAGCGCGCGACCTGGCTGTCCGAGCCAATCGCCAAGGGCACCTGGGCGTCCAACCAAGCGGGTAAGTCGCTCAGGCCATCGCCCAGATTGGCCTCGGTGCTGGGGCACAGCACCACGCCGGCGTCACGGTGCGCCACGGATTCAATTTCGTTAGGCGTCGCGTGTGTGGCATGCACCAGTTGCCAACGGTCATCCAGCAGCCGCTCGCGTGCCAGCCATTCGATGGGGCGTGCACCGGTGGCTTGCAGGCAATCGGTCACCTCCTGCGTTTGCTCGGCCACGTGAATGTGAATCGGCAGGTGCTGGTCACCTACATGGCGCAGCAAGGCCGCAATGCCGTCGGCGGTGGCGGCGCGCAGGGAATGGATCGCCACGCCCGCGCCCAGCAACGGTCGGCCGGACGCATTGATCGCCTGGCACAGCGCGTGCACGCTGTCCGGCGAACTGGCAAAGCGACGCTGATCGCCACGCAGCGTGGCTTGATTGAAACCGGCACGCTGGTACAGCACTGGCAACACGGTCAGGCCCATGCCGGCCTGCTGGGCCGCGTCGGCCAGTGCCCAGCTCAGAGTGGCCGGGTCGTCATAGGGCTGGCCATCTTCGCGATGCTGCAGGTAGTGGAACTCGCAGGTGTGGGTGTAGCCCCCGCACAGCAGCTCAAGGTAAAGCTGCTGCGCCACGGCCTGCAACTGCGGAGGTGTGAGCGCCAGCGCCACGCCGTACATGCGGTCGCGCCAGGACCAGAAATCGTCCGTGTCCGTGTCACGCCGCTCGGCCAAGCCGACAAAAGCGCGCTGGAACGCATGGCTGTGCGCATTGACCAGACCCGGCAAGACCGGTCCGGCCAGCACGGTGGCGCCGAACTCGGGCTTGGGCGTGCCAGGCGTGATGCCGGCCCAGTGGCCCCGAGCGTCCACCGCCAGCAGCACGGCCTCAACCCAACGGCCGTCGATCCAGGCCCGTGGTGCCCACAGCGCTTGCTCAGTCAAAGGGCTTCCAATCGAGCAGCGTTTGAACCAAACCACGCAGCACCGGGTGCAGTGGCGCCAGCCGCGCCGCATCGACCTCATAGGGCGCGGCCTCAGCCATGTAGCAACACCAGCACATTTCCAGTTGCACGGCATGCACATGCTCATGCGGTCGCCCGTAGTGCCGAGTGATGTAGCCACCGCGAAACCGCGCGTCCACCACATGGGTAAAGTGGCGCTGCACGCTCAGCAGCCCCATCAGGGCCTCGCGCAGATTGGGCTCACAACTGATGCCACCAACCGTGCCCAGGTTGAGGTCGGGCAGGCGCCCTTCAAACAACCAAGGCAGCTCGGACTTGATGCTGTGGCCGTCGAACAGCACCGCGTGCCCATGCAAGGACTTGACACGCGCCAGCTCGGCAGCCAGCGCCGCGTGGTAAGGGCGCCAATAGGCCTCGCGGCGCTGGGCGATCTGTTCGGGCGTGGGCTCACGGCCGTTGCGGTACAGCGCGTCGCCCGTGAAGAAGTGGGTTGGGCACAACTCGGTGTTGTTGACCCCGGCGTACATGGGCGTGTTTTCCGGTGGACGGTTGAGATCGATCACATAGCGCGAGTACCGTGGCACCAGCAGGCTGGCGCCCATGGCGCGGGCAAAGCCGTAGAGTTGGTCAAGGTGCCAATCGGTGTCCTCCACGTACCCGGCACGCTCGACCAGATCGGCTCGCAGCGCATCGGGAATTGCCGTGCCGACATGCGGCAAGCTGATCAGCAGAGGCGCATTGCCACGGTGCAAGGAATAGGTGTCGTGGCTCATGACGGCCCTCCCGCGGCGAAGGTCCCCGCCAGCATGGCCTGGCCCGCCCGCACCACGCGCTGGCACGCGTTGCGTCCGATCCAGTAAGACAGTTCGTTGGGATGATCCAGCGCCCACACCACGAAGTCCGCCCGCTGCCCCACGGCCAAGGTACCGCGATCACGCAAGCCCAAGGCACGCGCGCCATACACCGTAACGGCGCGCAGCGCTTCTTCGGGCGTGAAACCAAACAACGTGCAGGCCATGTTGAGCATCAACAGCGGGGACAACACGGGCGAACTGCCAGGGTTGTGGTCGGTGGCCAACGCCATCGGCACACCGTGCTGACGCAGTGCCTCGATTGGCGGCAATTTGCGCTCGCGCAGAAAGTAGTACGCGCCGGGCAGCAACACCGCCACGCTGCCCGCTTGCGCCATGGCGCGCACGCCCTCGTCGCTCAGGTACTCCAGGTGGTCGCAGGACAGGGCGCCAAACTCGGCGGCCAAGGCCGCGCCACCCTGGTCGCTGAGTTGTTCGGCGTGCAACTTGACCGGCAGGCCCAGCGCACGGGCGGCCTCGAACACGCGCCGGGTTTGTGCCGGGCTGAACGCAATACGTTCACAGAAAGCATCCACCGCGTCGACCAGGCCCTCATGAGCCAGCACAGGCAGCCAGGCGCACACGGCATCGACGTAGGCATCGGCTCGTCCATCAAACTCGGGCGGCACGGCGTGCGCGCCCAGAAAGGTCGTGCGCACGCTAAGCGGCAATTGTTGCGCCAAGGAACGTGCCACCCGTAAACAGCGGCGCTCGTGCTCCAGGCTGAGGCCGTAGCCGGACTTGATCTCCAGCGTGGTGACGCCCTCTTGCATCAGGCAGCGCGCGCGCGCCATGGCCCCCTGCAACAAAGCGTCGCTGCTGGCGCCGCGCGTGGCGGCCACGGTGGAGCGGATACCGCCACCCGCCTTGGCAATGGCTTCGTAACTGGCCCCCTGCAAACGCTGTTCAAACTCGTTGGCGCGGCTGCCGCCATAAACCAGATGGGTGTGGCAGTCAACCAGGCCAGGGGTCACCAAGGCGCCGTTCAGATCATGCCGCACCGCGCACTCGGCGGCCAGCGCGTGCGGCAGCGACTGACGCGCACCGACCCAGATCAACCGCGCGCCGTCAACCACCATGGCGGCGTCATCAGTCAGCCCATACGGTTGACCCAGGCCACCTTGCATGGTCGCCGCGCGACAGTTGTGCCACAGGGAACGGCTCATATACAGGCCTCCAACCACAGGGCGTCATCGCCTTCCAGGCGCACCCGGCTGGGCGTGTCCAGCAGGCACCAGGCCAAGGTGCCGGGCGCCAGGGCCACGATCGGCTCATCACCAAACTGAACTTCAGCCTGACTCGACAGGGCATAGGCGGCGACCAGCACCCCCGCATCCAGATCACAGCACAAGGCGCCTCGCACGCGCTGCATGCGCCCCGCCGCGCCGCGCAGCATCAGGTTGAGGTCCCGGATGGGGCCATGCAGCATGGCGCAACCGGGCGCCAGCGCGCCGTCAAAACACAGTGGCTCGTCGGCCAGACCGATCACCCGCGTGGCATCGGCAAACCGCAGTTGCACGCCCTCCCCCTGTACCACCGCAAACCAGCGCTGCACGCCCGGGAAGCTGGAGAACGGGCCATCGGATTGAATGTCGGCCAGGCTGATACGCAAGGTCCAGTCCGTGGCACTGGGCCAGGCCAGCAGTTCACGCGTTTGCCCACCGCCGTTGCGCCACGCTTGCGGCACCACGTTGTCAACGGCGATGCAGTGCAGAGTCATGGTTTGAACTGACCGTGAATCCGGTAGCGCGCACCCGGGTGCACCAGCCGCGTCAGCGTGATCGGTGTGTCACGATTGACCGTGCGGCGCACGATGACGAGACACGGCTCATTGGGCGAAACGCCCAGCAACTTGGCCTCCTGCGCGGTGGGGCGATCCGCCTCGATGGCGTACTGCGCCTCCCACAACGGCGCTACCTGCAGCAGGTAGTGCGTGGGCGTGACTTGCGTGAAGTCTTGTTGCAGGTAATCGGGGGCGCAGGCCGGGTTGACGTAGCGGTCTTCGCACTGCAGCGCCACGCCATTCTCGTAGTGCACGATCAGGCTGTGGAACACCGGCGCGCCCAGAGGCAAGCCCAATTGACTCGCCAGCGCCTCGATGGCGGGTTCTTGCCGCGCGAAATGCACCACGGCGTGGTGGCGATGACCCCGCTCGGTGATTTCCTCGTGCAAGTCGCGCAGGGTCAAGGAGCTCGATACCGGCCCCAGGTGCGCCGCAAAGGTGCCCACGCCTTGCACACGTTCGACCAAACCCTCGGTGCGCAGTTCGCCCAGCGCGCGCGTGATGGTCATGCGACTGACCCCGAACCGCGCCACCAGATCGGCCTCGGACGGCATCAGCGTGCCAGGCGGCCAAACGCCTTGTTGCAGGCCGTCTTTGAGGAACTGCTTGACACGGGCATAGGGCGCGGCCACCGCGCCACCGACCGGCCTTGAGGCAGGCGAGGCAAGTCGTGTTTTGGGCATCGGCAAATTCTAGTTGCATGGACTTGTCTAGTCAAGTACAGTTCGAATCCTGATCCCGAATATGGAGACCCCGGAATTCATGACAACGCGTCGTCATTGCGAGCGCAGCGCGGCAATCCATGTCCGGCGCACTGATTGAAACGTCATTGCGAGGAGCGAAAGCGACGCGGCAACGCGCTGCGCTCGCAATGACGGGTCTGCTGTCATGCATTTGGGAAACGTCAATAGGAGAAACTCATGCTAAAACAGACCACCTTCCCCACCCACGCCCAGCCCCGCCCGGTGCGCGCGCCACGCGGCACGCAGCTCACCTGCAAGAACTGGCTGATCGAAGCCGCCTGGCGCATGCTGCAGAACAACCTCGACCCCGAGGTCGCCGAGAACCCCGACGCCCTGGTGGTGTACGGCGGCATTGGCAAGGCAGCGCGCAACTGGGACTGCTTCGAAGCGATCGACCAGGCCTTGCGCAACTTGGGCGAAAACGAAACCCTGCTGGTGCAAAGCGGCAAGCCGGTGGGGGTGTTTCGCACCCATGCCGATGCACCGCGGGTGCTGATCGCCAACTCCAATCTGGTGCCGAAGTGGGCCACCTGGGAACACTTCCACGAGTTGGATCGCAAGGGTCTGATGATGTACGGCCAGATGACCGCCGGCTCGTGGATCTACATCGGCAGCCAGGGCATTGTGCAAGGCACCTTCGAGACCTTTGTCGAGGCCGGCCGCCAACACTACGGCGGCAACCTGGCCGGGCGCTGGATTCTCACCGCCGGGCTTGGCGGCATGGGTGGTGCGCAACCGCTGGCGGCCAGCTTTGCCGGCGCATCGTCGCTAACCATCGAATGCCAGCAAAGCCGCATCGACTTTCGCCTCAAGACCCGCTACGTGGACGAACAGGCGCGCGACATTGACGACGCGCTGGCGCGCTTGCAGCGCTACACCGCCGAAAAGAAGGCCGTCTCGATTGCTCTGCTGGGCAACGCGGCCGAGATCCTGCCCGAGCTGGTGCGCCGCTGCCAAGCCGGCGGGCTGCGCCCCGATCTGGTGACCGACCAGACTTCGGCCCACGACCTGATTCACGGCTACCTGCCCTCGGGCTGGTCGCTGGAGCGCTGGCGCATGGCCCAGGCCGACCCGGCCGAACACGCCGACTTGGCAGGCGAAGCGGCACGCAGTTGCGCCGTGCACGTGCGGGCGATGCTGGACTTCCAGGCCATGGGCGTGCCCACCGTGGACTACGGCAACAACATCCGCCAAGTGGCACTGGACGAAGGTGTGACAAACGCCTTCGCCTTCCCCGGCTTCGTTCCAGCCTATGTGCGCCCGCTGTTCTGCCGGGGCAAAGGGCCGTTTCGCTGGGTCGCGCTCAGCGGCGACCCCGAAGACATCCGCAAGACCGACGCCAAGATGAAAGAGCTGTTCCCGGCCGATGCGCACCTGCACCGCTGGCTGGACATGGCGTCCGAGCGTATCGCCTTCCAGGGTCTGCCGGCGCGCATTTGCTGGATTGGTCTGGGTGAGCGACATCGCGCCGGGCTGGCCTTCAACGAAATGGTGAAGAGCGGCGAACTCAAGGCACCAATCGTGATCGGGCGCGACCACCTGGACAGCGGCTCGGTGGCCTCGCCCAACCGCGAGACCGAATCCATGCGCGACGGCTCGGACGCGGTGTCCGATTGGCCGCTGCTCAACGCCCTGCTCAACACCGCCAGTGGCGCCACCTGGGTCTCGCTGCACCACGGTGGTGGCGTGGGCATGGGCTACTCGCAACACGCCGGCGTGGTGATCGTCTGTGATGGCACCGATGCCGCCGCCAAGCGCATTGAGCGCGTGTTGTGGAACGACCCCGCCACCGGCGTGATGCGCCATGCCGATGCCGGCTACGAAGACGCGGTAGCCTGCGCTAAGGAGCAAGGCCTGAACCTGCCGATGATTGCCGCAGATTGATCTTTCCGAATTACATGACAACCCGCCGTCATTGCGAGCGCAGCGCGGCAATCCANNCGCGCTGCGCTCGCAATGACGGGTTCGGTTGTCATGAATTTCCGAAGTCTTCATAACCAGTTGAGAACTTACCCATGTTGATCGAACCCGGACTGCTGAACCTCGAACAGATTCAGACCATTCACGCTGGTGGCGTGGCACTACAACTGGCCGACTCCTGCCTGACCGGCGTCGCCGCCAGCGCGGCGGTGGTGCAGCGCGCCGCCGCCGGTGATGCACCGGTGTATGGCGTCAACACCGGTTTTGGCAAGCTGGCCAACCAGCGAATCAGCCAGTCGCAACTCGACACGCTGCAGCTCAACCTGATCCGCTCCCACAGCGTCGGCGTGGGCGAACCCCTGCAACCGGCGGTGGTGCGCCTGATGCTGGCGCTCAAGGCGGCCAGCCTGGCGCGCGGTTACTCGGGCGTGCGCCAGGTGGTGATCGACACGCTGCTGGCGGTGCACAACGCCGGTCTGGTGCCCTACGTGCCCTCGCAAGGTTCTGTCGGCGCATCCGGTGACTTGGCGCCGCTGGCCCACATGACCCTCGCGCTGCTGGGCGAGGGCGAGATGCTGGTCGATGGCAAGGCCCAGCCCGCTCTGGCGCTGCTGCAAGCGGCCGGTATTGCACCCCTGAAGCTGGCCGCCAAGGAAGGTTTGGCGCTGATCAACGGCACCCAGACCTCTACCGCCTTGGCCTTGCACGCCTTGCTGACCTTCGAGCCGGTGTTGGAAGCCGCACTAGTGATCGGCGCGCTGACGGTGGACGCGGCGCGCGGCAGCGACGGCCCGTTTGACCCGCGCATCCACGCGCTGCGCGGCCAACCCGGCCAGATCGATGTGGCGCAGTATTACCGCGCCCTGCTTTCAGGCAGCGAGATCCGTCAATCCCACGAGGAAGGCGACGACCGCGTGCAAGACCCCTATTGCCTGCGCTGCCAACCACAAGTGGTGGGTGCCTGCCTGGACTCGCTGCGCCACGCCGCACTGGTGCTGGTGCGCGAGGCCAACGCGGTGACCGACAACCCGCTGGTGTTTGCACCCCTCGACACCGGCGCGGGTTCGCTAGACCAGGGCGCCATGGTTTCTGGTGGCAACTTCCACGCCGAACCGGTGGCGCTGGCGGCCGACGCCTGCGCCCTGGCCATTGCCGAAGTCGGCGCGATTGCCGAGCGGCGCATCGCCATGCTGATCGACAGCAATGTGTCGCGCCTGCCACCGTTCCTGACCGCTGATGCGGGCCTCAACAGCGGCTTCATGATTGCGCACGTCACCGCCGCCTCGCTGGCCTCCGAGAACAAATCGCTGGCGCACCCAGCCAGCGTCGACAGCCTGCCCACCAGCGCCAACCAGGAAGACCATGTGTCGATGGCCACCTTTGCCGCGCGCCGCTTGCAGCCGATGATTGCCAATACCGCGCACATCCTGGGCATTGAGCTGTTGGCGGCGTCACAAGGCATCGAGTTTCTGCGTCCGCTCAAGAGTTCGGACGCGCTGGAGCAGGTGCACGCCCTGCTGCGCCAGGACATCAGCGCCATGGCGCAGGACCGCTATCTGGCCCCCGACATGGCCCACGCCACCACGCTGGTTACCAGTGGCGCACTCTCCAGCATCTTTCGCACACTACCGGGCTTGCCCAAGCTCTGGACACCAAGCTGACTGGGCCTTCTATTGCACTGATTTCGAGCCGGTTGGGCGAGGGCGCTGGACTGGGTGGCGCAGCGAAATATCTGCGCCCCCCGAGGTTTCCGAGGCCGCCAACTAATCCGTCTGTTCTCTGATCAGAGTCAAGCGCTGCGGCATTAGCGCCAATGACTTGCCCTCCAAGACTAAAGTTGCACTGTGGCTGTAAGAAGGCCACGCTGTGGAGAATAGTCAATGAGCACCCAACGCCGGTTCATCAACCAGAGTGGACGCTTGGCGACCACGCTTTCAACCGTTGTGCTTGCCATGGCGCTGGGCGCCTGTGGTGGCGGGTCGCAGGGTGATGAAGTCAGCCATGTACCGGCCCGGCTGGAGAGCCTCGTTCAGCCGACCAAGGCCGTGGTCGAGACCTCCCGCTGCACACCGCTGACAGGCCACTTCACGCTGGTCAACGGGCGTTGCCTGGCGGCCGAGACCGGCCCGCTGAAGACCGTGATGCAGACCGTCCCCAAGGCGGCTCAGGCGGCGCCGTTGAGCATCAGCGCCGATCAGTTCATGAATTGGGCCGAGACCACCTTTGCTGGCTACTTCCCCGACCACCAAGCCACCAT
>CXWL01006135.1_pt1 | contig 11156 bp, 10 predicted proteins | sample 590931 | NCBI WGS metagenome assembly CXWL01 (sample SAMEA3498368, study PRJEB10139) | groundwater metagenome | biome: water well; material: biofilm material | place: Germany | collected 2015-04-27 | reverse complement strand
GCACTGCGCAAATTGCCAATGTGTGTTTCCCGCCCACCGCAGCGCTCACACTTGTAGGTGCGCTTATCCCCACGTGGCAACAGCCACCGTGCGTTCGGGTTCTGATGCTTCAATGTCAGCAAGACTGTGCGCATGGGTTCGACCAGCGGGATGTCGCGATCCTCCTGATCTTTCGGTGACCAACCTTTCTTCACTCGAATGCGCAAGATATCCTCGTCCTCATCGACATCGCCTGGCATCAGGTGGCGAGCTTCATCAATTCGTAAGCCCCCCTGATACACGGTTAATAGACTGGCGTACGCATAGGGTTTCAGCAGGGCTGCGGCATCCAAGAAGGTGCGGATTTCATTGGCGGTGGGGATCTGCATTTTCTTCTTTGGGATGCGTGGTTTTTCGAGATCGGCCACGGGATTCTGGGTGGTATAGCGGTAGACCTTGCGTGCGACCCGAAACACCGCCGACAAACAGTGCATCTCTTTCAGTACCGTGGCGCGCTCCACTTCGCCGAGCCGGCGCTGTTTCCAGGTCTCAATGGTTTCCGGCTCCAGGTCATCGAAGCGAAACTTCCCGAAGGTCGGAAGGATTTGATTCTTCAAAATATCCCGATGTCTGTTTCGTGTGTTCCCGGCGCGATTGGCAACGAGATACTGCCAAAACTGTCCGCCACGATCGTTGGGATCCTCTTTCGCGGGAAGCCGGCAGAATTCGGCGAGTGTGAGCTTCTGGCCCTTGACCTGTCCCGGCGTCTTACCATGATACTTCTCCAACAACACCTGGGCGGCCGCGGCAGCCGCGATCATATTGGTCTTGCCGGTACTGAGATGGATCGGCTTGGCTCCTCTCCGTGGCGTGAACTTCACATAAATCGTCGGCCGCTTCTTTCGGCGATACAGGCACCCTTTGTCGATTGTCACGGTGGTGGACATGGAACCCTCTGATGAAACGTGGATGGGGAGTGACGCTTACGAATCGCTCTTGGGTGGCTCGCTCATCCGAGGGCCCCGGCGGCTGCGATCAATCCACGCGAGGATCTCCCACTTTACAAACCGAAGGGTGCCGCCAAATTTTCTGTGGGGGATGCGATCGGTACTGGTCAGCGAGTAAACGTAACTGCGCTTGACCCGTAGATAGACACAGAGTTCTTCCAGCGTCATCAACTCGGGCAGGGTGCCTCCTGCCGCCTGCTGCAGGGTGGTCATGAACGGAACGGTCCTTTGATCAGGTGCTGTTTTTCCATCTGGCTTGGCAACGTCAGGATGGGCCGTCACGTTCTTCCCAGGGGATGTGAGTGTGAGAGAGGAATGCGAGGGAAGGTCTTGTGACGCACTCGCCTGGGACGTGCCGCGCCCCCGCGTTGTCAGGGGGAGCGTCTCGTGTTTCTCAGTTGCCTGGTTCATCTTGGGGCCCATGGCTTCCATCCTTTCCCGTATGACATGGTGGTCTAAGGCATACAGGTTGGATAATGAGGTCAGAATGGACGCTGCGGCGGTATAGACCTGACCAGTACGCGCGTACTTCTGGCAGTGAAGAACACCTTTGTAAGGCTTTGATGCATTCCGTTAAGGAAGATGCGTTTCTGGGGAGTACGTTAGACTACGAACCGATCGTCAAAAATGGCGCCCGGCGATAAGGAATCAAAGAGAAGGTTGACCACCGGATTACGAGCCGGCGGTCTGACCCCATTATCCGTTGTTTTCGTCTTAACTTGCCGCACTATTCTTGTCGTGATTCCAACGCGCTAAAGGCCAAATCTCCTCGGTTTTAGTGATAAAGCCTACAAGCTGCATAGCGTCATTGTGGTTCCTCGTCTCTCAGAGTTATTCGGTTTTCGTTTCGACAACCCGGATACCCATGACTTCCAATCGATTAAGAATGGACATAGTAAGGCTCTTCTCTCGAGCGAGCCGAGAAAGCTCAGTCACCACAACGACATGGACCTGGTTGTTACGACACGTTTCCAGGAGATCATTTAACCCTGGCCTGTTTTCCTTCAACCCGGAGATGTCCGGGTCGGCATACTCGCCTTGGTTGACCCAGCCGTGAGCCTCTACAAACATCCGTAATTCCTTCAATTGGCTGTTGACGTTGTTCTTCGGAAGGGAAGGGTCTTCGTGGGCGGATCGTGCGTACAGCAATGCGCGCACAGCATCAGTTGATGTTGGGGATGGCAGCGATTTCTTCATAGGGTTCTCCTTCTGTAATGTTTTGTTCACAGTCGCTTCGGGTTGAATGCATCACGCCGCAATAGTTGGTTGAAGCACGGTAACTTCAAAGGGAGGAAAATCGTCAGGAGGGAATGTTTGGATTCCCAAAACGTGCAAGCCGACGATTTTTTCTTTCTTGAATAGGCCCTTTGCATTAAACGTCATCTGGAGGGACATGTCGTTAGTGCTGCCGATCCAAGGAAACTTCCGAAGAAAATCTGAAAACTCCATGTTGTGAAGTCGCGCATGCGGAGGGCCGAATTTCTCGAGCGTCTTATTGCACAGTGGGCAGGTGCGAGGGCGTGCTTGGCCCGGCTGGATTCGCACGGTCTTTACGATATGTCTGAGCAATTCAGCACCAGCTGCGCGATCACAGGCCAGTGCCTGGGGAAGTTCGGCAATGAACGCCTTTAGGACATTCCGGTCATATCTCACAGACATTGGGATGACGACCGATTCCACCTTCTTTCGCTGGAGTTGCTCAATTTGGTCGTTTAGCTGTTGAAATTGTGTCTCTACCTTCTGCTTTGCCCGACCGGTCAGCTTGGTGCTCTGAATAAAGCCTAGAAGGCGGTCGGCTTGCTCTTCCAGGTGTGCTACCTGCTCTTGGGTTGTGGTGCTATTTTGCGTACTTGCGTCAATGCGAAGCCGGACGGATTCGACGAGCGTTTCAAGGTGGGCATGTAGATGTTTGGCGATCGACGCTATGACCACCTGCTCGAGGGACTCACGCTCGATCAGAAACCTCTCCTTGCACAGCTTGCTATTATGGTGGGCAGTCGAACAGCCATAATAGCTATGTTGGACGATCGAGATCCGCCCGCCACAGCGTTCACAAAACAACAGGCCGGTGAGAAGGTGCTTAGAGGTTGCCGGGCGGTCTTTGAACATCCCTTCCCGCTGTTTCATGATCCTGTGAACTGTTTTCCACGTTTTCTTGTCGATGATTGCCAAACTCGGGTCATATCGATGAAGCCACTCAGATTTATGGCGGGGCAGGAACGTTGTTTTCTCAGTCTCTGGATGCTTAGCATGCTCGTGTTTGTTGTACAGGAAGCGGCCGAAATACGTGGTGTTATTCAAAATGCCACGAATGCGCGTGCCCGTCATTTTGAGCCTTGTCGATTCGTTAATTGATCGGGCAATTGTCCGATACCCTTCCCCTTCGAGGTACCGCCGATAAATGTCACGTACGATATCTGCTTTGTTCTGGTCGATCAGGATCTCGAAGCCCTCGACCGCTCGCGGATCAGGGTCGGCTTCGTCTTCGTAAACTGGCTTCGTGATGTAACCGAATGCTATCGATCCTGTTGAGAACCCTCGACTGAACGCACCATCCATTCCTCTTTTGACGTTTGCTCTCTGATCATCGAGAAAGATTTCATTTTGCATGCTCTTAAAAAGGACTTGGATCTTGGCATTCCGATCGACTGTATCAATCCCATCGGCGACGGCCATAAGGCGGATTTTATGGAACTTGAGCCTCCGAAATATAATTCGCCACGAATCGCCAACATCGCGTGACAGGCGGGAGAGCTGGTGAACGGCGATTCCTTCGAAACGGCGGAATGGCGATTCAATTTCTTCCATCATGGCCTGGAGCCCTTGACGGGGAGCAGCGGTTTGTCCGGTTAGTCCAGAATCTTCAAAAACGGCCACGATTTCGTGACCATTTTGTGTGACCCATTCACCGATGACTCTCAGTTGGTCATCGAGAGAGGTTTCTTTCTGGCGTGGATCGCTTTTGCGAAGGTAGGCTGCGAATTTCATGACGAATGTGCTGCCCGTTTAGATAAATAAATGGTGCGTCTGATGACCTTCTTCGATCGGCGCTCTTCCTTGCGAAACCACTCGTGATGGGAGTCCACATAGGCGGCAAGACAGACGCCGAATGCCAAAATCCATGGAGGAAAGTGGTTCGCTCTTTGTCGCCATGAGAATGCGGTGCCTCTCCTCAATAACTGCCGCCGTGATGGTGACTGGCGGTGAATGTTCGAACTTCTCTGCCGCGACTGATTCTTCATCCTTCCCCCCTGCGTCCTAGATGGCTTCAGCGCTTATCAGCGCTCCACCTGCTTCAGCGCAGAGAGAGAGAAGGATGGCCCGAGACCCTGTGCCTCCGTGGCTGCAGTCGGAATTCTGCAGAGGCAGCGGTCTACGGTCTTGCTAGGTGATAGTCTGGTGGTGAGGAGTTGGAGTTGTTGTGGCCAAACACTGCCAGAATTGACCACTTTAATGAATAAATTCTGAATGAAAATGAAACTGGTGGCAAATGGACTAACGTTAGCCTTTATAATAAGTATATTTATGTAATTCGTAATATATTGAAATTGCTATATAGTAATATGTAACTATGTTACTATTTGTTAGATGAGCACGGACAAAACCCAGAGGAAAAGGGATCTGACATACTTTCTCGACTTGCTGAAGCTGTCAGGAAACCGCGTCAAGTACATACGGGCAGGAGGGACGGATGTTGAGCGGGAGGTTCTGTTTCTCCTGGAGATGTTGCAGCTTCATTGGTCTTGGCGCTCGAAAGCATGGCACGAGGATGAGGTGCGAGTTCTGAGAGAGACGCATGCGGAAGAGCGCGAGGGGGATCTCGATGAAATCGTGAAACTGCGACTTCGTCCTGTAAAAGCTTATCAGGAACTCCAGGAACTCAAAGGCGAATTCGGAGAGCTCCGTAGTTGGGTAGGCTCTTTGGGGTTTGCAGCGGATGATTTGACTCGGCGGATGAAGACTCATCTTGCGCAGGATTTGTCGACGATGCGTCAATCCGCAATGACGGATGCGGAGAGGGGTGGCCGGGCTCGACTCCCGATCCCGACTCTGTATGAAGAAGCCATCCGTTCTCTAGAGCTCTTGCGAAGTGCGGTGAAGAATCCAGCTCGGGTGAATCAAGCCGGTCGCTCGGTTGTGCGTGAGTCAGTCAAAGCACTTGCGCGAAAGGTCGACGCGATGGGAACGCTGGTATACAAAAATCGAATGGATTTGAAGCAGCCAGCTACGCGTCGCCGTAAACGCGCTGGGAAAGTCTGAGGAAGCATATTAATTGTCTTCGGGCATCCCCAGATTGAAGAGTTGTATTTCTTGAAGGGCAAAATCTAGCTCCTGTCGAAGCCGTCCTCGAGTGATGGCGCTAAAACTGAGTGCGCTGACGGTGACCTCCGTGAGCGTCCTATCCTGAGAGACACCGAAATTTATCCAGTCACGACTCTCACTTGGCCAGAGGAGGATGAGGCGGAACGGGGCTTTGACCCAGAGCATGGCGTAGGGGGGAGCATGATCTAAATTCACCACCGGTTCTGCCACCACACCGTCCAGCGCCAGTTGTTGTCTGGCGTGCAAAAACAAAGGGGCCAACGTGGTGTCGGTCAACCGTCGAAAACGATCTGCCCCAAGGTTTGATAGGGGGAGGTCCTTGAGCCCACCATCGCACGTTCCGAGATAGCGGCTCATATTCGAAACAAGGTTTTCACGGGTCATATTTGAGATCTCCTGTGTGACGTGAGGGAGCGTAGTCTGTTTTGTACATTCAGGGCTGCTACGTGAATAGAGACGGTCAGTTTGGTAAGGGTGCGATGGGGGTTACCTCCTCAATCCGGACCGCCAATACGATCCGGTCTGTCGGGTGTTCAGCATGATCGCGATAGAGATAGTCCAGGGATCCAGAGAGTTTGAGGCAGGAACCAACCTGCATGGTTGCCAGTTGTTCAGCAACTGATCCCATTCCCCAGGCATCAACCACATAGGTCTGCTGTCCCAACGACCCCCAGGCCGTCGGTTGGAGTTTTCCTTCGATGGCCAGCACTACCATGGCAATCAACCCCCCATGCTCTTGGACGAGCAATTCCGGGTCCTTCACAAGAACACCAGTGAAGGCGACGGAATTGAGATCGGGAGCGTAAGGTGAGTTGGTTAAGTCGTTTGAAAATAGAGCATCCATCACATCCTCCGAGTTCAGGTTTCTGACGGCTGTGAGCCATTCGGTGGCCCCCAGCCATAAGGGGGAAGAAAGAGTGGCTTAGTGGGTTGGGTGTGAGGTGAGTGCCGCAATGACGTTCTGAAAGCGCATGAGCCCGACATCCAGAGCGCCTTGTATGTTATCGGGGCCGGCAACGACGTCGAGTCTGGCTAGTACTTCTCGGGTGCGAACATTGATGCATGAAACGGTGAGGCCCCAATATGCGCTGTTCTGGTTTGCGGTGATCAGGAGTAGCACGGTTACTGGTTTCCAATGTCCGGGACCCGTGAGACTGTTATCTTCAACGAGCCCTTCCAGGTTCTGCTCAATCTCGCTTCGTGCGAACGTCTGTTGTTCCGTGGAGCCCACGATGGTCATCCCGTATTGCACCAGCAGCCTGTGAAAAGCGCCTTCAGGGGCAGGGAGGGTGTTTGGCATGTTCGTACTGACAATCTTGAACACCAGCGGTCGAGGCCATCGCGATCGAGGGGCCATCACCTGAATCTCCAGGCGAGTGGCTGCCTCAAGTTGCTCTCGGGTAATCTCTAGTGGCCACTGTTGAATGAGAACATTTTGATGCCAGGCCGAAAGCTGAACGGTTCCTTGACTGACTTCCGGCCAAGGAACATGGTCCTGTCGCAAAGCCGTCGCGATGTGAGCCAGACGGACAAGTGCGCGTCCTTCGTCCCAAGGGTAGGAGACGAGCGCTTCTCGTGATCCAGGCCATGAAACGGTCACTCTCCCATCATTCGCAGGACGTGCGTCGAATTCGTTGCGGTGTTCCACAACGGAATCCACATTCACGGTTTCTGGAGCGGTGCGAACGATCATCAGTGCCATGAGGCAACTGTTCCACGTAAAGTCGAGCATGGTTTCTTGTGTTACCAATTGATGCTGTGGGTTCAGTATGGTTGCGAGGCCACTCCAGAACCATCCCCAGATTGAAGAGGGGCACGCAAAGGCACCTGCAGGGAAGGTAAGGGGGTTCAAGTAGTAGTAATGGTGCTCTTCTCGTTGCGACCGTACGAGCTCCACATGTCGCTTCAAAGGCTGAGTCACAGTCACCGTCCATCCCTGGTGGTCTGGATGAGCAGTAAGTGTCGCTCGGGGAGGCCCGTCGAAGGATACGCCCTGGTCATAGCGAATGTTTGTGTCCGGAATGATGCGGTCCGTAACCTTGATGCAGGAGGTTGCGGTAATGATGAGGAGGCAGGCCAAGAGACGGTAATCGGTGGAAGAAACTCTTATAAATGGATGCATGGTGGGTTCCTGTCTAGATGAACCAAAGTGGATATATGGGGAACCTTCCTTGGAGAAAGCCGTTCTGCGGTTGGGAACAGCGCGGCTGAAAAACATTTTTTCCCAACCGATTCAGAAGCTCGTCTCTGGCTGGCTCGCTCGCTTCTTCTGGTGGGTGGAGAGAGGACCCGGCAGGGTATGAACGGGTGAAGTTCTAGTGTGCCAATCAGACGGCGGAAATTATGAGGTGAAGGGGAGACCGCCCGACCGATGAGGTCATGATGGGGAGATGGATTCGAACATTCTTCGATGGCTGTTGGAGCCGCAGAAAATCGTCAAGGCGAAGCTGGCCTGGGCGGGTGTGATGGCACTAAGGAAGGGGAGGGCGTCGGAAGAAGGCGAGATAGGCGTGTGATTGTGCCTGACGAGGTAATGGGAAGATGTCAGCGGAGAGTGGCATGCCAGTGCGTCGGTGGGCGTTAACTCATCGTGGGATAGATGCTCGCCCCTCGGTCTCCGTAGGCCTCGTAGAAATGTTCGAATACCGCTGAACACTTCTCTTTATAAAGATCAGGCGTATTACTGCGAGGCAATCCTTGATCCAATAGCTCTTCGATGGCCAACTTGACCTGTGAGCGTGATCTGCCCCCTGTAGTTGTACCAGCGTGAATGTGAGTCACGCACAGTATGGCCGGCCATTTGCAAACGGGTTCGAATCGCCCAAATCTCTTTAAGCTTAAACGGCGCTTTTGGGCCGACAAGCTTGCCTTTGTTCCACTGTTCGCGGTGGTTAAAAGTGTTGATGCTTTCCATGATGGACTCCTTTCATTGAAAGAAGGTGGCGAGACTAGCGCCACCACTACGTTCGCGACCCGTCAGTGCTATGCACTAACTTTGGCGAAATCCATTGAGAAAGGAGTGTCTGTGAAGTAATTATCAGATTCAAATGCCGTTATCGGCCACGAGCGGAAGTTCAGCGACGAGATCGCACTACCATAAAGCGGTCCTCAGCCCTGCCGCATTAACGTCGCCCCTGAGCGGCCGAGGAGTCGGACGAAGCCCGCTTGCGAAGGTCCGTCTCGATGGGCCGGCTATGCGTCGTTGTCAGGTACATCAGCACTTCTCTGTATAGCCCAAATTCGGACGGCTCTTTGGGTTGACCGTAATACTGGCGAAATTGAAGCATCGCGATCAACCCCGTACTCGCACTCATTGAACTTGTACCCGACGTAATCAGCGGTTCCATCGTCTCTTTCAGTCCACTGGAAGTTCTTGAAGTCGATCTGTATCGACCCTCCCTCACGCTGTGTTTTGGTGGGGCACTTCCAGATGACGTCCACATTGGGACATCGTTCTTTTCGAACATTAGGCTCTCGATTTGCGAAAACTAACAGATCCCAGTCCGAGGAAGGCGATGCAGTTCCATCGACCTGTGAACCAACGAGCCAGATTTCGTGGACAGAGGTATCTGCAACAAGCTCAGTGATGACACGCTGGACGTGCTCAGGCAAATGCGCAATGGCAAGGGCAGCGGCAGACCGTCGAGGATTGCTATCAAGACGCATAACGGTTGAGCTGTGCGCTACAGCTGCAGCGAATTGGGCTTGGCGCTTTATTCCCCACGCGTGCACTCCAGCGAGGTGTTAGGCGTCATCAACGTTTGCTTCATGCGTGTTACCTCCAACTGAAAGACCAACGGCACGCGAGAGCGTTAATGGCGCGCGCGGTCAGTTCTGGAAATGCCTGCGAGAGCCTTTGCTCATAGGTGCGCTGCGCCGACGCTAGGTCATTGTCCGCCCAGTGGAATACTTTTGCGAAGCGACACCACAAAAACGCAACTTACAAACTGTCCAGCACGCGAAGCGTGCGAGCTGGAACGCCTTGTTAGAACGTAAGACCACCTGCTCACTGACCCCATGGTACAAGTTCGGTTGCCAAGTAACCCACAAATGACTGGATGCCCAAGCAGCCACATCTGAATGGCAAACCTGTGTGGTCAACAGAGCTAGAGGGCGACCAGCTCGGCGATTTTTGCCGCGACCACTGCCATTGAATCTTCTGCAGTGTCCAGGCCGCTTCGGGAGGCGAGTAAAGGGCTGACATTGCGGAGAGCTTCATACGTCGTGTTGTGCACGATGGGAACGAGCTGATTACTTGCCAGGAGTGCCGAAAGCTCTTTGTCGGCGACGCTCTCTTTTGGGAGGCGGGCCAGCAGCGCAGGGGTCACCAGCACAAGCCCGATTCGTGAATTCGCTAAGCCCTTGTCAATGGCGCGCATCATCGGCACGCCGAGTTCAAGGTCCTTCTCGCTGAACCAAACTTTGACACCAGCCGCCACGAGCAAATTGTGCAGCTCTTTTGCTGGCCCCTGCCGGTCGTCCCACGCGTGGCACAGGAAGACGTCACGAAGGTCAGGTTGCTCCGCTGCTCGCGTCTCAGCGGTTTGGCGGATTGGCGTGAGTGACTGCACTTGGGCAGGCGTGTAGGACATGGACGAACCCGGTCTCGACCAGCGCGGCCTTGCGCTGCTGCCAGCCCCGCCGCCGCGGCTTCCCGACGAGGAGTAGGGTGTGGAGTAGGACGAATATGAGTATGACCCATAGCTGCGAGAGCGACTGCTACATGCGGGGCAAGCCGCTGCCCCGCTCGCTGTGCGATGTCCATTTACTGGTGCTGTGCATCTTGCCATGTCCTTTACCTCTTTACTTGGATGAGTAGATCTAACAATGTTTAGACAGACTGTATAATCCCGTTACGGCATATGGTCTATTTCTGCCTAAACCGGCTGGCAAGCACCGATCGCCAGCCCTAACCCATTGCAGAGGGACAAGTTCCGCTCCACTACCGCGATGAGATCGTCGTCATATGCGGATCGGCGTAAGTCCCCCCTCTGATAGCGGTCAGTCGTGTACTTCTGCCTTGGGTCAAGGTCTGCCATCGGCCACGAGCGTAAGTTCGGCGGCGGCCCGTAGCGCCGCCCGCTGCATGCTGTTGCTAGACGCCCCTCTCAAAGTATTGCCCAAACCGCAGGTAGCACCGCCGTCAGTCCAGCGCCGTCTGGAATGACTCGACCTCGTTATGCTTACGACGTCACCGGCGGTGCGTTAAGCGCCCTGCTCGTCCTTCTGCGGGGTCTGGCGGTTCACCATTCGGCTCACTCCTCAGGGATGAAACCACGACGCCCTTGGTCGTTTCCGGTGAACAGCTCGACGTTCACGCCATCGAGCATCCCATCGACAGGAAGTTGGTGGCTGTTCTCGATGATGATGACCTGTGCTTCTGTGAAGGAGGTCTTCACGCTCTCCCAGAAGTGCTTCTTGATGTCCTGCGGAAACGACGACTCGTCCGCATCGGGCTCCTCGTAGACTAGAAGCGGAGAGTCGATGAGAACGAAGTTTGGGAACGGGCACTCGTCCTCGATGCAGAGGCGCAGGAGCGCGAGGTTGAACGCGGCCCTTGTTATGGCTCGCACGCCCTTGCCGTGGCTCCTACGCGCTCGCCCCGAAATGACGACGTCCTGGTCGTTCTCACTGAACGTGACGCGATCGAGATCAGGGAAGTGCCACGCCTTCAGCAGCGCTTCGACCTCCCTGCTGAACGGGTCGGCCTGCGCGGTACTCACCGCTGCGCCAGCGACGTCGGTCTTCTGCTTCTTCTTAGGCTTGTTCGCCTCTTCAAGCAGATCGTTCAGCTCCTGGATTCGCTCGAGGTGTTCGATCGCCTTGCGGCAGGTCTCCGCGCGCGCA
>CXWL01025660.1_pt1 | contig 11157 bp, 10 predicted proteins | sample 590931 | NCBI WGS metagenome assembly CXWL01 (sample SAMEA3498368, study PRJEB10139) | groundwater metagenome | biome: water well; material: biofilm material | place: Germany | collected 2015-04-27 | reverse complement strand
GGATCGGGGCCGTAGAGCCGCGAAGCGATGCGCGTCAGGCGCTTCTGCGCCGTCGGGCTCAACTCGCCAAGCAGCGATTCAATGGTGTCTTGAACTTCTTTCACGCTCGTTCTCTCGCGCCTCCGACAACCGGCTCACGTCGTCTCGATCGGCTCCCCTGTCAGCACATCCTCAATCACCTTCACCACAGCCGACACCGCAAACGGCCGAACCAGCACTTCGTCGAATCCCTGCTGACGCACGGCCTCCGTCTCGCCGTCGCGCGTCGAGGCGGTCATCGCGATCAGTTTGACATCCGCAAAATCGGGCAGCGTCTTGATCGCACGAACCGTCTCGCGCCCGGATAGGCCCGGCATGTTCACGTCCATCAGAATCACGTGCGGCTTGGAGGCATCCGCCATCGCGCCGGCCGCAAAGGCGCACCGGGCGATATCCACGCTGTAGCCCGCTTCCTTGGAGAGCGCCGCCGCCAGGGTCTCGGCGAATTGATCGTCGCCCTCGACGACCAGCACGCGCGTCACGCCGGTATCGAGTCCATTGAGGGGAATGCCATGCGCCCGCATGAAACGGACCAATTGTTGAAGCGGAATGCGGCGATCCTTGCTGCCCGGAATGCGATAGCCGCGCAGCTTGCCGGTATCGAACCATTTCGACACGGTTCGCGGGGCGACGTTGCACACCCGCGCCACTTCACCGGTCGTCAGCACATCCTTGGGGCGCGACATGTCGATTCAACCCATCCAAAGATTCGACGCGCGGCCGTGCAAAGGGCGCGCCGATCGCGCACGCCGACATGGCGCACGCCTCGCGCGGCTGCATGGCACGACGCTTCCATCCCCTGGATCGGCTCGCTGAATCTGAACGTGAACTAAATCGCCTGGAGTGTCGCAAACGGTACAGACGTACCGCGAAACACCGATAACACGCCAGCGATTTAGAAGGCGGGGGGAGAGATGAGGTAGACGCCTTCAGCAAGCTGCTGCTTCAAATGTCTCTATTATCCTAGGCCCGATCAGCCCGCCCGGCAAGTGGACCCTGGCGAATCGGTACTGGTACAGTTTGGCGACCGGAATCAGAACCCACGCCGCGAGGCGTGGCAGAGTGGCGCCGAAGCGCAGACGCAGGCCTGTAGCCAAGAGACCCAGGGCCACCACTTGCGTGGTGCGTTCTGATTCGTCATCGACACGCCTGCCCTGACTGCAAACTGTACCAGTTCCGACGAATCAATCATCCAGCGATTCAAAAGGCTCGCCCGGCAGAAGAATATTCGAGACGGCGGTCGGGCAGCGCAGCGCCTCAAAGCTGAACCAAAGCCCGATCGCGATCAAGATCGCCCCCACGGCCGTGCGAATCGGCCAGAGCACGCCGCCGTGTTGCACGGACACCCCCTCAGTATACGTCCCGACGCTGAGATTCATCCTCCCACCGGCCGCCATCCAGCGGTCGTAGCCGATCATGCCGCCCGGCGAAAAATCGCTGTGCAATCGTGCCCGAAACGCCTCGCCCGCCTGAGCCGTAACTTCCCTGCTCGGCCTTCCCGCGGACATGGCCTCATTCCGCGCCTCGGCAAATCTCGGCTCGGCGCCGATCGTCTGAACGATGTATTCGTATTCGTAGAGGTTGATGAGCGCCGCCGCCAACATCGCAACGACAATGCAACCGACGAGGATCGTTCTCCCGCGAACCGGCCGGGCATGTCTGGCGCGTCGAAACGCCAGCGCCCCGGCGATCATGCCCGCGATCAGATAAAAGAACAGCCCCAGCAGGAAGGGCAGCATGATCAACCGGGCCAGCAGATAGCCGAGCAGGGCCAGAACGAGCGCCGCGATTCCCAATCCCTGCCACCACGCCTTGGCCCCATTTGGGCTGGAAAATGTGATGGCGTCGAAGGATGAATCAGGTATCGGCGTCATGATTGGCGTGGAGGATAGATTGCGATGCCCGGCGTCACAAGCCGATGTTGACTGACACTTGGGGCGGGATAGAATCAGGGCATACAGGTTGTTCGGGGAGGAGCACCGCCGGCGGATTGGCCCGCCGACTCCACCCCGCGGTCACACCGGCCAATGAGCCGGCCCCTCGCACCCGCAAAGACCTCCCAGATTTCGGCCCAATGGTCGATGGCGCTGCCGCGCTGTCAACCACGGGACAGAAATCGCCATGTCATCACCGCCCCGCAGCGGCGATCGACATCGACCGGGCGGCAACATCCTCGCCTTGAAGTCAGGAGTAAGCCGAATGTCCGACGCTGCGCTGCCGCGCGCCACCAATGGTGCATCCACTCATCAGACACGCCTTAGCTACAAGTTTCAACGACTTCGAGAACAGTTGCGCAGCGCCATCGTCGGAGGCGAGTTCCATGACCGCCTCCCCGGCGAACGCGAACTCGGCAAACGCTATAAAGCCAACGCCAAGACCATCAACAAGGCCCTCTGCGATCTGACCAGTGACGGTCTGCTCGTTCGCCAGATCGGACGCGGCACGTTCGTCGCCAACGGCAACGATCACGCCCCCGCCAGCGGACAATTCGTCTGCTTCAACCTCGCGGACCATTCCGACGCCCCTTATCGAGCCGCGATTCTCGACGGCGTGACTCGCCTGCTCGCCGATCATGCTCATCGTCTCGACACCATACCGGCCGGCAACCTCGATGCGTGCGGCCGAGTTCCCGTTTCCAATTGGGCGCAGTCCATCCGCCGATCGACAAGCGGCGTGATCTTCTATCCCTGCGAACCGCTTTCCGGCGGACCGGGTCGCCCGCGCGACGATCTCCTGGCCGAGCTGTCTCGACGCCGCGTCCCCTCGATTCTTCTCGGTGCGACGGCCGCCAGCGCGAAGACTCACAGCGTCTGTCCCGATTACACCGACGCCGGCTTCCGACTCGCCGAGCATTTGATTCTTTGTGGCTGCACTCGAATCGTGATGGTCTGTTCCGCTCACGCCGAGCGCGAGGTCGAATTGGTCTGGAACGGTGCGTGGGTGGCGGCGGCGCGTCATCGTGTCGAGTTGCTCCGACACACGCTCTCGCCAGATCGACTCGCGGACGAACATTCGGAGGGGACAGAAATCCAACATACCGGCCTGCTGACGGTAGGGGGGGCCGCCACGCGGGCCGTATTGGCCACTGCGGCCGCGCGCGAACATGGAGCCGACGCGAAGTGTTCGATTGTCTGCATCTTGGAGCCGGGCGACACCACCGCGCGAGATTGCAACGTCACATCCTACGAAGTCGAGCCGTCGCTCCTGGCTGCATGGGCCGCGCGACTGCTCACCCAAAGCCAACCCGCCGACCGCCCCACCGAAGTCCTCGTCCCCGGCACGCTCACGCCAAGAGGCGAATTGGCAGTCATGCCAATCATGCGCGGCCGCCTTCACGAAGGCGACCTGTCCGCGCTGGAAGAAGTGAAAATTTAGTAGCGTCCGTCCCTCCGTGGCGGACGATTGCCCTTCCACCCTATCAGAGCCGCGACCGTAAGGGAGCGCCGCGCGGCGCAATCGCGCACACGAGATTCCCATCTCGCGATGGTTTGTTACTTCCTCCCAGCGCGCTTCGCCTTCGCCTTGCGACTGTTCATCGTTCCGCGCTTCCCGCCCTTGGCCTGACCCTTCTTGCCGCCCGCATGTCCGCGCACCTCGCCCGGTGTCGATCCGAATAGCTCGCCCTCGCGCGGATGTTGGCCCACCTGGCCCGTGCCCGGCTGAGTGTCGATGTGCTTCATGTTGCTCTTCCAGGCTTTCTGGCCGGTGTTGTGCCCCTGCTGCTTTCCTTTTTGCTGGTGGGACTGTGCGCCGCCTTTTACTTTTCTTCTGTTACCGCCGGATTGTTTGGACATGCCGTTTTCTCCATACAGATCGAAGCGGAGTTTGCCGCGCCGAGATTTTGTTCCGAGCTTCTTGAATGAGCCGCGTTCGTTTTTCTGGGTCAACGCTTCGAGCGGGCTTTGCTGGATTTCTTAATTGGGCTGGCTCGGCTTCTCGATTTCTTTTTCCGAATCGAGGCCCGCCAGGGATCGAGCACTTGATGTGAGATTCGATCGAAGAGCCGCTCGCCGCAATCGCCACATTTCCAATGAGGCACTTCGGGGGTGAGTCGCCGACCCTTCTCAGTTTGATAGTCCCAGCGCTGCATAACCCAGCGGATGGCCGCGGAGCCGCAAGTGGGGCAACGTGTTATCTTGAACGCAGGCGTCGGCAGCTTTTTGTTCATGGCTCGGATCGTTTCGAGGAGATCAAGATATAGAATCGATCCCCGTCAGACTCTCGTACAATTTTGCCCTTGGTATAGATCAAAACCCCGTCCCAGTTGGCGGATTCAATAACATACAGTGTTTCGCGAAGGCCGGTGCGGGGATTCAATGAACGCAATCTCTTCTCAATGGAGTCAGCGTTCAGGATTGCCTCCACCACATCCTCTTCGTCGAGGTCGTCTCTCTCCAGTTCAATTTCGGCCTTGATCGTGAACGCAATTCGATCAGCACGGCATAGCCGCTTGATGGCGACCAGGGCATGGTCCATCCAGTGATTCTAGCACCGGTTGCCAATCGGTGAATAGAGCTTGCAGATCACATTCTCAAAAGAAGGACGATATTCTAGATGTACCCGCCGCCGGTGCGAGAAGGGATTCTCGCACCAGCGGCAGGGCCGACGCCAAGCCGAAAGATCCGGCGATGCCGAAAGTGAAAAAGAAATCTGAAAGGGTGAAGGCCGATGCGTGGTTCGTCTACATTTTGCGATGCTCTGACGGCTCGCTCTACACGGGAATCACGACGGATTTGGGTCGTCGCATCAAGCAGCACAATGCCGGGACTGCATCCCGATACACGCGCACTCTACTTCCGGCTCGCATCGCCTATCAGGAGCCTCATACCTCTCGAAGCTTGGCGTTGAAACGAGAATGGAGGGTCAAGGCAATGTCACGGCCGGAGAAGGAATCGTTGATACGACGGGCGAAGCGCAAGGCGCCTCAAGAATGAGCTGCGTCCTGTTTGCAGCATTTAGCTCACCAACCGCCTGAGAGACCGAGTGACCATGAATATTGTCACTGCGATAAGTACCAGTAACGTGGAGATGCACCACGCGACGAATTCAGGGATGTCGATGTAATTACCCAAGAGGTACTCCGACATTCCTAAACAATCGCTCGGGAATCTGTTGTTGACGTATGCCTGTAGCGCTTTCTCGTTTATCACGCCCTTGAGTTCAAGGTCTCGATAGGTGCTCACCGCATTAAGTTGTGTTGCGCCGATCGGCAGCGCAATCGCTAGAACATTTGCAATGCTCGCAGCCAGGCAGACGATACAAATCACCCTCAAAATAAATATCTTGTCATTCATGCCATCACCCGACAGAAATGAAACCGCAGGCACAGATCATTGCACTGCGATCAGCATGTTGCAAATCCGACGCGCGAATCCGGACGAAAGAAGCTGTAATGTCATACCGACTGGCAAGGTCGGCCTGTATACCTCTTGGTAGACTCTACGGCGATGCCGCCTTTGGCTTCTTGCGTTCTTCAACCGGCGAATACACCCCCGTAAACGTCGTGCGCTCCAGCACGCGGTCGTTCCAGACGACTTCCAGTTTGTCGCCGGGACAGATTGGCGGGCCGCTGGAGATGATCGCCCATTCGGCGACGTGCGTTGTCCGCACGGTAAGCCTTCCATTCTCACCGATCTCGGCGTGAATCGTGGCGGGCTGGGCGTTCTTCTCCTCCGCGGCGGCGGCGAACCACCACGCCTGGGCGGCGCCGCCCGGAAACGTGTAGTCGATCACGCGCGGCGACGGGCGGCGACGCTGTTGCAGCATCCACGAATACAACTCCGGCGTACCGTAGGCGCGGTCCCAGCAATTGTGCTCCAGGTCGCGATACTCCGTGTATTGCGGGCTTGAACCCAGCCTGCGCAATTCGGCGACCGCCTCGCGCGAGCCGGCGACCGGCACGTTCTTGTCCAGCGCGCCGTGAAACGCCCACACCGGGACGTTCACGATATTGCAGAGATATTCCTTCGGCGCAGCGCCACACACCGGCGCCACGGCGGCGAAAATGTCGGGCCGGAGGACCGAAAGCTCCCACGCCGCGAAACCGCCCATGGAAAGCCCCGTGAGATAGATGCGATCGCGATCGATCCGATACTCGCGGCGAAGCTCCTCCATCATCGCCCAGACAGCCACCGCCTCCTTGCCGCGAAACCACGTCTGATGCGCCTGCGGCATGAGCGTGATAAACGGAAACTGCGCCGGCCGCTTGGAGATGTATACCGGCAGCCCGATCGAAGTCTGCTTGAAGCCGTCGGTCCCGCACTCGCCGCTGCCGTGCAGATAGACGATGACGGGCCAGAGATGGGTCTGGTCCAGGTTGTATTGCGGCGGGACAAAGACGACATAGTTTCGCGGTTCGTCGTTGGGCAGGCGCAGCGTCTTCATCACAAAGCCGCGCGGCAAGTGACGCTTGGAAGTCGCCGATGCCGTCGGCTGCGCCACGAGCGAGCCTTGCGCGAGAAGCATCGCTCCCGCGAAGATGGTGACGAACTGTCTGCCGGGACAGGGAAAATCCAAGAGGGACCGCATTCACCGCAAGTTTAGCCGCCGAGAAGGGTGCTCGCCAACCCGAGGCGGTCGTCTGGCATGATACCGTGATTATTGACTGCTGGGATCGAACAACTAGACGAGAAGCCGCGTATTTTGCAGGGATGACAAGTCGTGACGGCTTGGCTTCTCGCTGAACCGCTGACCCTGTGATTTGCGCGGAAATATGGGCCGGGGCGCCTCGCGGTTGCATCGCAAGCGCAAATCGCTAGGCTATGGACCCTCTCATGTAGGACTCATGGCTCGTCCGAACGAGATTTCACATAGTAAACTGGCCTCTTTCTAAATCGCAGACGCGAAGGAAATCAACCGACGATGTCATCCTCGAACGCTTCCTCGTCACGATCACTCTTGTTGACCATCACTGCACTGACCGTGGCGGCCGGCGCGTGGGGTTGGTACGCCTACCGTTTCTCGACGGCGAACCCATCCACGCCACAGGGAGCGATTGTCGCCGACAGCGGAAACTCAGATGCCCCGTTGACGACACTACGCGCGACGACGCCCGAAACGCACTCGCCGCAAGGCGAGACGCCGATCGACACGCGAACTTTCGACGCACGCGAAGGCCTGACCGACTCGATTCACGCCAATGCTCCGCCTGCTCAGCGGCAGGAAATTGAGATCACGCTCAAGCAGACGCCCAATCAAACGCCGTTGGTGTCGGGCGCCTCGTCGATGGCCCGCTTTGATGCCGCCAAAGATGCGCAGGCTCGCGGCGATCTCATCGCGGCTCGCTCGGCCTTTTGCGATGCCATTCGGCTTGGACTGGGCACTGCCGAGGAGCAGGCGGCTCGCAACGAACTCGAACGAATGGCCCAGGCCCTGGTGTTCAGCCGGGCGACAAACGTCAGCGACCCGCTCACGGGAGTGCATATCGTGGCGCCCGGCGATTCGGCCAACGCCATCGCCAGGAAGCTCTCGATCACACAGGAGCTGCTTCTCAAGACGAATCAGATGACCGAAGACAGCCGCCTGGCGATCGGTCAGCGCATCAAAGTCATTCGCGGTCCGTTTCACGCGAAGATTTCCAAATCCGCACATCGCATGGACGTGTTCCTCAAGGACACGCTGGTGCGCAGTTTCAACGTCGGCCTGGGAACCAATGGCACGACGCCGACCGGGACATGGCTGGTGGCCGACAAGCTCATCAACCCCGACTGGACCGATCCATCCTCGGGCCGATACTACCTCGCCGACGATCCCAACAACCCGATCGGCGAGCGGTGGATCGGCCTCAAGGGACTCTCCGGCGACGCGGCCGGACGCACGGGCTTCGGCCTTCACGGAACAATCGACCCATCCAGCATCGGGCAAAACATGTCGATGGGCTGCGTCCGCCTTGCCCCGGACGATGTGATCGCCGCGTACGATTTGTTCGTCAGCCGAGTTTCGCAACTCGTCATCGAGCCGTAATCGATTCACGGTCGGCTGGCCGATGCGTTTTCCGGCGGAAGGTCGATCCTCTCCAGCACGATCATCACGTTGGTCAAATGGGGAAGCCCTTCTGGCGGACGCTCTTCGGGTGGCTTTATGCGCATCGTTGTGCCGTAATAGCTGCCGAACGCGCCGTATCGCAGCGTAATCTCCAATGGCTTCGGGACAAGGCGATTGGCCTTCGACGGAGCGAAGGCGCCGGCCTCGGAGAGGCCGGCACGCAACCAGTCCGACACATCGAGCGTCATGGTTCCAGACGCCGGGGCATTGGCTGGCCGACGACTGGGCAATTCCAACGGCCCCACGGCGACTCTCGACTCGTCGCTTTGCGTCTCACCGGCCGTACTGCCAGGCTCGAACCATGCATCCGTGCCGCAGATCAACGAGGGACAGTAACTATCAGGTCGGCGAATGGTCTGTGATGCCGCGACGATGTAACCCCTGCCGATCGACTTGTCCTTCCAGAATGCGCGATACTCGTCTTCTCGAAGTTCATCACCCGTTGCGGCCTCAGTTTGATCGATGGCCTTGAGCGTCAGACGCGGCATGAGCACCGTTTGATGCACAGGCGCCTGCCATCGAACCTTCTCGCCTGCGAAAGAGGTCACCGATTGAGCGCGCTCCCGCGGCAACGTCGTCTCGATGATGGCCAGGGCGGCGTACTCTCCATCGATCAAGCGGCCTCGTCGCAGGTTGATCTCGGTCAGCCGCTCCAGGCGATCCTCGGGCATCGCCATCGACGCCAGGCGCTGACGGTCCTGCGACGACATGTGACAGATGCTGTGCAACCACACGAGGACCGCGTCGGAGGCGGGCGGCGATAGTTGCGAGGCCAATTCGTCCATTGCCGGGATGTCGGCCCCGGCCTTAAGCGCCGCGAACAAGCGCCATCGCTGATCGGGCGGAGTCTGCGAAGCGACCAGCGACAGATGATCCACGATTCGCCTGGCCAGCTCCTGATGATCGGGCGTGAGCAGGCGACCGAGCAGGGCGATCGTCGAATCGCATCGTGAGATTTCCGGCAGCCCCGTGAGCGCTTCAAGCTCTTTTGACTGATCGGCGCTCTCCGCGAGAGCGGCAAAGGCTCGCGAGCCTTCCTCGGCAAACCCCTTCCGAACCATCAGCTTGAACGCCTCGCGTCGAACGTCTGCGGCGCCAAATGCGGCGGCAAGGCTCAATCCCTTGAGCATCGCGTTCTGCCTCGAACGCGATACAAGAACCGGAAAACTCGCCGAGCGGGCGCAAGATGGCGATCGTCCACATTCCAGCGCGACCTGTCGCATGATCAATCGCAACGCCGCCTCGCGGACCGATGAATCCTCGCCTTCCGAGGCGGCGTCATCCATGACGACGCGAAAATCATGTGTGTAAACCAGATCCCCCAGGTCAAAACCGCTCAATGCGGTCAGAAGACTCGTTCGATCAGAGTCCGATTCAAGCGCGTGCCATTGCTCGAAGATGCTGCGATCGTCGATTCCCAGCCGCACGCCCAGGCTTTGCGCCTGCTCCGCCATGCGCCTGGCTGCCTTGGGTTGAAGCCGGGCAATGAGCTTGCGAAGCACGTGACGCGCCAGCACGCGGTCGTTGAGTGTGTCCACGCGAATGAGCGCCTCGATTTGCGCCTCGGGAGACGCATCGACGAGTATTTCCCAATCGACGGCGGCAGGATCCAACCTCAGGAACACATCCAGCGCCTTGCCGCACACTTCGCGGCTGCGTGCCTGCATGATTGCGCCGAGTAGTCGGCTGGCTGCCGTGACAACGGCGATCCTCCCCTTCTCCTCGCCATCCGTGTTCGCGGCTCGCGCGTCGATGCGCGACCACCACGGGCTGCACGACCCAACGCCCGTTGCGCAGGAANNTGCGCTCCATGAAATAATTCCACGCCGCCTGGCGCACGCGTCCATCACCCTTTGCCGCAGCCGATACGATCGCCGCGTCCACCGTCTCGCACCAGGATGTCAGTCCCTCCGATGCCGCGCCTGGAACGGACCCACGAAACAGTATGCCTCTCGCACGGCCGAGTCCCACGATTCCGAGCGCTGTCATCGAGCCGCGCCGCGCGCGAACCAGTCTCAGAGCGTGATCCACGATCGGGATCGTGATTTCCCGATGGGCGGCAGGCTTGCCCTCGGGCTCGGGTTGTGACGTAACGATTTCACTGGATGGCTGAACGGCCGACAGATCGGCGGCTCGACGAAGAAAACTCAGGTCGAGCTGCTCTTCGCGCCCGTCGGACCAATCAAACGACAATTGGTCGAGGTCTTTGGGTATCTCGATGATGACCGCGGCCCAGCTCGTCGCCGAGAGCGTCTCGCTCTTGGGACGATTTCGGACCGAGGCCGATTTCGGCGCATCCCGATTTCGCGGCGGACTTGTGTTCTTCCCGACGAGGTCCAGCCGAGTCGCGGATCGACCGTCGATCGAGCGAGTCTCGACAAGGCTGACGTCCATGCGCTCATAGACCGCGTCTTCAACGAGGCCCCAAATCTGCAGGATTCCCTTGACCGTCGAGAGGCTTCGCAGACCGTACAGCCCGCGAACGTCCTTGCCGCGGAGCGATGCCCTCGAAAGCGTGCAGGGACCGGCCGCGGATTCGTATCGAATCGGCAACGAGAAAAACTGTTTGCCGGGGCCGGCTGGAATTGACTGGCCTTCATCCTGTACGGTATCGGCGAACAGGGCTTGATCCAGCGCCGGGCGAAGGTCGATGCGAAACGAGCTTTCAAGTCTGATGCCCCATTTCTTGGCGAGGCTCCGCGCATCGGCAAGATCGGGACGCACGCTCCAGGCTCTGCGCAGATGAAACGCGGCCTCGTCCTTCAGCCCGCCTTCCTTCGCCCACGTCGCCAGCCGCAAGTGTCCCTCGGCATCTCGCTTTGTCAGGGCGCTGGCGCTGGCGCGAACCAGCGTGCGATTCCAGAAAAACGAAAAACGATCGGGCGTCTTGTCGGCAGGTACGATCGCGGGCCGGGGTTTTTCGCCCATCGCCGGTGACACCGCCACGGCCCGATTCACGCAATTGGCGGCCGGCCCTTCCAGCCCCGCGTAAAAGTATTCCTCCGCCCAACGCGACAGGTCCGCCGAATTGCCGCATTGCTCGATTTGCTTGCTCTCATCGACACCGCGATAAAG
>CXWL01006790.1_pt1 | contig 11159 bp, 10 predicted proteins | sample 590931 | NCBI WGS metagenome assembly CXWL01 (sample SAMEA3498368, study PRJEB10139) | groundwater metagenome | biome: water well; material: biofilm material | place: Germany | collected 2015-04-27 | reverse complement strand
AAGGCGACGTAACGAGTGGTAAGGCAGAACATACCAACAAGCTGGATAACATAACATTAATGATTCCCTAACATGATGCAATGTCAGATAAAATTGCAAAAAGTGAAAAAACATATTAGAAATAAATCGGCATAAATTATAAAGTGAAAAGGTTTTTGTAAAAGTCCTAAAAGTCCTATGACAACCTTTCGTGAACCTTTTTCAAAGGTTCTTGAACTTCCTGATCCTGATAACATGATACCTGACTTTAAGGTTGACGATTATGATCCTAACTTCTTTATGGACATAGTTAATATTAATCATAGTTCAGCATGTTATATTAATCACTTAATGGGTTTACACACGCCAATGAAAGGTGGCACTGAAAAGTCGCACAACTTTTATACATACTTGAGTTATATTCAGCAATACTTCTTGGGATCAAAGGTTCCGTTGTTGACATTTTCGAAAGATTTTGCTGTGATTAATGAGTTTAAACATAAAGATGATAAATGTAAATTTGAATTTTGCAACCACAGACGTCAGAGTTGCATCGCTTGGGTTCCTTATGATGATTATTAAATTTTTTTATTTTGAAAAAAGTTATTTTGAAAATTATTGTTTTATATATAAAAAGATTCTTATGTCTCGTCAACGTAAACCTCGTTTCACAGTAAAACAAGAACTTGCTGCTCAACAACATACGGCAGCTCAACTTGCACCTCAACCACCATTACCACCATTAACAGTTTTGCCAGCTTTTACAAAAGCTGAAGTAGAACCTGTTTCTGATCGTTATGAGGAATTGCTTACCATAGTGAAAAATATGAATAGTAGAATAGATAAATTTTCGTCCTTTCAAGAACAACCCAAAGTCATAAAGCAGCCACCAGTGAAAAGCAAAAAGATACATGATAGACCTATATGTGAAGTTATTATCACAAGAGGCGAACGAAAAGGGACAAAGTGTGGCCAAACACAATGTAGTCATTATTATGCTGCTAAAAAAATAAATTCATCAACTGAGAAGCTTAATGAAGCTTATGAACTTAAGCAAATATCCCACTCATCGTTGGAAAATACCTTGGAGATACCAACTCCCGCTGCAGCTGAGGTTCCTACCGAACATGTCGAACAACTGAATAATAAGAGTTGATTCGTGGAATTCATATCTTTTTTTACTTGATTGATCGATGATATAATCTTTGTCAACTTCCATTGTGAACTGGTTGAATGGTACTCGGAAGATACATTGTCCACTTCCAAAACTATTCATGTCACTTTCAGCCTTGATGAATCCACTGTTACCAAATGTTACATCGAAATAATCCGTGTATGCAAGATTTGTATAGGCATATGTTACATCCATTGAGGCTGCACTGTTATCAATTCCAGAGAGATGCTCGAAAGCTCTTGATGCAAAGTCTACACTGAACGGTCCAGTGCATTGGATTCGAATCCTGAAATTATTACCACCCATTGTGCTAACGTTTGTTACTGTAAACACAAGCGGGCCTAATGCGGTATCTAATGCAAGTTTTAAGGCAGTCATGAAAGTTGTGATGGAATATGATCCTATTGGAATTGTTATTGTTGTCCCATTTACGAGGAAAGTGTTATTATATGTATTCACATTCTCTATGAAAAGATTTGAACGGAAACTAATGAATGAACCAAACAATCCAGCTTTATATGTTGTGGCATGAAAATAGGCTACACTAACACTATCACCATCACGATCTTCACTGTTGACAAGAATGTATGCATTACCTTCAACTTGACTCGTCCAAGTCATGTTTGTAAACTTTTGTAAAAGTCCTGAAAAGGATCTATTTTACTTGTTATATTTTGCTAAATTAAATTTTATTTTGTATAATTTATACTTTTGCGCACTTTTAAAAGTGCTATGAGCGGCATTTATGTCCCAAAGACTGTTGCCGGATCAGTTAAGGAAGCCAGAAAGATTGCCTCAAAGACCCCTGGATACACCCAAACAAAGAAAGTCGAGAAGCTCAAAAACGACTATAAGTTCCCGCAAAAAAGAAAAGCCAAAAAGTGAGTCTGATGATGACTACATCATGCGTAAATTATATGGTCGTAAAATGATGATGGCTGCATCTATAAAACCTTACACAAAGTATTTAGGTAGCTTACGTGGTTTGTCAAATGTTAGACTTGGATTTAAAAAAGTCGCACAATCAATCATTGATGATCAACAAGCAAAATTCTTATCAAAATTATAAAGTCTTAACTTATAGAACAACTTTTCAAAAGCTGTATGACGAGCATTGAACTCTCTTATGAGAAACCAAAACCACTAAGAATAGTATCAGCCAGAACCAAAGAAAATTTGGGTTATGTTAATGCCTCCGTAATTACGCCAAAGATGATGCGTGAGGTTATGTCCAAATTATTTGTGAATGGTGGAGTTACAATGACTCTGCTTGGATCATCACGATCTGGGAAGACAACATTTTTGATTAACGAATTACTTCCGATGTTTGAGGATTCTGTTAGGATTCTATTCACACCAAGTTATTCAGCAGCAGTTTATAATCCTCTGAAAACAGTTGAGGACATTATTGTGATGCCTTCGTTTGACAGTCAAATGATTAACCTGGCAGTAAGTTACAACTCAAAAGAAGAAAAACTTCCATTCGTGTTTATCCTCGATGATATTGTCAAGGCACGAAACGTTAACATCGATGAAATGTTTTTAACTTTGCGAAATCTCAAGATGTCTACAATTGTTGTAACCCAATACTATTCAATGGTCAAACCCGAGGTGAGACAGAACGTTAACTTCTCGTTCTACTTTCGTATAAACTCTGAGGAAGGACGTAAAAAAGTTGTTGCAAATTTGCTGTCAGATATGTTTGTGACTCAAGGGAATGCTCATGAGCTTTATGATGTCTTAACATCATCATATGCTATCATGTCAGACAATATCTCAGGTAAATATTATTTGATACCGCGAGAACTTTGAAAGAACTTTCCAAGCATGGGTGTCATAAAAAATATCTTTTTTACGTTTTGATGTTTAAAGTTTTGCAAGCTTTTCAAAAGCTTTATGATGGATCATTATCGACAACCATAAAGAAGAATGAATAATCAGAAGCCATAGCATATGCAGCACCAGGAATAGTTATAGTACTGCCAAACACCCTAGGTGCACCAATAGCAGAAATTATAGTTCCACCTGCTGGATTAAGTGGAACAATATTTCCTGCTTGATAAAATCCTCCCCAAGCTTGAGCGTTATTAGCATAATTAACTGTCATCTGATCACACCCAAACTGAAAACTATTAATGGCAACATTACCACCAAAGGCATTAAATGATCCAGAAATTGCCAAGATCCTTCCAATCCTAATGAAAATTGGAACACCAATCAAAGTTGGCCCTGCTGCAAAACCAAGAACATTTGAAATTGCTGGAGTTGTGACAAAACCAGAAGGTCCACCAAATGCACTACCAAGCCAATTAACTGGTGCTACCAAACCCTTACCAACAGCGATAGATGCCTCAGCTCCTTCTGAGAATGAATAAATATGAGAATTTGCGGGCACTACACCATCACTTGTTAATATCTGAACATCGTTAGCAGCATTTGTTTGAATTCCTTTGTAGACAGTATTAGCGTCTGGATACGTACCGAGAAGAATTGCAGCACCACCAGCAGTAGCACCAGTTTGAGTTTTGTTTGCAAATACTTTATCAACACTAAGTTGACCCCCAAGATGAGTAGCAGGTCTACTCAACATAAGTTGTGCATCGAGTGCAATTCCAGCAGTTGCACCTTCGCTGAATTGATATGAATGAGTATTAGCAGGAGCAACACCATCAGATGATAGAATGAGAACATCACCACCAGCAGTTTTTTGTATTCCAGCAAATGTGGCGGATCCATCTGCATATGTTCCAAAGTTAATTGCAGCACCAGCAGCCGTACCATCTGAAACTTTTGTAAGTGCAATACGTGAGCCATTAATTTTACCATCGGGGTCAACAGCAGATTCAGCATACACAACATTACCATCTGCGGTTATTGAGGGAAATCCAGCAGATGATCCCAACCCATAAGTATTGGCTGAAGTTTTTAGAGTAATACCACCACCAGTTTCACGTCCAATACCAACATGATCAGTTGCAGTTGGAGCGGAATCAGATAAAAGTATTGCAGCCTGTTTAGCAGCCACAGCAGGTGCTGTTAGATTATGTGAAATAAGTTGCCCAACCTTAGTACTAGCCCCAACACTTCCACTAACAAGAAATTGGTTTCCCAATGATTGTCCTGAGATCGACGACATGGTTTTGACGGAAAACTCGGATTATATATTCAGAATTAAAACTTTTAATATATAATTTATAACTTTCACATGGCTGCTAAGGTTTTATCAAAGTTAGATACAGCTGATGTTGCCGAAGGATTTCTTGATGCTGGTGAAGACATTCAAAAAGCATCTGAGGAAGCAGGAGGTAAATTTGGTAAAGGTGATATTGGTGGTGGATTATTATCCATTGGTGAGGGAGTATTAAAGAGTGGTGGATCTTTACTGGCTGGAGCTAGTGGATTAACTCAGAGACGAAGAGAGGAAGCAAGATTGGCAAAAGCGAGTGAGAATGAAAGATTATTAGCTTCACAAAGGTTAGCAAATGAAGAAAAGGCATTGGCAATTCGACAGAGCGAAATTGAGAAGCAAGCTGAATATAATAATGCCAAACTTGCCCTTGATGAACGGTTAGCTAATATTACAAACCAGAAAGATCTCGTAATTTCAGGCCAGCAATATGATCTCAGTGGGCGTAAAATTGATGTTGACCGTGAGCAATTTGACAAACGTTTAATGCAAGAGTCAAAAGTTGTCGACTTAACTTTCCTCGGAGCAGGATCAGACCGAGAATTAAAGCGAGAGTTAGCTCTGAGGGAACTTGAGGATCGTGATAAGGAAAGGTCTGCTCAACGAGATTTTATTAAGGAGCAAAATCGACTTAAATTCCTTGAGCAACAACAGATTTCCTCTGAGGAAGATATTAGGAGAAATGCTGCTGTACGTGAACAACAACTTGCATTTGCTCGCTCAAAGGCTGAGCAGGACGTAAAGAATATACTGGCTATCAGGTTAACGAAAGACAAACAACCTATGGGAAAGTCACAGCAAATTACTGCTGTTAGAGTTGTCCCTGATCAAGTTAAAAAGTTTGAGAGCAAATTCAGGAGATATCGGCGTTAAGGGACCTGAACCTTTGGAAAGGCTCTATTTTTTATGTGCCAAAAAAAGAAGTGTTGAAAAGAAATCCTTTAATGTTGAGCCTTTCCAAAGGCTCTAGACAAACTTAAATCCATACATGTCGAACATCTCACCATAATCATACAAGTAAGAAATGTAAATATCGTGGTTTGCAGTCGTTGGTGTGCGGAAAGAGAATGTCATAGCATTAACACCGGGAACACCTGGCTCAAGAAGTTCAGGACGATCATAACGGGAGAAGATGAAACGATAAACAGGATTTTGAAGATTTGTGCTAGTATATGGAGCCACAGCACCTCCACTGTAGAATAATGATGGAATGTATGTCGCTTTACCATTTGCAATGCGCACACGTTGAAGTTCGTACTCAGAACCTTCTGTCTGAATGTAAGGTTCAGACAAATACTTGAGTGTAATGTTTGTAAGTTCCACAAACGCGCTAGAATTAACTGGCAATCCGCCTGCGGGACGAACTTCACTGGATAGAATGGCTGTGACCACAATACCTGTGAGAGGTTTGGAGCGATCAAATGAAGTCAGTTGCAAAGTTGAATCTGATGTGCTTGAGGTTGCTGAACTAATAAATGCATCACTCTGGTAAAATTCAAAGATTGTAGTATATGACAAATTAATACCACGCAACTTGAAAACTGTCTGTTCAGTGAGAAGTGATTCACGGCTATCGAGGGTGTAACTACCTGTACGGGTAACCCAAGAACCAGTATTCAAGGAATTGGCAATAGCAGCTGCACCTGAACCGCCAGCAATATCTGTCATACCTTTCAAAGACAATACCAAGTTAATTGATCCACCCTGAAGAAGTGCAGTATCAAATGCTGGCATATTAGGAACATTCCATGGAAGTGGTAAAAGCACTTGAGCTGTCGGTTGACCTGCTGTCCATGTTCCAGTTCGAGCCGCACCACCTGCACTCCACATCGCATCAAAGTCTCCTTGATTCTGGCAAATGTGGTAAAGCCAATGAATAAGCTGATTACCTGTCAATGTAAGTGTTTTCCCTGAGATTGTGATCTGTACCAAATCAACCAGAAGATAACCCCAACCACGTGGAAGAGTAACATTAGCAGAAGTATTAACTGGTAGTGAAAGTGATAGACTCTGATTATCAATCAAACCGAAATCGGATGTAATGTTGTAAGTGATTTGACGAGCAGGTAGTTGAAGTGAACCAAATGCGAATCGACGATAATCTCGAAAGACGTAACGTTCACGTGCGCGTTTATAACCTTCAACGGGAGCATAAATCAAACTTTCCTCAATGTAATTTGTGTAATGAGTTGGGTCCCCAATATCGGCATCATTCACAAGAAGACTAGTACTAGCTCCCTGTCCGGCATTCAGAATACTTTCCGAAGCCTTATCATACAAAGTTTCAAACTCGAGCTCAGACATGGCTTTTACAAAAGCCAGCAAAACTTTGTAAAGTCAACAAACACTTGGTTGCTATATATTTGGAAAATTTATTAATTCAATACTAATTATGTGTTTCTGAAAATATTCTAGAATCCAAAGTGAAATTATTGCTGAAGTACCTCCTGTGACCACAGGTAAACAATCTTCCACGTTTGTACCGATTGTGTCAAAGGTTATAACTAAAGAGCTTCCAACACAAAGTGAAGATGATATAAAATATGATAAGGGTGAGATTGCAATGTTTGTGTCACATTTGTGGTAGAAAGTTTAACTTTTCTTTTTTTTGTCATTTAGAAAAATAGCTATTTAATGTATAAAATAATAATGTCTACTAAACCTGATTGTCGTTATAACGGTTGTCTCTTCCTAAAGCCTCGCGGTGATATTTGTGGTGTTGTACCTCGCAAAGAAGGAGCAACGCTATGTGCAAAACATGAGAAACTTCCGATGAGACCAAAAAATCATTGCAAGGTTGAAAGTTGTAAGCGGTTAACATTGAGTAAGTTTGGTATTTGTAGTCAGCATCAAAGGGAAGGTTATCGTCATAGTGATCAGGAAAATATTTCAGTTAAACTTTGTAGTCATTCAGGTGGTGTTAATCGTTGCAGAAAGTCAGCAATTGATTCTTCATCAAGTTCAGGATTGTGTGCGTTTCATTCGAGTCAAGCTTCTCTCCTCAATCAATCTAGTCTTCCTGAGACTCTTGTCAGCGAAAGTCTTGAATCCAAAGAGTTGCTTGACAAAGAAGCTTCCTTGCTTGTAACTCTTTCTTAGCTGAGAAGTAATTGCGGTTGCATCTCCTTCTAACTTTGCCTCAAAGAATGCAACAGGATCTTCCGCGATTTTTTTGTGTCCTTTGTTGCCTCTGTAAATCTCAGCCAATTCATCCTGGATATCAATATCTTTTGATTTGAGTTCATTGAGTTCATCATAAGTTATTAAGACATCATTATTCTTAACCCCCTTTCCTCGTATCTTGGATCGTTCCTTTCCATTCTTCTTAAACAGTCTATTGCCATCCTCACCATAAAGAAGAACACAATAATCCTTGGGAGCAATAAGGTAAGCAATCGATTCATGATATTCGCCAAGTTCCTCATCAACATCACCAAGTAACTTATCACGATCTGCACAATTAATGAGAGAATAATTCTCCATGATTTTGTCATAATCCTCCTTGACAAATAATCCAGAGTCTGTGTCGCTATAAAGAATTCCATTCCTGCACATAATCTCATACAACAATGCACGTGAATATGAATAGATGAAAACGGCAAGATAACTCGGGTAAGCTTTGTCTGGATTATAAACCTTCTCATCGGGAATCTTACCACTGATAACGGCATAACCATTTGCAAGTTCAAACAATTTGATGTCATAATTATCCTTGAACTTTCCACTTGCATATAATTTTGCCTTGTCATTAAGACCTTGAACGATCTCAACATACTCATCGAAATTCCTTTGTGTGACTTTACCAGATAAACCATTCATTAACAATTTAACTAGTTCTCGTCTTGCCTCGTTGTAATCCGGACTATAAGCTTTCTTGAGAATATCTTCCTGGTTCTTAATCGCAGCTAATGCGTTTATATATGGTGCGAAGATGCCATGATCAGCAGAAAGGAAAAGATAACCTTCGATGACTGTAAATTTGCCACCATATTTCTCGAGTAGAATAAGATCCATGTGGGTGCAATTGCAAGTGAATTCCCCTTTATACTCCCAATCGAGTCTACCAGTCTTTTCATCTCTTAGAGGTAAAATCCTCGGATATGGTTGACTGTGAATAATGACCTTATATAATCCAACCTCACCTTTTACAAAGTGTTTAACTGGGAATACGTTGTTTGATGTTGGATATTTACCCCACGAATCGTGACCTAACATCTGACGAATTCTCTCAGGAGCAGCCATTGATGTTGGATAAAGCGATACAAAGTCAATCATTCGAAGTTTATGTCCAGTTATCTTCACACGAGAACCTGTGGGATTATATTTTTCATGTTTATAAATTTGTGTCCTACCAGCAACAATGGCATCACGGGCAAAGTTATCCATCTCTTGATTATCGAAAGCTTTTGGTAATTCACAAACCCTATTAGCCATTGCCCATGCAAAACTACTTGCTGTTGCTTTCTTTGTTCCTTCGAGTAATCCAAACTCTTCATCAGTCTCAAGATTATTATATTGGCAAACGAGCTTGAACACTTCCTTAATCTCCTTGTTGAGAATACAAGCAAGACTCACAGTTGACAATACATCACGTTTCAAATATTCATCGAATTGTTCTTCATGTGCGAAATAAAATTCTTCGAGTCGTCCTTCCTCATATGCAACCTGAATATCGGTGTGACTATATCCCTCAAGTTTCTTTGGTTTTGTGTTAAAGCCATCACAAGCTATTTGCAATGAAGATGCCACAATTTTTGCCAGATCCAATGTCGAAGATGATCCAAATCGAATGTCCCTAATGCCACCATCATCTGTCAGGAAGATTGAGTTAATTCTATTTTCACCAGCTGATGCCAAACAGTCAGCGAGGAAGTAGTTATCGAATTTGCTTCCATTGAATGTAATGAAAGTGTAAATATCATTCTTTCCCTTACGACGTTCAAGATCATTAAGCATTGCTCGTGTTACAAGACCTGGATCATTATGGTCAAAGTTGTAGAAGAGTTGAACCTTATCAAAGAAAGATTCATAGTTTGTGATACCAAAATCATCGATTACAAAGTAGCCAACTGCATATGGCCAAAGTAAAGGACCCTCATGAACTGTTTCATAATCGAAAACAACATACTTATGAACGCTTTCACCTTTCTTCTTTGGAAAGTATTTTTTTGTTTTGTATCGTCCTTGCTCAATCAATCTTGTCTTAATCTGATCATCTGTAAATTGGCCAATGTCACCTGTCACTTCGGAGTATAAAAGATTATCATCAAGAACCAAAGTATAATGTTTATCATGTAGCAAAACCTTTATGCACATATCTTCTGGCCAATCCCCATAGACTCCAACAACAATTTCGAATGGTTTTGTTTCACATTTATATTTACCACCCCTATCACAAAACATACGTTGACTATCAGGAATGGTATCATAGCCCATAACAATCTTAATACCACAACCAAATACTTTTGCAATAAAGTTAAGTTGTTCAGCACCACCAATCATCTTACCTTTTGGTAGTTTTAAGGCTGCCTCCATTTCGTTCCTGATTGAATCACAACGCTTTGTCGTAGTCGTATATGGTTTTCCTTTGCGATAGGTTCCAGGAAGATCACCATAATTCTTAAGGTTGATCAAAAGGCAATTATTGGAGGGATCATCTTCTTCAGTGAAATCAGCAGTTAAGTAACCTTTCACAGAAGAATTATTCCTCTTACGTTTACCCTTTGCACCACCAACCAGAGGTTCAATAATTTCATACTCAAGGTAAAACTCACGATAAGCAATATTTGCATCCACCACAAATTTTTCACCATCACTACCTGGAATATCTCCTGAAGGATAACGAAGATCATCAATATTTGCCAACAGCTGACCAGCATTAACAAGTCCACCAGTGCGGTTACGAAGATTAATAGATCTAAATTCGTAATCATTAAATATTACACCAGCATGAAGCGGAAGTACATATGCACCATGAGGCAAATTAAGTCCTTGTAAATCATCTCCAACCCTAAATAAAACTTCTCCAACGAATTGTTCATCATCTTCAACAACCCTTCTACCAGCATAAACATATGTATTACGAACAGTATGAATACGTTTACGCGTGTGATCAAATCTGTAAATTGGTGTTGGTGGTTCTATCTTTGGCTCTGGTTTTGCTATTATTTTACGCTCTTCAGGTTCATCTTCAAATTTATCTCTTTTACGTTGTTCATCAATCTCTTTTTCCCTTCGTGAGCGTTCAATCCGTGAAGGAATAAATGTTTCACTTGGAGGAGGTTCATCACCCGCAAGTAGAAAAGCAAGAGGATCAGTCTCAGGTACTTTCCTAAGTTTCTTTGGTGGTGGAGTTGGTTTTATAGTTGGTGCTGCCCTTTCAAGTTCTTCTATGAAGTCAGCAAGTATTTGTTGACGTTCCCTTTCCTTTGATGGACGAACAGATTCTTCAGCCTGGATTGATTCCTCAATCTCTCGCTGAATATCACTAAGTTTTTGTTGACGTACAATTTCTGCTCTTGTTATAACAGCTCGAGGGGAAACACGTGAAGCTTCCTCTATCTCTCGTTGAATATCCTGAAGTGCTCTTGATCGAGGAGTTGGTTCACTCAGCAAATCCTCAATTTCTTGTTGAATAGCCTGTAAGCGTCTTGAAGACATCCTCAGCTTTTGCAAACTTTATACTTTATGTAGATTTATTTCCAATTCATTTTCAAACTTTTTCCATTTATCCCAAAACGCATGCCATTAGTATTTTCATTAATGTTATGTTATCCAGCTTGTTGGTATGTTCTGCCTTACCACTCGTTACGTCGCCTT
>CXWL01001615.1_pt1 | contig 11159 bp, 11 predicted proteins | sample 590931 | NCBI WGS metagenome assembly CXWL01 (sample SAMEA3498368, study PRJEB10139) | groundwater metagenome | biome: water well; material: biofilm material | place: Germany | collected 2015-04-27 | reverse complement strand
GCACCGCATGCAGTGGTTTATCGAAAACAGACCGGATTTTAGCGCCCATGTCGAGACCCATTCGCAAGATGGAGAGGTGCGGAGGTTCTTGTCCCTGGTCAATCCTTCGCGGCTCAAGTCGGTGTTGCGGTACATGCTCGACGAAGAAGAATTTCTCTCCCCCTATGGCATCCGGGCGCTCTCACGCTATCACAAGGATCATCCCTATGTGTTGTCCATCATGGGCAGAGACTACCGGGTGGACTATGAACCTGCTGAATCGAGCACAGGACTTTTCGGCGGCAATTCGAACTGGCGTGGTCCGATCTGGTTCCCAGTCAACTATCTGCTGATCGAATCACTCCAGAAGTTTCATTATTTTCTGGGTGACAAGTACACAGTCGAGTGCCCGGTCCGATCTGGTCAATTTGCCTCCTTACATGAGGTTGCCTCTGAGATTTCGCGACGGTTGACACACATTTTCCTTCGTGACAAGACCGGCCGCCGTCCAGTCTATGGAGATACTAAGAAATTCCAGGACGATCCATTCTGGCGCGATGCAATTCTCTTCTATGAATATTTCCATGGCGACAACGGCGCCGGTGTCGGAGCCAGCCACCAGACGGGATGGACGGGACTGGTGGCCAAGCTCATCCAGCAATCTGGAGAATGAAAACGTGACGCGTTGCTTGCGGAACCCGCTTCGCCAGTTCAGCGAGGCGAGCGTATCTCGCGAATGGCAAGATACGAGCGATGAGATGGGCTCATGTCGATCAGTAAAGACCATTGCCAAAACCTTGATCGCGCACTGAGCCTTGAATGGTTGGAGACAAACGGTCGTGGTGGGTTTGCCTCGGGGACCGTCGCCGGCGCCAATACGCGTCGGTACCATGCGCTGTTATTGACGGCGCGCCGACCACCAACCGATCGGTACGTGCTGGTCAACCACGTCGAAGAATGGGTTCACATCGGCAACGAGGAGTTTTCTCTCTCCACCAATCTGTACCCAGGAACACTCCATCCCAACGGATATACGCACTGCACGTCATTCTCATCGATCCCCTGGCCGACATGGACGTTCGCTTGTAGCGGCAAACTCATTCAGCGTGAAATTCTCTGTGTCCGAGGACACGACCTGGTCATCGTTCGATGGAAGTTGATGGGCACAACGCATGCGCCTGTCGTGCTGAGAGTGCGACCGATGCTGACGGGACGTGAGTATCACGGCCTGCATCACGAGAACGGAAGCCTTTCGACGTTGGCCGTGATCGGCCAACAGTGCGTGACCTGGTCTCCCTACGACGGCCTACCGGCTGTCCGCGCCTATCACTCAGGCACATACCGTCATGCACCAGATTGGTATCGACATGTGCGGTTTCCTCTGGAGCAACAGCGGGGACTTGATGGTGAGGAAGACTGGTGGTCACCAGGCGAGTTCACGTTTGAGCTGAAACCTGGGAACGCGCACACACTCACATTCACCAGCAACAAGACCGATAGCCCAAACGTCACTCGTCTCATCTCTTGCGCGCGCGTGCGACGGGCACGATTGCGAAGGTCTGCGCCAGGTGCCGATCCGTTGGCCGAGGCATTCAGGCAGGCGGCAGAAACGTTTCTTGCGGTGCGAGATACGAAGCAGACGGTCATCGCCGGGTATCCCTGGTTTACGGATTGGGGGCGAGACACCTTCATCTCACTTCCAGGGTTGTGCCTTGTTACGGGGCGGCATGACGTGGCCCGATACATCATCGAGTCGTTCGCCGCTCATGTGTCTGAAGGGATGGTGCCTAATCGTTTTCCTGACAGTGGTGAGGAGCCGGAATATAACACGATTGATGCATCACTGTGGTTCGTCTATGCCGTCGACCGGTATCTTGCCTACAGTCGTCATTCGAAGAGCATCCGATCCGGCGCATGGCCCGCGGTTAAACAGATTCTCGATGGCTACCGTCGAGGCACTCGATACAACATTCATATGGATAGGGATGGGCTCATCGCTGGTGGAACGCCCGGCGTTCAGCTCACGTGGATGGATGCAAAAATCGAAGACTGGGTTGTGACACCTCGGCACGGAAAGCCGGTCGAAATTCAGGCCCTGTGGATGAGGGCTCTGGACGTCGGCGCACGTTTGGCTAAAGAATTTGGCGAATCGGAGTATGCCCTAGGCTGCCTGAGAGATCGGATGCAAGCGGTAGAGTCTTTCCAGAAGAGATTCTGGCACAACGACGGAACGTACTTGTACGATACGATCGATGGGCCTGAGGGAGATGACCCATCAATCCGTCCCAATCAAGTGTATGCCATCTCCCTCTGTGATGATCTGCTGACGAAGGAGCAGGCCAAGCAGGTGCTCCGCACGATCAAAGACCATCTCCTCACGCCGGTGGGGCTGAGAACGTTGTCACCACAGGACAGTCGGTATCGCCCGCGGTACGAGGGTGGCCCTATGGAAAGAGATAGCGCCTATCATCAGGGGACGGTCTGGCCGTTTCTCTTGGGTCCTTTCGTGACGGCATGGGTCAAAACATTTGGACATACGGCCGAAACAAGGACTGAGGCGCGAGCCTTCCTCAACGGAATAGAGGCCCACTTACAAGAGGCCTGNNAGCCACGAGGCTGTCCGGCGCAGGCCTGGTCGATCGCGGAGCCGCTACGTGCCATGGTCGAAGCGTTGGGGGCGCCGATGACGAAGGTTAAGCTCGCTCAACGGAACTAAACCCGGCCGTCTCTCAGAAACGCCCCTAACGGCACCTCATCGACAGCTGCTGGCTCTCTTGACAGCGTCTTTGGGCATCCGTAGGCTCAGTACGCAGTCGAGGAAAGGGTAGGTGAGACTATGCTGCCTCCGTTCGCGCAAAAACGAATCAGTCGGCTAGCCGTTGCCGCCACGGTCCTATTGTCTCTCGCAGGGCTACCCACGCCACAGTCAACATCTGCGGACGAGCTTCCCAAAGAATCTGTCTTACCGCTTGGGACAGCGAATAAGGCAATCCAAGCGGCATTGGACGCCTGCAAGAAAGACGGCTATCGAGTGAGCGTTTCGGTGGTTGATCGAGCCGGCGTCCTGCGTGCAATGGGACGTGCCGATGGTACCGGATCACACAGGGTCGATAGTAGCCGGAAGAAAGCCTACACGGCAGCCAGTCTGCGACGCCCGACCAGCGAGTTAGCCGATCTCATCATGAAAGTCCCTACGCTGCAGGCCCTTCGGGACATGAACAGCGAGATTCTTATCCTAGGAGGAGGATTGCCCATCGAAATCAGCGGAGAAGTGGTCGGAGGAATCGGTGTCGGTGGAGCACCGGGTGCCCATCTGGATGATGCTTGCGCTCAGGAAGGGCTCCACGCCATCGGTGCGGCCCCAAAGGGTCTTGCGCCCAAGTGAGCACGCGTTCATGGTCTGCCGTTTGTGGAGGAGTGGTGCTCCTCTGCATCGGGTGCAACAGCAACACTCCTGAGCCGGCTTCTACTGAAATCGTGGCGGCAGGACTTCGGCTGAGCATCGTGAGAATGGCGACGGACCCATTCCTCCAACGATTTACCCTCACCCTGCACGCCAAGGGATTGGGAGGTTGTTCTTCCTCAACCGAATTGTTTCCTGATACCGGCTATGCCGGTCGACGTAATATTTATCAAGCAGCAAACAGCAGAGTCTATGTGGTTGGGCAGTACGATGCACGGATCATTGATTCACAGAGCTGCCAGACCCGCCTCTCGGAATTTCGCTCTCTCGATCGCAACGTCATCTTTGTCGGAAGCTTCGATCAGGACGAGGCAAAACACTGGCGGTATTTTCCTGCTGCCCAGCGCCCGGAGCTGCCATTCGAAAAACGATAGTCTTCAGCTGTGACAAGCGGTTCGCGGAAGGGGACATACTGGTGACTTGCTCACCACGCTGTTCACGATCGACCCTCCAGCTGCAATGCGAGAATCATCACAAGATGCAACAACCGATCATCGGATATCACCAAGATGAACAGAGTGACTGGGTAGCCGACCTAGCCTGTGGCCATGGCCAGCACGTCCGGCATCAGCCTCCCTTCATCAATCGTCCCTGGGTCCTCACCGTCGCAGGGCGTGAGCAGCATCTGGGGACCGATCTGAACTGTAAGAAGTGCGAGGAACCAGCGACCGATCCGCCTCCGATTTCCAGATAAATCCTGTCTCATCCGTTCTGCTTTCTCGCGAAACCCTCCAATTACTTGGCCAGTAAAGGCCTCAATGATACCGTGAACCACAGCGGCATTGAGGTATCGTCGGAGAACGGAATGGAGGAGAGAGGAGCATGGTCACCATAGCAAAACCTGCACCATCCAACCTCGACTATCGAGATGGGTTTTTCATCCATCGAATCCAGAAGGGCTATGCCCTCTGGATCGGATTACTCCTCTTTCTCTACTCGGCCTTGTTTTTCACCCTGGCCTTCTATGGCGCTCATCTCAAGCCCATGCTGGCACTGTACAGCAGTGATTCATTGGAGGAACGTCAGGTCGCCTCTGCGGAAATGCTCATGCTGAGCGAAACCATCTGGGTCGCTGTTCCAGTCCTGTTCTTTGGCGCGGCGATCTTCAGCCTCATCATCACACGACGGGTCGCAGGCCCATTATATCGGCTCGACGAGAGTGTTCAGCAGTGGGGCAAAGGCAATCTCCGTTGGCGAATGCGGTTCCGTCCGAGTGACCGCTTGGATGAGTTGACTGCCACCGCAAATCAGGCGCTGGAAAATATTGAACAGTCTTTTGCCCAGATTCAGGATCAGACTCACACACTTCAGGCTGCTCTGTTGAAGATTGAGCAAGACGGTTCTTCGGGTGTTAAAGAGGCGCGGGATGCTATGGACAATATGGCCACCGTATTGCAGCGATTTGACTTCAGATCGCTGAATGAAACGCGTGTAAGGATTTGATGACTCAGCGACTCAGCAAGGATTCTGGATTCACGTTGATCGAGTTGATGATGGTCCTGGCTATTCTCAGCATTCTTGCTGTGGTGGCAATGATGTCGCACCGCCATTTTGCAGAGAAAGCGCGATCGGTGGAAGCTGAAGTGGCATTGGCCGAGATCAACCGTCTTGAAATAATCTATCATGCCAATCATGGAACGTATTCAGGTGATATCACTGCGATCGGTTTTTCAATGCCCCCTACGCTCAAGTACTACAAGGTACTGGTGCAGCTTCAACACGGGGGAACCTCCTTCCAAGCCGTAGCAGTCCCGCTTTCCAGTACTACGCCACAGCAGGCCCTCGTCCTCATAGCTTCCAAAGAGGGAGCAGTTCTGCGGACGGTTGATCCGGTCACAGTTGTCGGGCTTGGCGGAGGCTCAACTGGATCGAGCGGTACACCTCATTCCTCAGATCAAGGAGTCGGCACAAATCAGACCAAGCTCCATTGCAAAGACGGCGGCGAGGCGACGGTCGCACCAGACGGATTGCTGGATATGAACTTCTGCTTGAAATGATGCCTATTGGCAATCACCTTGCGTCAACATAGTTCCAGCAGGTGGTATTGTACAACATCGGCTGGCCCTCCAGGTGCTCATCGAGAACGCGATAAACAGTCGATTGGACCATCTCCTAGGTCAGAGCCATTCAGACCTCTTGACAGGGCCTGAGCATTTGTTTGAAAACCGTTGCACGCATTCGAGTCGAATCAAGCAAACAATGTTGACCCAACGATATCAGATTATCGTTCTCCTTGGATTGGCGACGCTCTGTAGCTGCTATTTGCTGCTGCCGTTGAGTGCATCCTATTTGTTGGCGAGTAGGCTTCGTGACCATGGCTACAGCCACGTCATCCTCCAGCTCGGCTATCCAGGCTGGACGGGGATGCGCATTCCCGTGGTCTCGTTTCAACAGGATTTGGGCGAAGAACGACTGATGGTCTCGCTGACGGATGCAGAGATACGATATGACGTGGGCCAACTGTTTCACGGTCGCGTGAGACAGATTCTACTCCGAGACGTAGCGATCCATGTGCTGAACGTGCAGTCCACGGAACCTACCGCGCACGAGGGAAGGGATACCGATCAACCTGATACCGAAGAATCACCGTGGCGATTGTTGACGGCGGGGGATCTCTTGCGCAGTCTTCCGATCCTTCCATTCGACGAATTGCAACTGGATCATCTCGCCGTCTTTCGTGAGCAGGCAACGGGTCCGCTACGCAGAGTGACGGTTGACGGGAATCTGACGTATAGCGGCCGAGAGGTCGATGCTCACCTCGTGTTTCGTGGACGTGATACCGCATCCTATGGTCTGGCCGTCGTCGTACATTCCGCCAGCACCTGGTCCGTGACCTTGTCGTCGCAGCGGCCGCACGCGGCGCCGATCATTTCCTGGCAGTCGCAGTCGCATCCGAACGATTCACAAATTCAGGTCAATGGGCGCCTCCAAGTCAATGTGCAAGAACTGGCTCCCTTCATCGCACTCCTTGTCCCCATCGGTCCTGAACTGGAGAGAGTCACAGGAGAGGTGTCGATCGATTGGGCAGGGATTGCTGCCGCGGAGGCCGTACTTAGTTCTTTGTGGGAAGATGAACGCACACATCTGAACGGCACGATACGAGTCAATGCCACACTGCCGGCTCTCAAAGGCGTGGCAAAGGATATTGCCGTTGCCTACGACGGGACGTTCGGAGGCAATGCGACTCAGGCTGAGTGGGCCATGAACCCCGGCGTGTTGCTGACCGCGACGATCAATACCCAACCGCGCATTATTCCCGAAGCGGTCCGATTGATCCTTCCCCATGGAGATCAGCCGGTGCGGATTGAGAATCAGAAGCCTGTGCAGGGAACTCTCTATTGGAAGGAAACACCCATCCGTACGGTGGCACAAGGACCATTGCATGTGACGTACGGTCGGACCCCAGGACCGCTGGTGGCACAGTTTGAAACGAGCCGCGCCGAGGGCCTTGGCAGTGAGTTGGTATTGGCCGAAGGGGCCTATCATCTGGAGGGAATGCTTCCGAAGGCCATGACTGAGCGGTTTTCAGTAAAAGAGGCAATGGGAGGAGTTCAAGGAACAGTACAGCTGGCTCGGACACATGTGCGTGGAGTCCTGTTGCCTCCATCCTCAGTGACGGCGAAACAGATTGGACAGGGTCCCACGCGTATTCCCAGTGTCACGCTGAATTTGTCAGAGCCGCTGACAATTGAATGCGACCTGACAGCGATCCACTGTCGCGGGGGAGCGCTGATCGCGACCATTCGAGCTCCGACCATAAAACTCAACGGTCGGAACTTCCGTATCGCAGAAGGTGTCGTGAAGGTCCAGGGGGCAGAAACGACCAAGACCGCATGGGCCTCACAAGGAACGTTGTCGATTGCGGGGGTGAGTCCGGTGTCGGGTTCTTGGTGGCCTGCCACGAGTGATTGGATGGTCAAGTTCTCAGCGGATCAGGGCAGCATCAAGGCCGACCTGCGAGTCGATATTCCGATGTACGAAGGGTTCGTGACCGCTGCGATCGAGCAGCCACTGCGGACCGCGCAAGGAGTGATGCATGGAGTCCTTGGCCCGCTGACGTTTAACGGCACTGATCGACGGCTCAGCAAGATGATCATGGGGCTTCCTCCTTCATCCGATTTGATCGATGGAATGGTCACAGCCACCGTCGATGCCTCCTGGTCAAGCGGCTTCCGCGACCGGATTACTATGATGGATTCCGTCTCAGCAACCGCGAGGATTACGGCTGAGAAACTGTCCGGCCATTACACCGATTATGTCGTCAAGGGTTTGAGTACTACGATGGTGTTACACACCCAGGGGCTTGAATCAATTGGCATGACCCAGCCGACCTCGATTTCTGTTGCGGCGATACAGAGCGGTGTTGATGTGACCAATCTTATGGCCTCCTATCAGATCAGATGGAAATTAACGGATGATCTGCCGATGATAGATGTGAGAGACTTCCAGTGCGAAGCATTTGGAGGAACGGTCAGTAATCCTGGTCCTGTGGTAAACGTAGCCAGGCCACCGGTGGCCACGACGTTTTCTCTGCGGAATCTTGATCTTGCGAAAATTCTTAACGTGGAACAGCACAAGGGGCTTCAGGGAACCGGCACACTCAATGGGACGCTTCCCGTCACCATGACGTCGGGTGGGATCATTGTGAAAGATGGAGTCATCGAGGCACAGCCTCCGGGGGGGGTCATACGGTATGCCTCAACTCATGATTCGTCAAAGATCCTTTCAGATTCAGATCGGCCACTCCAGCTTGTCGCGCAAGCGCTCAACAACTTTCAGTACTCGCTGTTGCGCGTCGGCGTGAAATACGGAGAAACCGGAATGTTGGATCTCAATGCTCGGTTGGAAGGCAGGAATCCTGACCTCCAGAATACCCCTCCGATTCACTTCAACTTGACCGTGCAAGAGCACATCCCCACGCTCCTCAAGAGCCTTCGCGTGGTTGAAGATATCCAGGGGAGCATCGAAAGAACGTATAAACGAGTAGGACCATTATGAAGCGGACCATGCAGAGCAAAACCATACGGATAGGCGCCGGAGTACTGACGTGGGTACCTCTGCTCCTGAGCGTGGGTGCCTGTACCCCGCGAGTCGAGGTTACCGCGCCGGACAAACCGATTACGATTAATCTCAACGTGAAGATCGATCATGAGATTCGGCTGAAAGTCGACAAGGACTTGGAGCAGGTTCTGTCGAATGACAGCGGACTATTCTAGCTACTGGAGGGAATCATGTTCATTGCACGGCTGACCATCGCGGTGTGTGCGACGATCCTATGGACCGCAGCCGCTTCTTCTGTGTTCGCGCTGTCCTTGGATGACGCGAAAGCAAACGGGTTGGTTGGGGAGAAAGCCAACGGCTATCTGGGGGCGGTGAACCTTGCCAATGCCGAAGCCCGAGCATTGATCGAAGACGTGAATCAGAAGCGACGGCAGGCCTACGAAGATATCGCCAAGCGAAACGGTACCACCATCACGGCCGTTGAAACCCTCGCCGGAGAAAAATCCGTTCAGAATACCAAACCAGGAAACTTCGTCGAAGGTCCGGGTGGGTGGATCAAGAAATAACCGCTACCCGTAGCGATCGTTCCTCCACGGAAGCGCGGTGTTCGAATACCCTCGGACTTCCCAAAACCCTTTCTCATCTTTATCTAGAAACGTAATTTCCTTCACCCACTTCGCCCCCTTCCAGGCATAGCGTTTCGGAACGATCACACGGACCGGGCCACCATGGTCTCGGGATAGGGATTTGCCATTCCAACTATGGGCGAGCAGCACATCGTCATCGTCACAGACCTCAAGGGGGAGGTTCGTCGTGTAGTCGTCGTAGGACTTGAACAGGACAAAACGGGCAAGCGACAGGGGTTGCACGATGGACATGATGTGCTTGAAGCTCACGCCTTCCCAGTCGTTGTCATAACGACTCCATGAGGTGACGCAATGGAAATCCGACCGGTTTTTGAATTGGGGTTGTGCCAAGAATTGTTCCCATGTCCAGGTAAGAGGGGTGGCGACAAATCCGCCGATGCTGAGTCTCCATTCGCCTAAAGGAATCTCGGGCTTGAAGCCGAGATCCAGCACGGGAAAGTTGTCGACGAGGTGTTGGCCGGGAGGGAGGCGCTCGTCTCCTTCATAGAACACTTCGCGTTCTTCCCCACCTCGACGAGCCTTGGCCCACTGTTCCTTGGTCTTCGTCAGTCGGTTGGATTCATCCATGACGGCCTCCTGCCGACAGACTACGAGACGAGAGGCAGGCGTGACAACTTCTTTCTGACTGCGCGGAGGAGATGAATACCGCGAACCTTTACCTATAACCCCTATTGTGATTTCCTGGAGGTATCGATAGTCACCATCTGGCGAGTGTTCTAGGATTCCCACCGAGGTCGGCATCTTGTAAGATTCTGGACGCTTCTCCGACATACGATCAAGCCGACCGGTTATCTCGTTGACAGAATCAAGGGGAGCCACCATGATACGCTAGGATGCCATTATGACCACCCAGATTTCACCTCACGTTGAATCTCAGAAACCTAGCACAGGCAAGATCGTTATTGCGCTGGCCATCGCGCTGGCCAGCGGCGCGTTTTTCTATTTCGATCTCGGACAGTTCTTGTCGTTGACCGTGTTGAAAGAGAATCGGGACAGCTTGTTGGCCTTCACGGATGCCAACTTTGTCTCAGCCGTGGGAATCTTCATCGTGAGTTACGTGATCGTTGCCGGGTTGTCGCTGCCGGGCGCGGTCATCCTAACTTTGGCCGGCGGGTTCTTGTTCGGTGCCGTCATGGCGACGCTGTTCGTGAATGTTGGAGCGACAACCGGGGCGACTCTCGCGTTTCTCACTGCACGGTATTTAGTGCGCGATTCAGTTGAACTGAAGTTCGGCAAGTGGCTGAGGCCATTTCAAGAAGGGTTTGCCAAGAACGCATTCAGCTACCTACTGACCTTGCGACTCATCCCACTTTTTCCCTTCTTCGTGGTGAACCTTGTGTCCGGGCTTACGCGCGTGAACGTCTGGACCTATGTTGCCGCGACGGCGATTGGAATCATTCCCGGTTCGTTTGTCTATGCCTATGCGGGACGGCAGCTGGGAACGATCAATTCATTGAAGGAAATTGCTTCGCCGAATATCATTGGCGCCTTTGTCCTCTTGGGACTGCTCGCTCTGGTCCCCGTTGTGTACAAGAAGATTTCGGCAAAACCAGCATGACAGACACTTCACGACTTGACGCTTCACCACGAAGGGTGCCAGGGCATGATCACGCAACCCCTATTCAAGGATCAATGGAATGAGTGAGCACGATCAGTCTTTGATCTTTCCGAACGACGACTATAATCAGCAGCTTGTCGCCAATGTGCATCCGTTTGACTGGGTCAATCCCGAACCGGCCGGCCACTACAACATCGTCGTGGTTGGAGCGGGGACTGCCGGATTGATCACGGCCGTCATCGCCGCGAGCCTTGGAGCGAAGGTCGCATTGATCGAGAAACATTTGATGGGTGGGGACTGTCTCAATGTTGGATGCGTCCCGTCTAAAGGCGTGATCCGAGCCGCGAGGGCGTGGGCCGATCTACGGAGAGCCACGGAGTATGGCCTCCATATTCCAGCCGGAGTGACGTATGACTTCGGTGCGGTCATGGCTCGGATGAGAAAGCTACGCGCACGTATCAGCCACAATGATTCGGTCCATCGCTATACGAAACTCGGCGTCGACGTGTAT
>CXWL01008598.1_pt1 | contig 11160 bp, 9 predicted proteins | sample 590931 | NCBI WGS metagenome assembly CXWL01 (sample SAMEA3498368, study PRJEB10139) | groundwater metagenome | biome: water well; material: biofilm material | place: Germany | collected 2015-04-27 | reverse complement strand
CGGCGCCGATGGTCGCTACCGTCGGTTGCACACCCGTGGGCTCGTCCCGACGAGGAGCCCAGCGTGACCGCCCAGCTGTCCCCGCCGGCGTCGACCGCGTCGACCGCGTCAGTTTCGCCCGTCGTGCCGAAGGTGCTGTACGTCCTGAAGCGGTACCCGCAGCTCAGCCAGACCTTCGTCGTGCGCGAGCTGACCGAGCTCGAGCGACGCGGCACGGTGATCGGCATCGAGGCGCTCGGCCCACAGGCGTCGGGACCGGTGCATCCCGAAGTCGACTTGGTCCAGGCATCGGTGCGCTACCTGCCCCGCCGCCCGCTGCTGCGTCACCGCGGAACGCGTCGCGCTCACCTACGCGTCGCTTCCCGCCGGCCGATCGTGTGGCTGCGCACCGCGCGAACAGCGAGAGGTGGCGATTGGCGCCGATTCGTGCAAGCCGGCCTGGTGGCCGACCGCGTCCGCCGCGAGGGCTTCACGCACCTTCATGCGCACTTCGCCACAGCGGCCGCCGAGGTGGCCCGCGACGCTGCCCTGCTCGCGGGATGCACCTTCTCGGTGACTGCGCATGCCAAGGACATCTTCCACGCCGAGCACGCACCCCACTTGGCCCGCCGCGTGCAAGGCGCGGCCGCCGTCGTCACGGTGTCCGACTTCAACGTTCGCCATCTCGGCCACGTTCTCCCCGACGTCGCGGTCGTTCACGTACCGAACGGAGTCGCGCTCGAGCCCGACGCCGGCTCGGCGCCGCATGGACCGGTGCTCTGCGTTGCCCGACTCGTCTCGAAGAAGGGCATCGACACGCTCATCGAAGCCGCCACCGTGCTCACCGAACGCTGTCCCACCATTCGCATCGANNGACACGGTGACGTTCCTCGGCTCGCTGTCATCCGTCGAGATCGACCTGGCCTACCGGCGTGCCTCGATGATGGTGCTGCCGTGCCGCATCGACGCCGACGGCGACCGCGACGGCATGCCCACAGTGATCCTCGAGGCGATGGCGCGTGGCGTGCCGGTCGTGTCGACGAACGTGATCGGCATCCCCGAGGTGGTGCAGAACGAACACACAGGCCTGCTGGTGCCCCCCGACCAGCCCGCTGCACTTGCCGCGGCGATCGCCGAGCTGTGGCTCGATCAACGCCAGGCCTCCGCCCTCGGCCGTGCCGGGCGTCGTCTCGTGGGCGAGCGATTCGACCCGCAGCGATCAGCGGACCTGCTCCGCGACGTGTTCGCCGAAGCCGCGTCGAGGCCACGATGAGCTCGACTGTCGCGCCACGGAACAGGCGTGTGCTGTTCCAGGTTCGCAACCGCCGCGGCCTCGGACACCTGATGCGGGTGCAGAACATCGCGACGGCGTTGAGGGACCGCTCCCCGCAGCTCGACCTGCACTTCCATGCTGCCCTCCCCCCTACCGACGAACTGTGGGACCCAACCCTGTTCGTCACTGACGACACCGTCATCGGATGGCCCGAGCGGGCACGCACGTGCGACCCCGACGTGGTCGTCTACGACACCGTGCTGCCAGAAGCGAACGCTCGACTGGTGTCCGATCGCGCGAAGTACGTGTTCGTGATGCGCAGGATGCTCGAAGATCGTGGTGCGGAACTGTTCGACGATCCCTTCCTCGAACGGTTCGAGATCGTGATCGTGCCGCACACGGAGACCGAGTTCGGCCAACGGATCCCGAACCGTCTCGCCGGCCGCACGCACTTCGTGGGCACCATCGCCCGCCAACCGCATCCCGCCTCGGCAGCCACGATGCGGGCCCGTTTCGGCTTGGGCGACGCGGAGATGCTACTCACCTCCACGGTCGGCGGCGGGGGCTTCCAACGCCAGGCCGACCGGTTCTTCGAGGCCGTGCTGCACACGGGACGTGCCGTTGCCGCAGCGCTCCCCAACGTCCGCCACGTCGTGGTGCTCGGCCCCAACTACCACAACACCTCGATGGCTGCCGATCTTGCCGAGGTCCCGGGCACCATCGTGGTCGGCAACGAGCCGCGGATGGTCGATCTGCTGGCTGCCTCCACTCTCGTTGTCGCCGAGGGTGGCTACAACACCGTCAACGAGGTGCGTCTCGGGGCCGTGCCCGCGGTGTTCGTCCCCAGCGACCGTGGACTCGACGACCAGATCGAGCGCGTCCGCCGATTGGAGCAACTAGGTGCCGCCGCGGTGTGGCTGCCCGACGGCGCCCCCGCGACGCTTGCCACCACCGTGATCGATCTGCTCGGCAACGAGCAGCGCCGCCGCGAGATGCGCTCCAACCACCAGATGGCCCCGGTCGAGCTCGGCAACGAGCGCGCCGCCGAGTTGATCGCTGCGGTGGCGGCATGACCGTCCTGCCGTCCACCGCAGCTGTGCTCGACGTAGTTCACCGCACGCTCGGGCGCCCGTCGAGCATCACGGTGCTCGTCGACCTTCCCGAGGAGCGACGAATCCTCGAATGCAGGGCGGGCGATCGACGTGTGGTGGTGCGATGCATTCCTGCGTCCATCGCCACCAGCCAGTTTCGGCACCTGGACGCGTTGTCCACCGCCTCCGCCCGGTGCACGACGCTCCAGGTGCCGAAGCCAATCGCACTCGAGCTGACCGGAGATGCCGGAGTGCTCGTGCTCGAACACCTCGCCGGATCCGCGTACCGGCGAATCGTTGCACCAACCGGCGCGACACCCTCGGCCGTGCACGCGATGAGGCTCGCCGGACGTGCCCTGGCGGAGCTGCACGGCATCGACCCCGCCGACGTCGACGGGCTCCCGGTCACCTCGATGCGCGACCACATCGCCCAGTTGGTCCGCCCGCACCCGAGCGAGTTCGCATCGCTGTTCCCGTGCTACGCCCCGTTGGTCGATGAGGCGATGTCCCGCATCGAGTCGATGCCGGCCGCCTCAGTGCGTCGTGCCGTGCTGCACCGCGACGTGCACCTGCGTCAGATGTTCCGTGTCGACGGTCGAGTTGGGCTCATCGACTGGGACCTCATGGCTGTGGGCGATCCTGCGTTCGACGTCGGCTACCTGGTGACCCATCTGGTTACTCACGTGGAGCGGCCCGACGACCTCGTCGATGCGGTGCTCACGGGGTACGGCGATCCCCTGATGACGCCAGACCGGCTCGAGCCGTACCGCTGGTTCAACCTCATCCGCCGCGCCTGCCGCCGCGCCCGGCTCGGCGATGCCGATTGGCTGGCCGAGATCGACCGGATGATGGCGATGCTGCGCGACGAGCTCGAGCGCGTGGACGCCAGGGCGTGAGGGCCGGCACGTGAGGATCCTCTACATCTGTCCCGACACGGGCATCGACGTGTTGGGCCGCAAGGGAGCCTCGGTGCACGTCCGCGAGATGATCGCCGCGTTCGACAGGGCCGGCCACGACGTCGATCTCGTGGCACCACGACTCGTGAAGCCCGGCGCAGAGGCAGCCCACGTGCCTGCCAACGTGGTTCGCGTGCGGGTACCCGACGCGGTGCAAGACGCCAAGCAACGGCTCGACGACTGGGTCGCCAGGTTCGTGCCGGACACGTCGCTCCCGAAAGATCTGCGCCGCATGCTGTACGACGCGGTGCTCGATCGCGAGCTCGCCGCGCGCTACGAGACCGACCCGCCGGATCTGATCTATGTGCGTGCGTCGTTGCTGTCGACGGCCGGTGTCGGCCTGGCTGCTCGCACCGGCTCTCCGTTGGTCGTCGAGCTCAACGCACCGCTCGCCGACGAGCAAGAGCGGTACCGGGCAGGAGCACTGGCCGACCTCTACCGGAGCGTCGAAGGCAGCCTCCTCACCGCGGCCGACCTCGTCACCGTGGTGTCGGCGCCGTTGCGGGCGTACGCCCTCGGCCAGGGAGTCGATGAGGGCAAGTTGCGGGTCATCCCCAACGGCGTCGACCAGCGCCGCTTCAAGCCGTCGCTCCCCTCGCCCAGCGAACGGGCCCGAATCGGCCTCCCCGCCGGACCGTTGCTCGGGTTCGTCGGTGGGCTGCGACCGTGGCACGGCGTGGAACGGCTGCCGGCGGTCCTGGCCCGGGTCCACCACCAGCATCCCGACACCAAGTTGGTGATCGTCGGCGATGGGCCGCTGCGCGCCGAGATCGAGCGCAGTGCTGTCGATCACGGTGTGTCCGATCGCACGGTGTTCCTCGGCGCCCTCGATCATCGCGACATCCCGACCGCGATCGCCGCGTTCGACGTCGCCCTGGCGCCTTACCCAGACCTGCCCCACGACTTCTACTACTCACCGCTGAAGCTGTTCGAGTACCTCGCCTGCGGCACACCCACCGTGGCCAGCGCGGTGGGACAGATCGCCGAGCTGATCACGTCGGGCGAGCACGCGCTGCTCACGGCGCCTGGCGACCTCGACGCCATCGCCGCGGCCTGCAGCCGCCTGCTCGCCGACCCTGTGCTCGCCGGCCGGCTCGGCCGCGCCGGCACCGAGCTGGTGCACGGGCGGTTCACCTGGGACCGCAACGCAGCTGAGGTGATGGCCTGGTGCTCACTGGTCGGTTGACCGATTCGGGACTTGCGGGGCTCGTGGTTGCCCTCGACCCCGCTTCGATGTCGATTCGCCTCGGCCGCCAGGTGACCACCGTCGAGGTGCTCCGCCACAAGCCCGCGAGGCGGTGCGTCGTGCGCTACGACACCGCTGATGGTCCGTTGATCGGCAAGCTCCGGGCCGGCCACCGTGCCGCCAGCCCGTACCGGCTGATGGAGCGGTTTCGCTCGGCGGGATTCGACGACTCGGCAGCCGACGGAATCACCGTCGCGGCGCCGGTCGCCGCGTTCGACGACCTCGAGATGTGGGTGCAGCGTTGTGCGCCGGGTGTGCCGGCCGACCGACTGCTCGATCTTGCTCACGCGGCGACACTCGTGGCGGCTGCAGCGGCCCGAGCCGCGTTCAAGATCCACACCGCCGACGTGGCGACGCGGCGACATCACTACATCGACGACGAGCTCCGCATCCTCGAAGCCGCGCTCGGTCAGGCGGCCGCCAGGCGGCCGGCGCTCGCCGAACGCATCGACGCTCTTCTGCGGCGGTGCCGCCGCCGGGCCGCCGACGCCGACGATCTCCTCGATCGGGGCGGTCCGCGCGGGGTCCACCGCGACTTCTACGCCGATCAGCTGGTGCTCCATGGCGACCGAGTGACGGTCATCGACTTCGACCTCTACTGCGCCGCCGATCCGGCCCTCGACCACGGCAACTTCATCGCCCATCTCACCGAGCACGCCTTGCGAGTCCACCGCGACCCACTCGCGCTCGCCGCGGCAGAACAGGTTTGTCTCGAGACGGCGATCGGGCTGGAGGGCGAACAGCACCGGAAGGCGATCGAGGCGTACGCCGAGCTCACCCTCGCCCGCCACGTAGCTCTCAGCACCACCGTTGCCGGCCGCAGTCACACCACGTCCGACCTGCTCGCATTGTGCGAGCAGCGGGCCGCCACAGCCGATCGCTGACCAGGTACGACGATCGGAGCACCGCTCTCCTGAATCGTCAGTCGCCCTCCGGTCGGCGGAGGTTGCGAGCATTCGCGGGCGATTCGTGGACGATCCGACGACGATGCCTGACGACGGCCGGCTCGGCAAAGGGATGTGGACCATGAACGTTGCATGCTTTCTCCGCTCGCGAGGCGCACGTGCTGTCGCCGGTGCACTGCTGCTGACGATGGCGATCGTGGTGACGAACGTCGACGAGATCCCGAGCGCCCACGCGGCTTCGACGACTCTCGTCATCTCAGAGTTCCGGGTTCGTGGCCCGGGAGGTGCCAACGACGAGTTCATCGAGATCCAGAACATCGGCGCCGCGGCGGTCACCGTCGCCGATTCCGGCGCTGGTACCGGGTTCGCCGTGGCTGCGTCCAATGGCGTCGCTCGGTGCGTGATCCCCAACGCGACAGTGATCCCCAGGTTCGGCCACTACCTGTGCGTGAACAGCGTCGGCTACTCGTTGGGCTCGTACCCCGCTGGCAGTGGAACGACCGCGACGGGCGACGCGACTTACGCCACGGACATCCCCGACAACGCAGGCATCGCACTGTTCGACACGAGCGTTTCCGGCAACTTCGATCTGGTCCATCGGCTCGACGCGGTCGGCTCGACATCCGAAGCCAACACTCTCTACAAGGAGGGCCTCGGCTATCCAGCGCTCACCCCGTTCAGCATCGACTACAGCTTCTACCGCAACCTGTCGACCGCTTCGATCACCGAATCCGGCCTCGACACGAGCACTCCTGGCCTCTCCGAGGACACCGGCGTCAACGCTACCGACTTCGTGTTCGTGGACACCAACGGCACCTCGGCCGGAGCAGGCCAACGCCTCGGCGCCCCGGGGCCCGAGAACCTGTCGTCGCCGGTACCGAACGGAGGCCTGACCGTTTCCCTGCTCGACCCGTGCGTGGGCCCACAGACAGCACCGAACGCCGTACGCAGCTCTGTGAGCGACCCTGGCAACAACTCGACCTTCGGGACCGTGGAGTTCCGACGCACGATCACCAACAACACGGGTGGCAACGTCACCAGGCTTCGTTTCCGGATCGCCGATCAGCGCACCTTCCCTGCCCCATCCGGATACGCCGATCTGCGCGACCGGACCTCGGTCGACTCCGCGGTGACCGTCGACAGAGCACCTTGTGGAGTTGGCATGTCGAGCGTCACCGTTCGCGGTACGACCCTGGAGACGCCCCCGAGTCAACCCAACGGAAGCGCGTTCAACAGCTCTCTCGGTGCCGGCACCGTCACCCTGGGAGCTCCACTTGCCCCCGGCGCCACCATCGACGTCCGGCTGCTCTTCGGTGTGCAGCAGACCGGCAGCGACAGCGCCAGGATCATCGTCGAGGCCCTCACTGGTGGGGCCACCACGCCGCCGAACCTCGATTGCATGGGACTGACGGCAGCAGGTCCGATGACCGACTTCTGTGCGGACCTTGCACCTATCGCCACAGCCGACTCCTACGGGGTGACCGAGGACACGCCTCTGGTCGTCGCTGCGGCCTCCGGACTTCTGGGCAACGACAGCGATCCCAACTACCAGTCGATCACGGTCAAGGCGGCTTCGGTCACGACGCCGTCGTACGGCGCGGTCACCGTCAACGCGGACGGATCATTCACCTACACACCGAATTCGAACTACTACGGTGCCGACTCCTTCACCTATCAGGCGACCGACGGCGCGCTGGACAGTGCGCCCACGAACGTCGTCCTCTCGATCGGTGCCGTGCTCGACGTTCCGGTCGGGGCCACTCGTTTCGTACCGCTCGCTCCGACCAGGCTGCTCGACACACGGATCAGTTCCGACATCACCGGCGGAGCACCCGTCGCTGCCGGCGGCGGCATCGATCTCCAGGTCAGCGGGCGCGGCGGAGTTCCGGCGAGCAACGTTTCGGCAGTCGTGTTGAACGTCACGGCGGCCGAGGCGCTCGCGCCTGGTTTCGTGACCGTTTGGCCGACCCTGCAGGTCAGGCCGGCGGCGTCGAACCTCAACGTCACGACGGCCGGGCAGAACATCGCCAACCTGGTCACCGTCCAACTCGGCACCGGGGGCAAGGTCTCGCTGTTTTCACAGTCCGGCACCCATCTCGTCGCCGACATCGCCGGCTACTACGAACCGGTCACGACCCTCACGACCGCGGGCCGCTACACCCCGCTGGCGCCAGACCGCATCCTCGACACACGAATGTCGCTGGGTGTTCCAGGGACGCTTGCGGTTCCAGCAGGCGGCAAGATCGATCTCGTGGTGGCCGGACGGGGTGGCGTGCCAGCCGCGGGTGTCAGCGCTGTCGTCCTCAACGTCACCGCCGCCGAAGCCACAGCCGCCGGCTACGTCACCGTCTGGCCGGCTGGCCAGCAACGCCCGACCGCGTCGACGTTGAACGTGACCTTCGCCGGGCAGAACATCCCCAACGCCGTCATCGTTCCGCTGGGCGCCGGTGGGCAGATCTCGCTGTACGCCCAGTCCGGCACACACCTCATCGCAGATGTCGCCGGCTGGTTCGGCGACGCCTCCCAACCCGCAAAGCTCGACGGGTTGTTCCAACCCCTCGCCCCCACCCGAATCCTCGACACGCGGTCAGCGATCGGCGTGGCCACGACCACCGCCGTTGCTCCCGGCAGCGCCATCGACCTGGCTGTCACCGGCCACGATGGCGTACCCACGACAGGTGTCACCGCAGCGGTTCTGAACGTTACCGCTGCGGAGGCGACCGCGCCCGGTTTCATCACCGTGTGGCCGAACGGCGCGACCCGCCCTGCGACCTCCAGCCTGAACGTCACCGCGACCGGCCAGAACATCGCCAACATGGTGTCGGTCACGCTCAGCTCGACGGGAAGCATCTCGCTGTTCACACAGGGCGGAACAGACATCGTCGGTGACATCGCCGGCTACTACCTCAATGGTGATCCCGCCTGACATTCCGTGTCGTCGCGATCTGCGATGGGTGCCAGGACCCGACGTAGCCAGGCCGTTACCATCGTCGTATGGCCGAGGCGACTGCGTCCACCCGCCGCGCCCCGGCGAACCCGGTGCTGCGCGCGGTAGCCGTCGGTGTGCTCGCCCTCGCCGCAGTGATCACCGTGGGCCTGGCGTGGCCGAACGGCGAGTGGAGCCGCAGCGGAGCACCGCTTGCCGTCGCGGGATGGGCGCCGTACTGGCAGCCGGAAGCATCGCTGGCGTCGTTCGCGACGAATGCCGACGTGTTCGCCGGTGTGTCGGTCGTCGCCTATTCGGCAACGGCCGCCACTTCGGTCGTGCGCTACCCATCGCTCACCGATGAATCGGTCGACACCTTCAAGACCGCGGCTCGCGAGACCGGCGTGCCCCTGCTCGCCACCGTGTTCGACGACGCTCCGCCGGGGGCGATGGCGGCGATACTGGCCGATCCGACCTTGCGCACAGCGCACGTGTCGACGCTGGTCGACATCGTCCGAGTGGGAGGGTTCGGCGGTGTCGATCTCGACTACGAGACCTTCGCCTTCGAAGACGACCGCTCCACGTGGGCCACGACGCGACCGAACTGGATCTCGTTCCTCGGCGAGCTGAAGAGCCGTCTCGAGACCATCGATGCCGAACTGGTGGTCAGCGTTCCCCCGGTGTACGACGGCGGCACGACCGACGACAGCGGCTACTGGGTCTACGACCACGCGGCGATGGGCTCGATCGTCGACCGAATCCGGGTGATGGCCTACGACTACTCCACCACCGGCGGCCCACCCGGTCCGGTCGCGCCGATCGAGTGGGTTCAGGGCCTCGTCGACGCGCTCGTCGAGCTCGTGCCGCCCGACAAGCTCGACCTGGGCATCCCGGTGTACGGCTACGACTGGGTCGTCGGCGTCGTCGGGGCATGTCCGGTCGATCAGGTTCCTGAGCACGACGTCATCTCGACTGCCCGGATCGCGCGGCTGGTCACCGAACGCGGCTGGACCCCCACGTGGGACACCGCGACAGCGGAGCCGTCCATCGACTACGTCGACACCCTCAGCGGGGTCGATTCGACCGGCGCAGCCGCGACTTGCACGGTGAACCGAACGATCCGCTACCTCGACGCCCGGGCGGTCCATGCCCGCGCCTACCTCGCTCATCGAGCCGATCTCCATGGCATCACCATCTGGGCCCTCGGGTACGACGACGAAGCGACGTGGCAGGCGGTTCGCTGGGCACGGCGAGGCGAGGCGAGTTGGCCGCCGGTTTGACGCCGTAGTGCCGGTCGTCAGATCGACGACGAGTCGATCTCGCCGCCGAACAGGTGCTTGCCGAGCGTCTCGAACAGGCGCGGCGCCACCATGATGTGCTGCGACACCACATGCACGTCTCGCAGGCATCGCTGCAGCTGGTTCGTCTCGTAGATCGCGCAGCCACCGGCCATCGTGTACACCGAGTCGATCGCCCGCGTGGCCGCTTCGACAGCGTTGGCGCCGGCCAGACGGATTCGGACCCGTGCGTCGAGCTCGACGCGGCTGCCGTTCAGGGCGACCTCCCACGCATCTGCCACCTCGCTGTACAAGAACCCCCGGGCCGACCGCAGTTGCACCTCGGCCCGGGCGAGGTCGGTCTGGTTCGTACCGACCTGGGCCAGCGTGCGCTCGCTGAACTGGGGCCGTTTGTCGGCGGCCAACTCGACGAACTCGTCTATCGCCCGACGCGCCAACCCCAGCGCAACTGCCGCGACACCGATGGCGAGCAGCGTGAAGTTCGGGAAGGCGGCGAGCGGCGCTTCGATCGTCGGTCGCGCCCCGCGCGCCGACATGCTGCGCGCGGTCGGGACGAACACGTCGGACACGCTGAACTCGTGGGAGCCGGTACCGCGCAGCCCACTCGTGTGCCATGTGTCGTGGATGCGCACATCGGCCGCGTCGAAGAACAGCAGGCGGAAGTCATCGTCGAGCCTGGTGCCACCGAGGATGTATCTGCAGTGCTGCGTGCCGCTCCCCCAGTTCCACACACCCGACACCTTCCAACCGCCATCGACGGCGCAGCCGGTGCCGTTGGGGGCGAAGACCCCGCCACCGATGTTGGCGCGGTCGGCGAAGATCTGCCGCGCTGCGTCCGGCGGCAGGAACACGCTGAGCGACGAGGTCGTGCTGGCGATCATGGTGCACCACCCTGCCGAGCCGTCGGCGGTCGACACGGTCTCGATCGCCTTGGCCATGGTGACGGGATCGGCCTCGGGACCGGCATAGGCGCGGGGCACGCACATCCGCAGCAGGTCGGCGTCGCGGAGCGCTTCCACTACGGCCATCGGCAGGCGACGCTCGCGTTCGGCGCGATCGGCATGTGCCTCGACGATGTCGGCGACGTCGCGTGCAGCCCTGACCAGATCGACCATCAGATCAACGCCGTCACGAACGGCCGACGCTGCGCTGGGCCTCGGCCCAGGTCATGCCGGCGGTGACGTTCACGTCGTGCGGCAACCCGAGCACGCGCTCGGCCACGATGTTGCGCTGCACGTCGCCGGTCCCACCGCCGATCGTGAGCGCCTGGCTGAACATGAAGCCGTCGTACCACCCGGGATGCATCAGACCACCCTCGGGTTTCTCGGGTCCGAGCCCCTTGGAGTCGGTTCCGGGCACGAACGCATCGGTGCCATCACCACCGGTGAGCATGGCACTCGCCCCCACCATGTCGCGGGCCAGCCCCATGACGTGTTGGCCGTGCTCGTCGGCGAGGATCTTGCGGATGCTCGCCTCGGGCCCTGGC
>CXWL01010671.1_pt1 | contig 11167 bp, 10 predicted proteins | sample 590931 | NCBI WGS metagenome assembly CXWL01 (sample SAMEA3498368, study PRJEB10139) | groundwater metagenome | biome: water well; material: biofilm material | place: Germany | collected 2015-04-27 | reverse complement strand
CAACACGTTCGACAGACATTTCGAAAACTGTCTTAACTCCGTGCGTGCTCTGGCGGATAATCGTTTCAGAAACAACCACCCCTTCGATGGCGATCTGACCGCGGCGCTCTTCATAACTTAAATCTGCTACATGGCCTGACGGTAAAGTCTGAGCATTAGATACAAAAACAAAACCCAAGACGATAAACAGCAGATAAATAAAAAAAGAACTCCAACGAAATGAACGAAACAAAAAACCAAAACAGCATAACAGCCCGCAAACCATTACGACCACAGGCCAATGAAAATGCGCCATTGTCCCCGACCATATCCCCAGCCCAAAACAAACGGCAATCCACACGCATGGACGATGAATGTAAAGTTTTTGACTCATAATTTCAGATATTTGATCATCTTTAAATAGTTCGACGGATAAATATACGGAATCGATTTGATCTCTTCTAACGCGGCAATCTTTCCTTTTTCTTTCCGATACAGGATGATCGCACGCGCGGTCACCTCCCCAATATAGGGAACACGGATAAGTTCATCAAAGCTCGCCGTATTGACAGAAGTCTTATTAACAAATCTTTCTTCTGCGCTCATCGATTGGATCGTATGAGGATATGCCTTAAAAACCGCCTGCGCGATTGAACCGCACAACACAATGGCGACGAAAGACAACAGAACGCCCTTTTCGTTTTTTGTAAGATAAAACATTTTAGAAAATTTCTTAGGGGGAATTATAACCCGAATTTTGCAATGCAAAATTCGCCCAGGCCGCTAGGCCTGGGTCGGTCCCGTGAAATGCTCCTGCATTTCCGGGATTTAATCTACCGACATCCAGATGATGTCGGTAGACTGATTAAACCTCAAAGAGGTTTAATCACGACTGCCGAGGTAATCCCGGATTTCCTTCTGGAATATTCAACACTACATGTTCTTTGAAAAATCCGGGATAAAACGTGATTGGGGGAATCACGAACGCCGACATCATAACAACAGGGCCCGGGGTTGTCAATTGGCTCGTACCTTCAAGGCGCTAAAACAAAGTCAACTGGCTGTCGTCTTCTTTTTTCGTTTCCCGGCGGGTTCTTTGCTGAATTTGTTCGTAGGCCTTGAGGTCTTCCTGAATGTCCGCCAAAAAACGCGACGAAGGATTGTTTAATATTTGGCCGAACAAGGGGCGCTTAATGGCGCGCGTCAAATACAAATATTCCCTAGCCCGCGTCATGCCGACATAGAATAAACGCCGTTCCTCTTGAATGTCGGATTGCAGGCCCGCTATATTCATCGGCAAGATGCCCTCTTCGCATCCGATGACAAATACGACGGGAAATTCCAGGCCTTTAGCGGCATGCAACGTCATCAAAGAAACCTTCTCGACGTTAAAATCAAAATGGTCATCCGGTTTTTGCAATGAGATTTGATCAAAGAAATCTTCAAGTGAAGCTGTCTTTCTAGAAAGATTGAGCAGCCCTTCCCAATCCAAAGTAAGCTCTTCATGCGTTTCTAAGAACGAACGGCCCTCAGAAGATTGCGCAAACGATTTGAGAATTTCAAACGCTTCTTGTCGGGATGATTGCCGGGCGTATTGACGAATGACATCAATCACTTCAAGCGTGAGGGACAAAGAACGGTCGCCGGAAATCTGAAACGGAATCCCGCTGCGTTCCAAGGCTTGCTTAAGAACAATTTTCTGAGCGTTCAGTCGATACAGAACCGCAATGTCCGCAAAACTAAACCGCGCGGCAGCTGTATTTCTAACCCGTCCGGAATCCTGCGAAAACATACTTGTTCCGCCGACTAAATTTTCAATTTGCGAAACGACATACTCGGCCTCAGACTTATCCGTCGCAGATTCCTGAATAACAAGGCGGCCTTGCTGGTGAATATTGGCAATGGCCTCAAGAGCTGACGAGCGGTCTTTGCCTGAGGCAATCACCTGACTGCTGGCGGTGAGGATATTTTCAGTCGAACGATAATTTTCGCGGAGCATGGTAATCGTCGCATCTGGAAAATCACGGTCGAACTGATTAAAAAACCTCGGGTCACTGCCGCGAAAACCATAGATCGCCTGGTTTGGATCGCCGATAGCTGTCAAGCGAACACCGTCTTTGACCATTTCCTTTAAGAAAGCATTTTGAATGGCGTTTAAATCTTGATACTCATCGACACAAATAAAACGGTACGTGCGACGGATTTCGCCAGCGGCCTTCTCGTTATTGCTCAGAAGAATAAGCGTGCTATTAATAAGATCATCGAAATCCGCAAGGCCGCGGCTGCGCAAAAGATCGTTATAATCCTTAAGACCAACCGGTTTGGCTTGATTGGGATTAAATGATTTCCAGCGTGAAATTTCCTCAAGGATATTTTTTACCTCTTTAAGCGGCACATTCCAATGAGATTTCATCAGAGCTTCAATCTCGCCGGGTGCCGCGACCTGAAAACCTTCTGGAAGATTTGTGTTTCTGGAATATTTGCGCAGCACTTGAAGGCAAAAACTATGAAAGGTCGCGACTGTTACGAATTTCAGAGCATCGTCTGATAATGATACGAGACGCTCTTGCATTTGACGCGCGGCTTTATTGGTAAACGTGATGGCGAGGACTTTTTCGTTGTCTTTAAGGTTGGGTATCAATTGAAAAATTCGACGGACAAGCGTGTGGGTCTTACCGGTGCCTGGGCCGGCAACGATCAATAAATGCCCGCCGTCATGTAAAACGGACCGCCATTGCGCATCGTTAAGATCAGCGGGTTTTTGCATTTAGAAATCGTTGTGCGTTATGCGTTGTGCGTTATGCGTTGTGTGTTATGCGTCTCAAGACGCACCACGCAAAACGCGCAACGCACTGCTCGATTATTTAATATAATACCCCGAAACACGCCACACTCCATCACTGTCGAGCATCGGCGTGATGGTTTCAATACTGCCGAATTTTTCTTCAAAGGAAGTTTTAAATTGAATGACAACGTATTCACCCTTCGGTGCGCCAGGCAGAAAAGTCAGGTACTGATAGTTAGCCACTTCGCGAGAAAGCACTTTACCTAAAGGATATCTGACTTGCTGCAAACTTGTTTCCCACTGATCTACGGGAACTTTGTCTTTGAACAATTGCGCCGCCTGATCCCAGCTCGCGTTGTATTTTCCGCTGTCGACCACACCAAGCCAACTTTTGGCCGAATCAATCGCCGCGCTGATCTTTTCGACGGCAATTTCTTTTTGTTCTTCCGTCAATTCTTCAGCAACAGACGGCAATATATTTAAAAAGAACAACATCATGCCAAATAATATCCATCGCAAAACCATCTCCCCTCCTTTTTATAAAACTGAAACACTCTTTATCAAAACTGATTTCATAATCCACCTTATTGACTTCAACAGGTAATCCTGATGGTGTCCCAAGCGAGTTTGCGACGGAGCAAAGCGGAGTCGTTGTCTGAGTTGGGGACATCATCAGGATTACCGTTAATAATTATGAAATGCTTTCTAGAACAACGCCAGCTGGCCTTCAATGGCCTTGCGTTCCTTTTCAGAATAAATTTTAATAGTTCCAAATTCACCGTCATAACCGGCGGCGATCGAGACCTCGCCTTTTCTTACCCGGGAAATGGATTCCGCCATAACCTCGCCGGCTTTATTTCTAATATCATCAATAGGCGCATCCATTAAAATATAAAATTCATTGCCGATCGACGACAACATCTGCTGATATATTTCCTGCACACCTTTGGAATTAGCACCGCAATCTTTTGCTTCGGCTATAATTTCCGGCAATGGGATGGTACTTTTGTAGGGACGCCAGCGCGGCGGCTTCTCGCCTTCTTTGCGGTTGGACAATTCCTCAACGCGTGCCATAACACCGACGGTGACCGGCTTGCCGCATTCGGGACAAAGGCCTTTATTCTTAATCGTCTCAGCCGGATGAAGCCGCGCCTTGCAATCGCGGTGGCCGTCATAGTGGTATTTCCCCTCTTCAGGAAAAAACTCAACAGTGGCAATCAAACCTTTATCATTTTTATCCTTAAGCGCGTTGTGAATGCCGCGGTAACTAAATTCGGTATCAAATAAATTTGCTTCACGCCCAAGCTTGGGAGCGGAATGCGCGTCGGAATTTGAAACAAGGATATAATTATCCAACTGTTTAAGACGCCAATTCATCAAAGGATCAGAGGACAATCCGGTCTCGACGGCATAAATGTGATCTTTCAGATCGCCGAATGCCTCCTCCATGCTGTTAAAACCGCCCTTGGAACCCAGCGTCGAGAACCACGGCGTCCAGATATGAGCCGGAACAAAAAGCGACAAGGGATCGCTCTCTAAAGTAATCTCCAAAAGATTTTTGGAATCAAGCCCAAGGATGGGGCGGCCGTCAGATTTGATGTTGCCAATCGCGCCTAATTTCGCCTGAATCTTTTTGGCGGCCTTAAAATCAGGCACCCAAATCAAATTATGAACTTTGCGTACTTTATCATGACGTTTATAGATGTTTGATATCTCGACGGTCAACATAAAGCGCACTTCGCCTTTGCAGGCGGCGGGGACAAATGCTTCTGTCGTTTTTACATACTTCTTTTTCAGTCGATAGAAACCTTCTTCGGCAGGTTCCAGTTTTTCTTCGAGCTCAGCAAGCCATTTGGGATGAACAAAATCACCAGTTCCAACAACTTGGATGCCCTTAAGCTGGGCCCATAAGTTCAAATGTTCCAGATCAAGCTCTTTGCTGGTGGCGCGGGAATAGTGGGAGTGGATGTGGAGGTCGGCGTAGTAGCGCATAGTTAACTCAAAGGGTTCCAGTGACCAGTATCAGTGTCCAGATATTCTTGCTGGCCACTGGACACTGACCACTGATACTTTTCAAACAACTATACTCACAAGCTTATTTGGCACAACAATAAATTTCTTGATCTCTTTGCCGTCGGTGTATATTTTAATGCGCGCGTCAGCAAGGACAAGCAACCGAAGGTCAGCCTCGACGGCATTGACAGCGACAACAAACTCACCGCGTACCTTCCCATTGATCTGGGCCACGATAGTCACCGTATCCTGTTTTAAAGCCTCTTCACTATAAGACGGCCATGTAACCCTGGCAATGCTTTGTTGATAGCCCATCTTGGCAGCTAACTCTTCGCACACATGCGGCGTGATCGGACTCAGAAGTAACACAGCCGTTTCAATCGCGCTGTTTAATAACGACGCATTTATACCTTTGTATTTATCGACGGCATTGGCGAGGATCATGACACTACTGATGGCCGTATTAAATTTAAAACCTTCTTCAAATGATTGCGTGACGTTCTTGATCGCCTTGTTGCGTTCGAATTCGAGGACTTTGTCGTCTTTCGATAAATCCGTTGTAGGGGCGGGTTTTAAACCCGCCCCTACGTCAAATCGATTATCCACCATGTTGTAAATACGATTCAAAAATTTCCACGCGCCTTCAAGTCCATCTGAATTCCATTCCAGCTGATCTTCCGGCGGAGCGGCAAAGAGAATGAACAAGCGCAATGTATCGGCACCGTATATTTTTAGAACCTCATCAGGATCGACGGTATTTCCGCGCGACTTGGACATAACATCGCCATCCTTGAGAACCATCCCCTGCGTCAACAAACGAACGAAGGGTTCATCCAAAGAAACTAATCCAATATCTTTTAAAAACTTGTTAAAAAACCTTGAATACAACAGATGCAGGATCGCGTGCTCAATGCCGCCGATATATTGATCAACAGCCATCCAGTATTGGGCTTCCTCTTTGTTGAAGGCTTCCTTGTCGTTGTGCGCGGAACAAAAGCGCAGGAAATACCACGAGGAATCAAAGAACGTAGCCATGGTATCGGTTTCCCGACGGGCCTTACCGTGGCATTTCGGGCACTGCACATTGACAAATTCATCGCACTTGGCCAACGGGCTTCCGCCCTCGCCGGTGATCTGGACATTTTTGGGAAGAACAACCGGAAGATCTTTCTCTGGGACAGGAACAACCCCGCACGCGGCGCAATAGATCATGGGAATGGGTGTCCCCCAATATCTCTGACGGGAAATCAGCCAATCGCGCAGGCGCCACTGCACAGTGATCTTGCCCGTCTGATTCTGCGCCATCCAGTCCGATATCTTTTTCTTGGCTTCCTCATTAATGATTCCGTTAAAGTTTCCGGAATTAACAAGGCTGCCTTCGTTGACATACGCTTCTTTCATCGCCTCGGGTTTGATGCCGGGATTCTTCGGATCTTCGATAACAACAACCATAGGAAGTTTGTGCTCGCGGGCAAAAAGAAAATCACGTTCGTCATGCGTCGGGACCGCCATAATCGCGCCGGTCCCGTATTCCATCAAAACATAATCGCCAATCCAAACCGGAATCTCGCGGCCGTTAACCGGATTAATCGCGTATCGGCCGGTAAAGACACCGTCTTTGCGGTCATCACCGGACATGCGCAGGCTTTTACTGATCTTAGCCGTCTTCTCAACAAACGCCTTGACCGCCGCTTCTTCTTTATTTCCTTTAGTCAGCTCGGCAACCAACGGATGCTCGGGCGCCAGAACCACATAGGTCGCGCCGAAAATGGTATCAGGCCTCGTCGTAAAAACATTGATGGTCTTCTGGGAATCTTTAACTTTAAAATAAATTTCGGTGCCGAAACTTTTGCCGATCCAGTTTTCCTGCATGGCGCGCACGCGAGACGGCCATTGCTCAAGTTTTTTCAAATCTTCCAATAACGATTCAGAATACTGGGTGATCTTTAAATACCATTGCTCCAAATCTTTTTGAACGACGGACGTTTTACAGCGCCAGCAGGCGTCATTGATGACTTCTTCGTTGGCAAGTGTCGTCGCGCAACTCGGGCACCAGTTGACCGGCGAGGCTTTTTTATAAGCTAAACCCTTTTCGGCCATCTTCAAGAAAATCCATTGGTTCCATTTGTAGTATTCGGCATCACAGGTGGAAAACTCGCGGGAAAAATCATAGGAAAATCCCATGCGCTTAAAATCATTGTGCATGAGATCAATACAGCGGTAAGTCCAATCCGCGGGGTCGACTTTATTTTTGATAGCGGCATTCTCCGCCGGCTGGCCGAAGGCATCATAACCAATGGGATGAAGGACATTAAACCCGCGCATGGCCTTGTAGCGCGCGATCACATCTCCGATGGTGTAATTGCGCACATGGCCCATGTGGATTTTCCCCGACGGATAAGGAAACATCTCAAGGACGTAATACTTCTTCTTAGCAGGATCAACTTTAACCTGGAAGGTCTTGTTATCTTCCCAATACTTTTGCCACTTGGCTTCGATGGATTTGATGTCGTTAGTAGTGTACGGCATATGGTGGATGGTTGATTGTGGATAGTTGATGGATTGACAGTCTATCGGCTATCTCCCATCACCGATCAACCTTTCTTAATAAAAAAGGGAATTAGCAGAACACCCTAATCCCCTTTTCTTGAATCGACACATATTATATGCGCTTATTATCGATGCGCAAACTCTTTTGCTTTAGCGACAGCGGTTTCATCACTGTAATAAGATTTACCGCGCTCGATGAATTGTGTTTCGATCTTTCTGGGACTAAAGAACCGCGCGCAAAACTCTTCGGCCTTTTTAAGATCGAACGCACGGCAACAATAAATATCGACGGAAATAAAATTCTTTGGGGTCAACGTGTGGATGACGATCGAACTTTCAATCAAAGGCACCCAGCCGGAAAGCCCTGCTTTATCAGGAAAACGCGTTTCATCACTGCGGAAAATGCTCGGCGGCGATTGCTTTTCCATGCCCAAGAATCCGACGATCTCGTCTAAAAATTGATAATTCAACGCAAGATCGTCACATGCGCCCGGTTTACAATCGTACAAATCCAGCAATAGTTCGGAACCGAAAACTTTGTTGGATGACGCGTGCCCAGAGTTGTCCATAATGCTCCTTGTAACTTGGACCACGGCTTGCCTCGAGGGATCGAGGAAGGTTGGTGCTAGCCGCGCATCCTTCATCGACATACATTATGCATGCCTTATAAGGCCACGTACATGCCCCCGTGGGGGTCTTGTTGACTGTTAAGCAAACACCATTAACAGATTGTTTATACTACAACGGTGTTTTAATTTCTATAATTATCTTGAGATTTTTTCGTATCGGTTTACCTTGCGCAAATGGTGGATATATTATCATAAACAGTTTAAATTGCACGTTTTTTTTGAAACACAAACCACATAAACAATCAAGAATACTGCATCTGCAATCACCAGACTAAATTTATAAGTTTATTATGTAGGAATTAAAATTAGTCCTTCTCAATCGGTTACGCCAAAGTCAACAGTTGCATTTTAAGGCCAATTCGCCTAAAATGACCTATGTTTTATCAAACAGAAAACCTCCCCCACCCCGGGGGTGAGGAAGGTTTTTCGAAAGGATTTTCATGAAGGTCACCATCAACGGCACTTCAAAAGAATATGCCAACTCTGTTCCTATCCAGGAACTTGTCAGCCAATATTGTAAAAACCCCAAGCACGTGATCATTGAAGTCAACGGCGAGATCATCAATGCCTCGCAGTGGCAACAACGATCAATCGCCGATGGCGATGCGATCGAGCTGGTCAGTTTTGTTGGAGGCGGCTAAGAAGGATCGTCAATAAAGATTCATTACCAAATTTCCGTTTTTTAAATTTCAATCACCCCAACAAATTTCATGAACACATCAACCAACCAACTCAACGACACGCCCCTGACGATTGCGGACAAGCAATTTACAAATCGCTTTCTTTTGGGCACCGGAAAATTCAAAAATAAAACCGACCTGGCCGATAGTATCGCTCTATCCGAAACCGAAATCGTAACTGTGGCCCTGCGCCGCATCGATCTTGAACGCCACGAAGAAAATATATTAGAGTATATCCCAAAAAACATTACACTCTTGACCAACACCTCCGGCGCGCGTAACGCACAGGAAGCGGTTCGTATCGCGCGTTTGGCCAAGGCATCCGGCCATGGGAATTGGGTCAAGATTGAAGTCATCAATGACAGCAAATATCTTTTGCCGGACAACGCCGAAACAATTAAGGCCACGGAAATTTTGGCCAAAGAAGGTTTCATTGTATTGCCCTATGTTTCTCCCGATCTTTATGTCGCGCGCGAATTGGTTAAGGCAGGTGCCGCCGCGGTTATGCCGCTGGGATCTTTTATAGGCAGCAATCAGGGACTTAAAACGCGAGAGCTCATCAAAGTTTTGATCAATGAAATTGATTTGCCGATTATCGTCGACGCCGGAATTGGCGCGCCATCACAAGCGGCGGAGGCCATGGAGTTGGGCGCGGCTGCGGTTTTGGCAAACACAGCGGTTGCGACAGCAACTCATCCCGCGGCAATCGCTCAGGCGTTCGCATTAGCAGTGAAAGCAGGACGACTCGCATACTTAAGCGGATTGCCTCAACAAAAGTCCGTCGCGGATGCATCGTCGCCGTTGACGGGATTTTTATATGAGGAATAGCAAGGGTACACAGGTACACATAGCGTATTAAACGCTTCTCGGTACACAAGTACACAGGAACACAGGTAAACACGTTAACCGACATCAGATCCCCACTCTGATCAACATCAAAGGGGGTCATGATGGAAAACAATAATAAATCTTACAAAAAATTCGCTGTTTGGCAGGACGCACACGCATTAGCACGCAAAATTTACGCGGTTACTTCACAATTCCCAAAGGATGAATTGTACGGCATCACTTCTCAAATTCGTCGATCATCCCTATCCGTTGCATGTAATCTTGTTGAAGGATCAGGCCGTCAGGGACAAAAAGAATTAAGGCATTTCACCAGTATCGCTCTGGGCTCACTATTAGAAACAGAATACTTGCTTGAATTTTCTAAAGATGTCAGATATTTATCCGAAAACGAATATTATGAAATTGAACATCTCAGAAGCCGTCTCGGTGCAAGGCTATGGAACTTCTATAAAGCTTTATAGAAACCTGTGCTCTTGAATTCCTGCGTACCTGTGTCCGTGTGCTCCTGTGTGTACTCTAAGTGTACTTATGATAACGCTAACCCAAATCCAGAAACTCTTAACCGACCACCGTCCGGAAACGCTTGAAGCGCTCGCACAGGACGCCAAGCGCATCACCGAGCAGAATTTCGGCCGCACGATCTCGCTCTACGCTCCTATTTATCTCTCAAATTACTGCTCAAGCCACTGCACCTACTGCGGTTTTCACAGCCAGAACAAAATTGACCGCGTTAAATTGACCATTGATGAAACTCGTCAGGAAATGCAGAACGTCCACGCGACGGGCATCCGCAATATTTTGTTATTGACCGGCGAGTCCTACAAATTTACCCCTGTTTCCTATTTAAAGGATGCCGCGCAGGTTGCCCAGGAATTTTTTCAGGGCATCAGTCTAGAAGTACATCCCATGTTAACCGCTGAATACCGCGAATTATTCGAGGCTGGTGTGGATGGCATCACTGTATATCAGGAAACGTATGACCGTGCGCGTTACGCCGAGGTTCATCTCTCCGGTTATAAAAAAAATTATGATTACCGACGGGAAACGCCGGGCCGGGCTGCATTAGCCGGCATGCGCCAGATTTCGATGGGAATTTTATTGGGATTAAGCCAGGTCGCCCGCGATGTGTATGAGCTGCTTAATCACTTACGCGAAATGGAAAAAGCCTTTCCCGGCGTGGAATACAGCCTCTCGTTCCCGAGACTGCGCACCATCAAAGGCCGTGAATACGCGCTCTGCGATGTGGATGACAAGACCTTTATCAAGATCATCTGTTTAACGCGCATCCTTTTCCCCCGCGTCGGCATCAACCTGTCCACCCGCGAAGAATCGCGCCTGCGCGACCATCTATTAGGAATCGGCATCACCAAAATCTCCGCCGGCTCCATCACCGCCGTTGGCGGCTACACCTTAAAGACATCTGATGAACAGGACCCGCAGTTTGATACCGAAGACAAACGCAGCGTCGAAGAAGTCGTCGCGATGGTAAAAACCCACGGCTTCGATCCGGTCTTCACCGACTGGCGGCCCATTGAAAATAAAACTTAGGGGACACCTAGCGACGTGACCGCTGTGGGGGACACCGGTACACCGAGCGGCGTTTTAGCATGAGGGACACCTTGAACTAGCCCCGATTTAACGGACGGGTTAATTAGGTTACACCTTGTTCAATCATCTCGGGT
>CXWL01111383.1_pt1 | contig 11168 bp, 8 predicted proteins | sample 590931 | NCBI WGS metagenome assembly CXWL01 (sample SAMEA3498368, study PRJEB10139) | groundwater metagenome | biome: water well; material: biofilm material | place: Germany | collected 2015-04-27 | reverse complement strand
GGGAACTGAAGAACGCTTCCGCCTTGCGCATCCTGCGCGACAGAATGTCGAGCGCTTGTGCAATGATGTTTTCTTCTTCGCTCCGAACCTGGACTTCATAGGGTGGCGCGCTTTCGTTCTTCACGCATGCGGTTTGGTGAGTGTCGGTTTTGATTTGTTCGGCTTGGTTGGTTGTGTTCGCTGCGTCCATGGTTCTTCCCCTTCGTTCGTTTGTCGGTTTGCTGCTTGCGTTTTGGAGCCGTGTCGCGGCAGCGCAAACGTCGAAAGCAAGGAAGGAACGGAAAGCCCGAAGGCGAAAAAGTGGTGCGGCCTGCGCGGAAGGCGAAGCCTGAGTACAGCCACGGTTTTTAGCTGTAGCCAGAATGGTTGGCTTGAAGTGACGAACGCTTTAGGGAGTTTGTTTCAACACGGCACTTGCATGCAGCAATCCGACGCGAAGGGATGGCGCTCGAACGGTTATCAACCAGACAAGCAGAACAGAATTTCTTTTCTTTATGGTTGAGTGCTTGAAAAACTTTGTATTAGCTTTGATTTGGGTATATACTTATATCATTAATAATGAGATAAGCTCAAACCATTAATTGGGGATAGTTATGCAAAAGGGCGATGTTGTTAAATTCAAGAAGGTTGTCGACGCTGGCGATGAAGACCTTCGCATGGTCTTGCTTGAAGATCCAGATGGAGGGCGTGTATTAGTGGCAGCCATTGTTGATATGGAAATCAAGCCTACTTATAGGTATGACTTAGAAGAATTGGAAGTTTGTGGTGCAATTACTGATAAAGCCATGCTGGAAGAAACCGTTGAACGCATGAAACGCGAAGTGCTTAACGACGTAATGTCGGGCAAGGTGCCAGCAACTGTAAAGGCTTTTAGCGAGCTGCATGATTATGTAGACGCAAATGAATATGGTGGATTCTGTGACGAAGAATTTGTCGATATGCTCACACAACATTTTGGCGGGCTAAATGAGAACATAGGGATGCCGGAAGGCATGCTCGACTTTATAAATTCTGCGCAGAATTCCATTGATACCTGGATCAATAATGGCGGACTTCTTGAAGAAAAATAAGGGAGGAAAACGAGAAGGTGCTGGCCGAAAACCATCCCCCCCGGAACTGTTGAAAATTCCTATTTCTATAAAGCTACCGCGCTGGCTGGTTGAGTGGATGGATGCGCAACATCAGAGCCGCGCCGTGCTGATAGAGGATGCTTTACAGAAGCAGCACAAAATAGACCCACCTGACAGGTTTTAAAGACGCCCCCGACCAACACAGATGCACTGCACTAAAAGACAACTGGCCATTCAAGATAGGCTGACAATTCCGACTTCATATATTTGGGTAGCCATGCAAGACTCGATGAAGGCAATTTAAGTCCACACTCCCAAATTACAAGCACATTCCAACCCAAATCTTGTAACAGAGCTATCTGCCTTTGGTCTCTTTCTGCATTTTGTCTGAATTTTAGCAACCATTTGTCTCTATTCTGTTTTGGTGTTGTAGCAAACTTGCATCCCTTGTGCCTATGCCAAAAACATCCATGTACGAAAATTACCAAATGGAGCCTTCTCAAGACAATGTCAGGTCTTCCAGGCAGTATTTTTTCATGCAATCTATATCGAAAACCTTGTGAGTGCAGAAACTGTCGCAAAATCAGTTCCGGCCTGGTATTCTTGCCCTTTATGCCTGCCATCATGCGAGAGCGTGTTTTGCTGTCGACTATGTCAGTCATTCCTGGTAACCTGGTTACTCTATTGAAGAAAGCTAATATAGCAGTATATGAAGCAAAATAACCCAATTCAAATTGTTGACCTTTTTGCTGGTCCAGGGGGGCTTGGTGAGGGCTTCTCTTCTATTGGTGATGGCGACGTATTCAAAATACTGGTTTCTGCAGAAATGGAATCCTCTGCGCACAAGACACTTAAATTAAGATCGTTCTACCGCATCCTGAAAAGACGAGGTAGTAGCTCACTAAATAGCTACTATCGATTCTGCAATGGTGAGTCTGATACAGAATGGGACGCGAATACTTTGGATGCATGGAAAGAAGCAGATCAAGAAGCACGCTGCATCACTCTGGGTTCAGAAGAAGGCAATCTTGAACTGAACACAACGCTGGACAAGAATAAATTGAGCCGCCAAAAACCTTGGGTCCTGATCGGAGGACCACCTTGCCAGGCATATTCACTGGTTGGGCGTGCCAGAAATAGGGGCAAAGTTGACTATTGCGCAGAAGATGACCATCGCCACTTCTTGTACAAAGAGTACCTCAGGATCATTCAGCAGTACCAACCAGCAGTATTCGTGATGGAAAATGTAAAAGGGATCTTGTCCGCGAAGATTGAGGGCAAACATATCTTTCACACCATCCTTCGAGACCTATCTGATCCCGATTTTGCAATCACCAAAGTGCCCGGCCAAAGGTACAGAATATATTCGTTAGTCAGAGCTACGGTTTTTGAACAAGGTATGGATCCGAATGATATCGATGTACATGATTTCGTAGTTCAGTCCGAAAATTTCGGCATTCCTCAAGCAAGGCACAGAGTCATCCTCTTGGGAGTCAGAGACGACATTAAATCATCGCCTCTGCATCTTCAAGCAGCCAAAGAAACAACTGTAAGAGACGCGATATCAGACCTTCCCGGCTTGCGCAGCAGAATCAGCAAGGAACCTGACAGCACAGATCTTTGGTCTTACAAAATAAAACAACATCTCGATGAGCTCCTGAAAGAGTCGTCCGCGAGAAAAGACTTGAATGGCCTATCGACTATACTCAGGCAAACAAGAAAGTCGATTGCTGCAAATCGAGTCTCCGGCTCATTAAGAATGCCCCTCAAGCAAGATGGCTTTCCGACCAATAACGAGCTTGAGAAATGGTATCGCGACAGCAAGCTCAAGGTTTGGCTAAATCACGAAGCAAGAAGCCATATGTCCAGTGACCTGCGTCGCTACTTATACGCAGCAGCCTATGCAGGTGCATATGACCGTTCACCAAAAGGACACACAGATTTTGATTTGGCCGGATTACGACCAGACCATAAGAATTGGGAAAGCGGAAAGTTTGCAGACAGATTCAAAGTGCAACAGGCCAACCATCCAGCAACCACGGTGACCAGCCACATCGCCAAAGACGGACATTACTTTATCCATCCAGATCCGGCGCAGTGCCGCAGCTTGTCTGTGCGCGAAGCAGCAAGACTACAAACGTTCCCTGATAACTACTTCTTCCAAGGCAATCGCACTCAACAGTTTCACCAAGTTGGCAATGCAGTGCCACCATTGTTAGCCCACAAAATTGCATCGATCGTAAGACAGTTGCTCAACGCACATTGAGCAGCATACTTTGGCTCTTCTCCGAGCGTTTTCCTTACTCTCGCTCTTGACCGGGATGCATTTTTTACTCATAAATTAACACCAGAGTTAGCCACTTGGTCCCAATTTATCCCGCTGCACCCTCTTCATATATTGCTTTAATTTTGATCAACTGACTGCACTGTCTCTCATTTGGCAACTTTCTGGGCATTGCAGAAGCAATATCCAAAAGCAGAAGATCTGATGGCTTGATGTCTGCACTGCCCTTGCTCCACTCTTTCACCTTGAGCCAATATTCGGCCCCTGCATTGACAACAGCAATATACGCCTCGGCATCGCTGATTCCATGCTGCTCTTTTCGGGCATCACGCACATCTGCTTGTGCATCTTCGAAAGCCTTGAGCAGTTGAATGAACGCACTTGGCAATTTGAAATTCAATGACCTGAGCTGATCCCAGCAATACTTTCGTTTTGTCCACTCGGTAACGTTGATTACATTGTTCCTGGCGGCACCACTGATTATTTCGTCTTGGGCAATATGGCAACAATCCAAGATGGTCTTTTCGAATATCTCGGGGATGGATTGTTCGCGCCAAACACGCTGAACATCCAGCTCATGCCCTGCCTCACGTATCTTGTGCATCAGAAAGGCAAGGCCATATGTCACGACTTGCGCACGATAGCCTTGTGCATACCAAGGCGCCTTAAGCACCAGCAATTCTGCACGCCTAAAAATGATGGCTTCGGTTACAGCACGGCGAAACCAGAGTTCATTGAAATCACTTTCATGATGCTCCCACAACCCACTTACCATGTCGGCAAGTTTTGCAAAGTTCTTCTGAGCACCTAGGCTTACCTCATGCGGCAACATAAGGAAGGTTTGAACATATTTAGCCAGATCAGTTTTTGAAATCACCTGATCTTTTGGATTGCGCGCTTGAAATTCACGTTTCTTTGCAGGCGTCAGATAGGCTGTTGCATTGGCATATTGACCCTTGGCTCGCTCATAGAACCAGTGTGTAAGTATCTGCGAGCCCTGCTTCTGTGGCGCTGAAAGGCGACGTGATATGTTTTCCATAACCACATGAAATGGGTGATTTGAAAAGAAATCAGAGTCACTTATCTTGTTTTGACTATTTGCGAATCTCGATATCTTTGGCACGATCTCTGATGCTATTTCCGGTTTCACAACCGAAAGCTTCATCTGTACATTGATTTTGTCAATTGATGCGCCCTTGTCTTTTTTGAACACGTTAAAGATGGAAGCTGTTGTCTGGCCACCATTCACAATTTGCAGATTCTTGAGTGCGACCACGTAAGTAACCCGGTTGAGTCGCTCTTCAACAATTTCTTCTGCCGTCGCCGAAATCCCGTTGTTATAAGGAAAGAAACGACTAGGCTCTTCAAGTATGGTTTTTCGAATACCTTTGTTTACCTTACCTCGCACCTGCAGAAATGTTCGTACGTTTTGTTCAAGCAAACGTCCACCATATAAATCGTAGATATGTGCAAGCCACTTACCAGGAATGACTGCCATATAACATTTGACATCACCCTCTCCGTCATCGGCAGGAAGACAGACAAGTTTACTGCCAAACATTTCCTTGAAATCGACAGTAATCTCTTCTTGCTCACCCGTTCCGACAGTTCTGGCAAGACGCTCCAAATCCCACACTCGATATGACCACTCACGCTGCTGCTCAATTCTGGGCGGCAAATCCTTGACGCTACTAGTGAGGCTGGCATTGGTAACTAGGTAGAAACGTACTCGATTGATCTGATCGGATTGTTCAAGAATTGTTTTTGCCAGCCCAAATGCCGGGTGAGCAGCTTCCATTTGATCGACAAAACTTGCTGTACAAGCTTTTTCAAAAAAAGTTTCGGCTTTTTTGAAGGCCTGAGTCATTTCAGTTTTGGACATTTTTTCGGCCGCTTCGCCACGGCGACAATCAACTATAAACAGCTCCAATAAAGCCTCATCAGGTTTCAATGCATAGCCATCAATGCGAACACCACGATGAATGAATTTGCAGGGAACAAATTCGTCAATCGAACCGGAATCGATCAGGTATTCGGTTACAACCTCTGCAAATGCTTCATCTGTGAAATTTTCTGTTGCATCAGCCCTGAGGATGATGTCTTGGCGAAGATCTTCGAAGAATGTATCAGTATCCATTTACAGCCCCGAGCGATATCCAGTCTGGGGAGCCTTTGAAGGGTAGGCAGGCCGCAAGCTCAATTCCGTATTTGACTCGGCAAACACCCGGCATCAAAGCATCTTTAGTGATTCGAGGAAAATCGTCTTCGACCATGAAAAACACCGGTTCGGCTACAGTAAAAAATCTTCGATCATATTCGGGGTGATCCATGTAACCGGCATCCATAAGGCGATCCTCAAATACTTCGGCCATACCAGTAGCATCAAGCAATGTGCGCAATTGCGACACTAGGCCTTTCAGAGATTTCGCCCCAATCGTATCAGTAGACGACTCGCCGATTGTGTATGCAACCAGAAACAAGTCACCTGCTGTGTGCCACAATTGATCAGATGATGAAATCAGCAAGATAGCTGCAGCCCCTGCCGTGTGGCTCTTGATCTCAAATAGAGCCGTACCTATCGCGAAATCTTGCGGATCGCCCAGAGGACCCCGCCAAAATAAAATGGCGGGCGCCCCATATCGCGGCATCAGTTCTTTTTCAATAAACTTCAACTCACAAAATAGCCCTCGAATTTGTTCGTCACTCAATAGACGATCGATAGGTTTTCCAAGAAAGCGCTGCCATCTTTCGAGTTGCTCAACCATGTGATCTAGTACTTCAGCTCCCGGTTTAACTGCACGCGTTCTTTCAATCAGACTCCAGCACAATGTCGAAAATATTTCCAGATCACTATGTTGTGTAAGCCTCAGAATCAGGGTGTTCGGGGTAATTTCGATGGTAATGCCACGCAAATTTGGAAGCTTGTGGTTGGCCGGCAAATTCTCTGCCTTGTATACGAGAAGCCTGTTTCCTTGAGAATCTCGACCCCAAAAAAAATCATGGGGATGAGTAGTATCAACACGCCGCGCGAGCAGTGAACCTTGCGGTGTGTAGGCGGCAATATCACTCCAAGGGTCAGATTTGGTCATCTTCATCATCCTCATCCGAACCCTGTTCCTCGAATTGCTCTTTCCACCACACAGTGTTAACCAGATACTGTACTAGTTTTCCGCTCCCCTTGCCTTTTTCCCCAGGAAAGCTGATGCCCCAAGCGCATGCTTTTTCTGCAACTCTGATATCACTCTTGGCCGTGTCTTTCCCGAGATCGAGTACATGAATCATCAGCAATGGCTTCGAACGCAGAACTCGATAAGCAATATCTGGAATATTTTCGCCCCCACCCAGAGAGTCTATTGCGGCCTTGATCTGTTGTGGTGTTAGCCCGGCCTTCTCGGCACCGCGTGATGCAACTCGCGATTTTGTCCCGCTTACCACGTAACAATCACCTTTGTCGATGCAACCTCGCCACTGCTGGCGAATTCTGATTGGCCCAACGTCGATGCTTTCCCCAACATTCAAGCTATAAAAACAAACATCCCAAATACCAAGTCGGTCAGTGTCGTTCTTTATAAAGCTGATTACGGGATGCTGTCTTGCAATATCCAGCTCGCTTTCGTAAACCTCAAAATGCGATAAAAAAGAGCAAACCAGATCGGCGCTGACATCTCTCCAGAGATAGCCCAATCCTGACTCATCTGTTCTTGCATTACCATGAAGACCCTCAAGTTCCTCAGCGAGCCTTATCACTGACTTGAAGTTATTTTCCAATGTCTTTGCTGCAGACTTGATGCGTACAGTCTCAACCAGCCGTCCATTGAGAGTTACTGAATGAGTTACTTTTTTGCCTGTACGCATTTTGTTGCGCGCTGTGATAATAAGCGAATCTGGATGAGTTCTTACTTTCAAACCAAAATCAGCAGGACATCTGTTCAATTGCTCCATCAGCCTAAATTCGACTCGCAATTCGTCAATGGCAGATGATATATGCGAATACCAACTCTCAGCCTCCTCCGTCATGTAAAGACTGCACAAATCCAAATAGCCATCCCTATACCCAAACCACCGCCCCATCTGAAGCAAAGTGTCGTACATGATGGAGTTGCGAATGAAATAGCTTACAGTCAATCCTTCAAGAGTGAAGCCACGAGAAAGACTCAATCCTCCGACAGCTATTACATGCAGTCCATTTTCTTTGTAATTCTTGTAATCGAGGCGATCTGGAGATTTATTATTTATTGTTTTGACAACCACGAAGCTTGCAGACTGAACCAAATTGGCTTTTATCTGCTCCCATGTTTCTCCATTTGTCGGTGACATTTTCCCGAATGTTTCACTCAGAGCAAGAATGCCTGGATCTTTCAATGCCTCACGATCCGGTAGTTCAGCATGCAGTTTTATCGAATTCAACAACTCTTCTACATAATTACTTATCAAAGCGGTGACTTGCTTCTGTACATTATTAAACCGCGAAACGTTCACCAGCATGGATGAATGATCTTGGCCACGGCCTCGCAAAATACGAATTGCTCTTGCCAATATGAATCGACGAACCGCCTCCTCCATGCTCTGTGGAAGACTCCCCACCGGATGATTGATCTTGTGCTTTTCTGGAAAGGAAGAAAGATGATCAGACACTGGGATTACAAAATTAGCAAGGTCGCCTTCATCCCCGAATATTCTTGACGCACTAACGTAATTCTTTGGCGCCTCTAGGGAAACAATAAAATGTTTTGGGAATAGATCATCCTCATACATTTCATGATCCGAGTCTGGATCAATGAATATGTTTGCAAACGGTGTTGCCGTATAGCCTACATAACTTGTCTGTTCGAATAACGCCAGAAGCTCTCTGATCAACCCGTTGATGCGAGTTGGATCATTTTCACCTATCGCAGTATTGACCGATGCATTATCGGCCTCGTCGTCAATCATCAGCATGGGCGTGGCGAGTATTTTTCCACCCTTTGTTTCATTAAGGCTTGTTAGCCATTCAATCAAATTTTTGAGTACAGAAGTCTGTTTTTTTATTACAAACACCACGGGTACATTGATCGAATCCAGATTGAAGTTGCTAGCCCTTTTGGAACTCTTTCTAAAATCATATTCCCTGGATGTGAGACTAAGAGGTATTCGTGTTGTATCTGAAATCCGACCAACACCAGTTTTTGCTTCCATGAGTGGTAAATTCTTATCAATTTTGTCCGTGTCTACCCCAATGAATGCTTCCTCTAGGCGTTGCTGCGTTTGGCTCCGAAGATTATTGTGAACGCCGGCCAGCAGAATAATTATTTTGTATCCATAATCAGCACTTTTGCTGATTACACCGCTGTAGTTAGCTGTTTTGCCAGATTGGACATGACCAACTACTAGCCCGCGCCGTTTCCACTCCCCCGCCTTCTTGGGGTTCTCCAATAAGCCAACTATTTTGTCTGTATCACGCCCTACTGTACCTACTATCTCCTTTGAAAATCCTTCCTGCAGAAGATGATCACGATAACGATTCCAGTAAAAAAGTTCTTCCGAGCGGCGACCTGATATCCACTCAGTAAAAGGTAGCTTGATAACAGTTGCGTCAGGCATAGTTAGATCAAGCTTTGATTCCAACGACTTTGATATTTGCTCTATGAATTGATCTTTATTTACATAAAGAGGTGCATCTGTGCCAACCATCTCTAGTGTTTCTAACGTCTGACGCACAACTGGCCGAATTTTCTCTGGTGTGACTGCTGTCATCCTGTTCAAGAATGACTTGACCTGATTTTCGAACTCTTGTGGATTCAATTGCAGCCCCTTTTAACTTTGGCGATCAATGTATTCATCAATAAATGCTGGTTCTGATGCAAATGGCTCGGTGGTTCGCATTATTTCGGCTACAGCCTCCGGGTTTGAGTCCACTTCGTCTTTAAACAAAAGATCGGCAAGCTGCCTCAGCGAATCTCTTGTTTCCTTGCTGCAATCCGTCTCTTTGGGTCTTGACGCCATGTCGTTGAACAACATTGCAAAAGGGAGTGATTTACCTGTAACTGCCAATATCCCATCAAATTTTGTACGCATTGCAGCTGGCAGATCAGCGCGAAACTCATCCAATAGCGGGTGCTTGACGTTTATCTGATAACTTACCTGATCGTTAAGATAGAGACGCTGCCAGAAAGGCTCACTCGTCTTGTTAATTACAGCGGTACCGCGATGATTGTATGGTCGCTTTGCACTATCGCGAATACGTTCCAATATCGACTTTAGTCGCTTCTTGACTGCTTCAGGTGGTCGCGCTCGTGACTTTCTGACATCGATTGTCCAAAGGTGATCCAATGTATTTGGAATGTCGACTTGGACTCTTGCCAGCTTTGTCATCTCGTCTTGCCTTGCCATTCGAAACCAGGTGCCATGAATAATTAGTCTGCGATTGCGATAGATGTAGAAACCCTGCCCACGAAGGTAACCTTCACTACCTCCCAGTCGCTCATAATCTTCCGCACTTACTCTGCTATGGTGAGGAAGTATGTATGGCCGGAAAGTAACGGTCTCATGCTCAATATCCAAAGGCTCCTCTCCAAGATGCATTGTTGCAGGATGTTTTGCATTGAAAGGATCAAACGATTCGAGTGGATTGTTGTTAACTGCTATTACTATCTTGGGATATTTTGGCTCACCTGAAATAAAGCGATGAAAGACAAGAGAAACGTGCTCACATATTGATGCCATTCTCTCATTCATGACCTGATGCACTTTGTCTGTTCCCAGATCAAGACGATCAAGCATTTGCCATAGCACCAATGTCCCCTTTGACCCTAGCATGCTCACTCCAGGCAACTGGACCAGCTCGTGATCAAATGGTGTTCTAAGTACCCAACTATTTTTTGACCTTACCAGATCAAGATCCCATTGCCGAGCAGACATGCTTCCATCAACTCTAGTAACGACAGTCAACTTCCTGCATTGAGAGAATGATGCAGTTTTCAGACCCAATCCAAATCTACCCAAATCATCCGATGCTCTTGCAGCCAAAGGATCACGCTCGCCAAGACACATCGCCTTAACAAGCTGAGCCTCAGACATTCCAATTCCGTTATCAATTATTGCCAGCCAAGGTGAGTTATCGCTCTGCCATCCGAATCGAATATCAATTCGACTTGCTGCTGCTGAAATCGAGTTATCAATAATGTCGGCAACCGCGGATTCCAGTGAATAACCAATGTCTCGTAAAGCCTCGATCATGCCTGAAGCTTTCGGTTCGAGAATATCCAGATCGTCTTCGAGTGGACTATTGGGAGATATTTCTTGTGCAACAACAGTTGTTTTGACCATGCTAAAGTAAGTCACACGAGGCTGGTTAGTTTGAAGGCAGGCTTTATATCGGAGACTAGCAGGAATCGATCGTTTAAACTATATGCCGAAATGTTGAGAGGTTTACATCATGCTTCGCCGTCGATGATTGCCCACATTACTTGACTCACCATTGATATTAGCCGCAGATGCAAAGCATGCAACACTCAGCAGATTAGCCACTACACACAATTGTCTACCGCTTTAAACAGGCGAATTTCCACATAATTTCGATGCCACTGTCAGGCGGGACCGGCTTCCACTTTGCAGTATAAGAGTCGCTATAGACCACTTTGCCACTGCCCATATTTTTGGAGTGCTGGGAAGTGGCACGCCTTCTATATTTTTCTTCCTTGCAGTCATATTCATTTTGTTCCCTCGTCGACAGATACGGTTCGCCCATATCCTCTTTGACATACTTAAAGTCAAACAGATGCCACATCTTCGCCATATTGCCCGCTCTTTGAATGGTGGTGGGATCGACGTAGATG
>CXWL01026211.1_pt1 | contig 11168 bp, 11 predicted proteins | sample 590931 | NCBI WGS metagenome assembly CXWL01 (sample SAMEA3498368, study PRJEB10139) | groundwater metagenome | biome: water well; material: biofilm material | place: Germany | collected 2015-04-27 | reverse complement strand
GATTTTGAAAACATGGTGCTGGAAGACATTGTCAAGAAGTCCAGCGGCGGCATCTACAACAACTCGGCGCAAATCTGGAACCACACCTTCTTCTGGAACTGCATGAAGCCCAACGGGGGCGGCGAGCCGAGCGGCGCGTTGGCGGCCGCCATCAATGCCAAGTGGGGTTCTTGTGCCTCGTTCAAAGAGGCCTTTGTCAAGTCAGCTGTGGGCAATTTTGGATCTGGCTGGACCTGGCTGGTCAAGAAGGCCGATGGCTCGGTTGACATCGTCAACATGGGGGCTGCCGGTACGCCCCTGACCACGACCGACAAGGCCTTGCTGACAGTGGATGTGTGGGAGCACGCCTATTACATTGACTACCGAAACATGCGTCCCAAGTTTGTCGAGACCTTTCTTGACAAACTGGTGAATTGGAGCTTTGTCGAAGCCAACTTTGCTTGAGTGATCGTCGCGTCGTCTTTGTCACTTGCCTTGAAAGGGTTTGCCGGCGAGCTTGAAGCCGGCCTTGATCCCTTTCTTGGCGAACCAGCCCTGGTTCATTTCAAGGACATAGCGCACGGGCTGCTTGGAGCAGTGTGATTCTGTTGTTTGGGGCTTCATGTCGGCCAGGTTGACGATGGTGCCATCATCGGCGACAAAGGCGGCGGTCAGCGGCAACAGGGTATTTTTCATCCAGAAACACTGTTCGCTGGCCTGCTCGAAGATGAACAGCATGCCTTCGGACTGAGGCATCTCCCTGCGAAACATCAGCCCGGTGGCTCTTTGTTCACCGGTGAGTGCGACCTGGGTATCGATCAAGTGCATGCCGGCAGAAATTTTGATCCGCGGCAAGTCCAATTGCGGCATACCTTGCGCGAGCGCAAGCTTGCTCAGAGCGAGGGCGATTGCGATAAAGCCGATTTTGACTTGTTTCATGGCTCGATTTTGCTGCAACTTGGGTGGCTCTCAAAGTGACACAGATACAAAAATGCCCGCAAAAGCGGGCATTTTGAAGGGTGCCAGAAGCTGGGCTTCTGAACTGCCAATTACTTGGTAGCGGAAGCAGCGGCCTTCTTGGCAGGAGCCTTTTCAGCACCAGCAGCCTTCTTGGCAGTCTTCTTCTCAGCGGCAGCGGCCTTCTTCTCAGCAGCGGCAGCCTTCTTGGCAGCAGCTTTTTCAGCAGCGGCAGCCTTCTTGTCAGCCTTGGCGTCAGCCTTCTTTTCGACCTTGGCTTCAGCCTTGGCGGCGGGAGCAGCAGCGGCCGGAGCGGCGGCGGGTGCGGGAGCAGCAGCCTTAGCGGGGGCGGCGGCAGGGGTTTGAGCGAAAGCGCCAGCAGCAAAAAGACCAGCAACCAAAGCGGCGAGAAGTTTGTTCATTTCCAATTTCCTTGAGATAACGTTATGTCAAAAATTTCCCTCCAAGCTTTGGAAGGTCTGTCCGTAACGGGGCTGGTTTACCGTTGGTTGACAGGATTTTGGAATTTTTTGAGACTAGAATTCAAAAGCGCCTGTAGACCAGGTCAAAACAGCCCATTTAGTCGCAGTCAGCTCTGACAAACCAGCCACGCGATCTCTCAACGGAGAAACCTCATGTACCAGCATATCAAAGTGCCGCCCCATGGCCAAAAGATCACGGTCAACGCAGACATGTCGCTCAACGTTCCTGATCAGCCGATCATTCCGTTCATCGAGGGTGACGGCACTGGGTTTGATATCACGCCGGTGATGATCAAGGTGGTTGACGCCGCTGTTGCCAAGGCTTACGGTGGCAACAAGCAAATTCACTGGATGGAAGTGTACGCAGGGGAAAAGTCGACCAAGGTGTATGGTCCGGACGTCTGGTTGCCCGAAGAGACGCTGAATGCGTTGCGCGAGTACGTTGTGTCCGTCAAGGGGCCATTGACTACGCCCGTCGGCGGCGGTATCCGTTCGCTCAATGTGGCGCTGCGCCAGGAACTTGATCTGTATGTCTGCTTGCGGCCGATTCAGTATTTTGAGGGTGTTCCCAGCCCGGTGAAGGAGCCGCACAAGACCAATATGGTGATCTTCCGCGAAAACTCTGAAGACATTTATGCCGGTATCGAGTTTGAAGCCGAATCTGAGAAGGCGAAGAAACTGATCAACTTTCTACAGAAGGAAATGGGCGTCACCAAAATCCGCTTTCCCAATACCTCAGGCATTGGCGTCAAACCGGTTTCTCGTGAAGGCACGGAGCGACTGGTGCGCAAGGCGCTACAGTATGCCGTTGACAATGACAAACCCAGTGTCACGATTGTCCACAAGGGCAACATCATGAAGTACACCGAGGGTGGCTTTCGTGACTGGGCCTATGGTCTGGCGCAGCGGGAATTTGGCGCTGAAATGATGGATGGCGGACCCTGGTGCAAGTTCAAGAACCCGAAAACGGGCAAGGAAATCGTTGTCAAGGACAGCATTGCTGATGCTTTCTTGCAGCAAATCCTGTTGCGTCCGGCTGAATACAGCGTGATTGCAACGCTTAATCTGAACGGTGACTACATCTCAGATGCTCTGGCGGCGCAGGTCGGGGGGATCGGCATTGCGCCCGGCGCCAATCTTTCAGACTCGGTGGCTTGCTTCGAAGCCACGCATGGCACCGCTCCCAAGTACGCCGGCAAAGACTACGTCAATCCCGGCTCAGAGATCCTCTCGGCCGAGATGATGCTGCGCCACATGGGTTGGACCGAGGCCGCCGACCTGATCATCCGCTCAATGACCCGGTCGATTGCCAGCAAGAAAGTCACCTACGACTTTGCGCGCCTGATGGACGGGGCAACGCAGGTTAGCTGCTCAGGTTTTGGGCAAGTCATGATTGAACATATGTAAGACGGGTCCGAGGTCAGGGCCAGGCCGGGCCTTGCCGACTCCTCAACCGCGCAGGTCTTGCGGCTTGGGCGGTTTTTTTTGGTGTGAGGCTTGAATCTGCAAGAGTTGGTGCCAATTCCAATTCAGTTCAAGCGATGGTGCCCTGATGCGCTCGATAGAATGAAAAGCATGGCAAGCAAATCTCCAAAAAACCCTCCAGTGACGCCGATTCGTCTGCCGGCTTCTGACGACGGTGGCTCGGTTGTGCTGGAGCGGCGAACGCAAAAGGTCAAGCCACCCCAGATGTACCAGGTGCTCATGCTCAACGACGACTACACGCCGATGGAGTTTGTGGTGGTGGTGATTCAGGAGTTTTTCGGCAAAGATTTGGAGGCGGCAACTCAAATCATGCTCAAGATCCACATCGAGGGTAAAGCAGTGTGTGGTGTCTATTCGAGAGACGTGGCCGCCACCAAGGTAGATCAGGTGGNNATCAGGTGCTTGATGCCGCTGCTAAAGCGGGGCATCCGCTGAAGTGTGTCAGCGAGCCGGTCGAATAACACCGGTGTGCGGTGTTGAAATTGAATTCGCATTACAGTTAGCTATCGAAGCGAGGCTTAAAAGGAAAGCACATGATTGCCCAGGAATTGGAAGTTAGCCTTCACATGGCGTTTGTCGAGGCACGTCAGCAGCGTCATGAGTTCATCACGGTCGAGCACCTGCTGCTTGCCCTGCTGGACAATCCAAGCGCCGCAGAAGTATTGCGTGCCTGCTCGGCCAACATCGATGATTTGCGCAAGTCACTGGCCAATTTCATCAAAGACAACACACCGCAAGTGGCTGGCTTGGATGACGTCGACACGCAGCCCACGCTGGGTTTTCAGCGCGTGATTCAACGCGCCATCATGCACGTGCAGTCAACCGGCAGCGGCAAGAAGGAAGTCACCGGTGCCAACGTGCTGGTGGCGATCTTTGGCGAGAAAGACTCGCATGCCGTCTACTACCTGCACCAGCAGGGTGTGACGCGGCTCGATGTGGTCAACTTCATTGCGCACGGTATCAAGAAAAATGATCCTGCTGAAAGCACCAAAGCCAGTGAGAACCCGGCTGAAAGCGAAGAAGCCAGCGCTGAAAAGAGTGACAAGCAGTCGCCGCTGGAGCAGTACACGCAAAACCTCAATCAACTGGCCAAGGACGGCAAGATCGATCCCTTGATCGGTCGTGAATACGAAGTCGAGCGTGTCATTCAGATTCTGTGCCGCCGTCGCAAGAACAACCCGCTTCTGGTTGGCGAAGCGGGGGTTGGCAAGACTGCCATTGCCGAGGGTCTGGCTTGGCGCATTACCCAAAAAGACGTACCCGAAATTCTGGCTGAGGCGCTTGTCTATTCGCTTGACATGGGAGCCTTGCTTGCGGGAACCAAGTACCGAGGCGATTTTGAGCAGCGGCTCAAGGGTGTTTTGAAGTCGCTGAAAGACAGGCCCAATGCGATTCTGTTCATCGACGAAATACATACACTGATTGGTGCGGGTGCGGCCTCGGGTGGCACTTTGGACGCTTCCAACCTGCTCAAGCCGGGCTTGAGTTCGGGTGCGCTCAAGTGCATTGGCGCCACCACTTTCACTGAGTACCGTGGCATCTTCGAAAAGGACGCGGCCTTGTCGCGTCGCTTTCAGAAAGTCGATGTCGTTGAGCCGACGATCGAACAAGCGGTGGAAATTCTCAAGGGACTCAAGTCGCGCTTTGAAGAACACCACAATGTCAAGTACGCTGTGGCTGCCTTGCAGGCGGCAGCCGATTTGAGCGCCAAGTACATCAATGACCGCCATCTGCCCGACAAGGCGATTGACGTGATTGACGAGGCCGGTGCCGCGCAAAGAATCCTGCCGCCGTCCAAGCGCAAGAAGATCATCGGCAAGTCGGAAATCGAAGACATCGTGGCCAAGATCGCGCGCATTCCACCGGCCAATGTGTCCAACGATGATCGCGGCAAACTCAAGACGCTGGAGCGTGACCTGAAGAATGTGGTCTTCGGCCAAGACAAGGCGCTTGAAATGTTGGCCTCGGCGGTGAAAATGGCGCGCTCGGGTCTGGGCAAGGGGGACAAGCCGATTGGCTCGTTCCTGTTCAGCGGCCCCACTGGCGTGGGCAAAACCGAAGCGGCCAAGCAGCTCGCCTACATCATGGGCATTGAGTTGATTCGCTTCGACATGAGCGAGTACATGGAGCGCCATGCCGTCAGCCGCTTGATTGGTGCGCCGCCTGGTTATGTGGGATTTGACCAAGGTGGTTTGCTCACGGAAGCCGTGACGAAGAAGCCACACTGCGTTCTGCTGCTTGACGAAGTTGAGAAGGCGCACCCGGACATCTTCAACGTCTTGCTACAGGTGATGGACCATGGCACCTTGACCGACAACAACGGACGCAAGGCTGATTTCCGCAATGTCATCATCATCATGACGACCAATGCCGGTGCGGAAACCATCAACAAGAGCGTCATGGGATTCACCAGCGTGCGTCAGGCGGGTGACGAGATGGCTGACATCAAGCGTCTGTTCACGCCTGAGTTCCGCAACCGGCTCGACGCGGTTGTCAGCTTCAAGTCGCTCGACGAACTGGTCATCATGCGCGTCGTCGACAAGTTCCTGCTCCAGTTGGAGGCGCAACTGGCCGACAAGAAAGTGGATGTCACCTTCACCGACAAACTGCGCAAGCACTTGGCCCACAAGGGCTTTGATCCACTGATGGGTGCGCGTCCGATGCAACGCTTGATTCAGGACACGATTCGGCGCGCCCTGGCCGACGAGTTGCTGTTTGGTCGCTTGACCGATGGCGGGCGGCTCACCGTTGATATCGATGATCAGGAAGAAAGCAAGGCCGAGGTCCTGCTTGACATCCAGCCCCTGCCCAAGAAAGAAGGCCGTGCCAAGCCCGAGGCACAGGAACTTGCCACCGGCCAGACCTGAGTTGAAGCCGTCGTCTGCTGTCCAGTCCGGCTTATGGGGCTGGTCTGCGCTCTTGCTTGCGCTGGCGCTTGCCGGATGCACGACGGCGCCCATCACAGCCCCCTTGCCCCAGACCACACCACCGGTGGAGGTGGCACCCAGAAAACCACCCAAGATCGGCTTGGCCTTGGGTGGTGGCGCGGCGCGCGGCTTCGCCCACATTGGCGTGATCCAGGTGCTGGAAGAAGCAGGTATTCGACCCAGCCTGGTGGTGGGCACGTCGGCCGGCAGCATGGTCGCAGCCTTCTACGCCAGTGGCAAGAACGGTGCTCAGTTGCAGCAAATTGCGCTGAGCATGGAGGAGGCCACTTTTGCCGACTGGACGTTGCCCATTTTCAGTCGTGGCATGCTGCGCGGCGAGGCTTTGGCACGCTACGTCAGCGCGCAGGTCAATGGGCGCCTGATTGAGTCCATGCCCTTGCCGTTGGGAATTGTGGCAACCGACCTGAACAGCGGCCAGGGCGTGCTCTTTCAACGCGGCGATACGGCCACCGCCGTGCGGGCGTCCAGTGCCGTACCAGCCTTGTTTCAACCGGTACGCATAGCCGGCCGTGATTACGTCGATGGTGGCCTGGTGGCGCCGGTGCCGGTTCAGTATGCACGTCGCATGGGGGCCGAATTGGTCATCGCCGTCGATATCTCAAGCACGCCCGAAAGCAACACGGCGAGTGACACATTGCAGGTTCTGCTGCAAACCTTTTCGATCATGGGCAGGAGCATCAACAACTTCGAATTGCGCGACGCGGAGGTTGTGCTGCGACCGTCGCTGAACGGTGTGGCGAGCTCCGATTTCGGAGCGCGCTCACGGGCCATCGAGGCCGGTCGCTCTGCCATGCAGGCGGCACTGCCTCAATTGCGGGCGGCGTTACAAGCGCATCAGACTCAGCTCAAGCCCTGACGAATCTGAAGCAGCCGTCCGTGGATGCTTTGATGCGCCTGTCCAGCCAGTGATTTGCGGGTGTGTCCCTGCGGCAGAATGAACTTGCCAAAGTGAACAGTGGCTTGGACTGAGGAACTTGCCATCACTTTTCGCAGTGAGGCGACAAGCGTTGTATCGCCGGTGAAGAGCGCTGTGTCGCTGCTTAAATTCAAATGTGTATCGACATAGAGCAAGGTCACCGGCTGAACGTGGACGTGCGCCTGGATCGCGGCCTCAAAGACGTTGGTGTGGAACTGTCCAACATCCGAGCCATCGCTGCTTGTCCCCTCCGGAAAGGCGAACACCGAGTAGCCCTGTTTAATGGCCTTGAGCATCTCATTCACCATGGCGCGTGCCGACTGACGTGATGAACGCTCGACAAAAATGGTTGCGCAGGCTTGGGCCATCGCGCCGATCCCGGGCCAGTGTCTGACTTCGGACTTGGCGACGAAAACGCCCGGCAGCAGCGACTGCAACACAAGAACATCGAGCCACGACAGGTGATTCGCGACGACCAAAGCCGGGCATTGCGTGGGCGCAGGCGCTTCGCATTGGACCTGTACTCTGAGGATTGTCAGCACCTTCGCGGCCCAGCGTTGAATTTCTCTGAGTCGACCATCGTGATCCAGCTTTGGAAACCGAAGCCATAGAACAAGTGCACCTCGGGTGAATTCAAACAGCAGCCGGATCAGCTTCACGCTCGGCAACCTGATCACGGCATTGATCATCGTTCAGAGGGCACTGGTTGAAGGACCGATTTGTAGAAAGACAGAAGGCACTGTGCCTGCTCGCTGGCTGACCACGCCCGTACGTAGTCGCGGCCCGCCTGTCCCAAGTTCACGCGCAGCGGTGGGTTGCCCAACAGCTTGACGATCTTGCTGCTGAAGTCCGTCAGTTCCTCACGCGCAATCCATACACCCAGGCCTTCACGCAAGACATCGCGGGTTCCCATTTCGGCGGTCGAAACGACGGCAACACCTTGGGCCATGGCTTCCAGAAGCACCAGACCCTGGGTTTCGGTTCGTGAGGAGAAAATAAAGAGGTCAGCCGCCCGGTAGCAGTTGTTCAGCGCCGTGCCGCGATCCAGGTAGCCTATGAACAAGACGTTCCTACCCAAACCCAGCCTCTTCACCTCCAACTCCAGACTGGGGCGCGCCGGTCCCTCACCGGCAATCACGAACAGGATGTTGTCAAGCTCCCTTTTTACCCGCTCAACCGTCCTGATCAGAAAGCCGATGTTCTTCTCGTGAGCGACACGTCCGACAAAAAGCACGACCGGCCGATCAGCGGGAATCCCGAATTGCCGCCGGAACACTGAGCGGTCTCCCATGACAAAACTGGCCGGCTCAATGCCGGTGGGGATAACTTCAGCGTGGGTCTCGACGCCGTAGCTCCGCAACACGGTCAACATGGGTCTTGAGGGGACGACCATGCCATCCAGGCTGTTGCCCTGATGGCGTGAGAAGCGCTTTGCCAGAAAACGCATTACTCCCCTGGGGACAACAGGAATGTAGTGGTACAGGTACTCTTCAAAGAAGGTGTGATAGGTCTCGACGCATGGAACGCCCAGCAAGTGGGCAAGCCTGACGCCCAGATAATGCGCCACAAAGGGAGTTTGTACATGGATCAACTCGTAGCGCTCAACGCGCAGTCGCTCAAGCTGCTGCATGACCCAGCCGTAGCTCATGAATCTGTCTTCCGGGTCGAACGGCACACGACGCGAGGGCACACGCAGAATGTCGGTTTCGTCGCTGCTGAGCCTTGCATACTCCGGCGCAATCAAATGAACCGTATGCCCGGCGCAGCCAAGGTTGCGGCGAAAGGTCTCTATCGATGTCGAGACGCCATTCACGCGTGGAAAATAGACGTCGGAAATAAACAGGATCTTCATGGTCCGTGCAGCAAGACCAGGGTCCACACGATGACCAGATTGAGCAGAGTGATCAGAACGGCAGCACTGCCGATGTCCTTGGCACGCTTGGCGAGTCTGTGGTCGTCGAGAGAGATTCGGTCTACCGTGGCTTCGATCGCCGAGTTGAGCAACTCGACAACGAGAACGAGCAATACGCAAGCAATCATCAGCGCTCGGCCCAGCATGTCGTGTTCGAGTAGAAATGCCAACGGAAGCAACACGCTTGCCAACAGTACCTCTTGACGAAAGGCGTCTTCGTTGCGAAATGCCTCTTTCAGGCCGGAACATGAATAGCTGAAGGCATTCAGCAATCGCCGAACACCGGTCTTTCCCTTGTAGGGGCTCTCCATTTGACTTGATTTCATGTCGTGTCAGTTTGAGCGTGCGCTCGCGGATGGCTGTTTCGGCTGGACTGGTTTGTGTGGGCACATAGCAGAGTCGCTTTGATGTTGAAGAGCGAATCGTGACATTGCTTGATGGCAACTTTGTGACGCCGCAGGGCAGGTGCAGCGGCACCTGCACGGTGTCATGAAACTGCCATGAGGGTGCCATCAAGCCGTCATCAAGCGCGGCGACCATTCCATAACGCAACACGCTGGAGTCAAATTTGAAAGAGCTACCCAACCCTACTTTTGCCTTTTCACCGCTGTCATTGCCCAAGGGTCTGTTTGGTCGATACTTGGCGCCGTACAGAACGCCTCGACAGGCGCCGGCTGCCAGGCCTGTTCGCCCGGGGTTCAACGTTTCCTGGGCCAAGCACCTCGATGAAGTGCGGCAGGCGCAGCGTTTGCGCTACAAGGTGTTCGCTCAGGAGATGGGGGCGCGCCTCGACACCAGTCTGCCTGGCCATGATGTTGATTTGTTCGACAACTACTGCGAGCACTTGTTGGTGCGTGATGCCGTCAGCCGCGATGTGGTTGGCACCTACCGACTTCTGACACCGGCGCAGGCGCGCCGGGTTGGTAGCACCTACAGCGATCTCGAGTTTGATCTCACCCGCCTGCGCGACCTGCGCGAGCGCATGGTGGAGTTGGGGCGCAGTTGCGTACACCCAGACCATCGCCAAGGCGGTGTGATTCTGGCCTTGTGGGGCGCTCTCGCGGAGTTCATGGTGCGTAACCGCCTTGATACCATGATTGGCTGCGCCAGCATTCCGATGCTGCACAACGGCCTTGTCAGCGGCGATGCAGCAGCGAGCATTTGGCGACAGCTCAAGACAAGCCATCTGGCGCCGATTGAACACCATGTTCACCCGCGTCTGCCGCTGCCGGTCGAGCAGCTCGACGGCAGTCTTGCAGTTGAACCACCGGCCCTGATCAAAGGCTATTTGAGATTGGGCGCAAAGGTCTTGGGGGCGCCGGCCTGGGATCCTGATTTCAACACTGCGGATTTGCCGATGATGATGCGCATCACCGACCTCCCAAGCCGTTATCAAAAGCACTTCCTGGGTGCCTGATGCGTCTGGCCTTTGACTTCCAGGCACCGCTGGCCGGTGCCGGTGTGTCACCGCCTGTTGACGAATCCGACGATGATGTATCCGGACCACGGGTGCGAGCCATCTTTGTTTCCGACCTGCACCTGGGCACGCCAGGCTGCCAGGCCGAGGCGCTGCTGGATTTCATGAAGACCCACCCGAGCGACTACCTCTACCTGGTGGGCGACATCGTCGATGGCTGGCAGTTGCGTCGGCGCTGGTATTGGCCTCAAGCCCACAACGACGTCGTGCAGAAGCTGCTGCGGCGCGCTCGCAAGGGCTGTCACATTGTCTACGTGCCAGGCAATCACGACGAATTTGCGCGGGGCTTTATTGGCCACCAGTTCGGCGGTATCCACGTGCTTGATTCGGCCATTCACATCACCTGTGATGGCCGCAGACTGTGGGTGACGCATGGGGACCACTTTGATGGCGTGATCCAGTGCGCCAAGTGGCTGGCCTACGTGGGTGACAACCTGTATGAATTTACGCTCAAGCTGAATCGCCACCTGAATTACTTCCGGGCTCGCCTGGGTCTACCCTATTGGTCACTTTCGGCTTACCTGAAGCACAGAGTCAAGAAAGCCTTGAGCTACGTCACGGAATTCGAGAGGGCTGTGGCCCAAGAAGCCAGGCGCCGCGGCCACCATGGCGTGGTGTGCGGTCACATTCATCGTCCAGAAATGCGTGACATTGATGGCACCTTGTACTGTAATGACGGCGATTGGGTTGAGAGTCGCAGCGCACTTGTTGAACATCTTGACGGGCGCCTTGAATTGCTGCACTGGATGCCGCTGACGGCACAGGTGTCAGAGGTGCAAGCCGTGCCTGTCAACAGCGCCTGATCGTGACCAGCATTGTCACGACTGTTTGAATGTCACACGACCGTCACAAACTGCGTCAACAATCGACCATTTGTTTGAACCATTCTGGTTCGGGTGTTCATGCCATCCATTCATCGAGAATCAAAGTCGAAGCAGGCTTCAGCGGGCGTGACGCTGCTTGACCGTGCTCAAAGCATTCTTGCCTTCAATGCGCGCGTCTTCGATTGGGC
>CXWL01101332.1_pt1 | contig 11169 bp, 10 predicted proteins | sample 590931 | NCBI WGS metagenome assembly CXWL01 (sample SAMEA3498368, study PRJEB10139) | groundwater metagenome | biome: water well; material: biofilm material | place: Germany | collected 2015-04-27 | reverse complement strand
CCCGAACTCGGACATCGACGCCATCGCCGCGCAGCGCATGTCCACCGTGTACATGCCGGGCGAAAAGATCACCATGCTGCCGGACAATGTGGTGCAAGCCTTCACGCTGAGCGCGGACAACGTTTGTCCGTCACTCTCGCTGTATGTGGAAGTGGATACTGGGACGCTGGCGGTATTGAATAGCGAGAGCCGCGTCGAGCGCCTGCACATCACCGCCAATCTGCGCCATGACACACTGGAGCCATTATTCAACGAAGAAACACTGGCGGCAGGCAAGCTCGACTATCCTTATGCGGCGGAATTGAAACTGCTGTTGGACTTCGCGCAGAAACTCGAAACGGCGCGCGGCAAATCCGCCGATAACAGCACGCAGCAGATTGACTACACCTTCCATGTCGAGGACGACCGCGTCACCATCGGTCAGCGCCTGCGCGGTTCGCCCATCGACAAAGTGGTGTCGGAACTGATGATCCTCGCCAACAGCACCTGGGGCAAACTGCTGGACGATCACGACGTGGCGGGCATCTACCGCACGCAAAATAATGGCAAAGTGAAGATGAGCACGGTCGCCGCACCCCACCAAGGCTTGGGCGTGGCGCATTACGCCTGGTCGAGCTCGCCGTTGCGGCGTTATGTCGATCTGGTGAATCAACGCCAGATCATCAGTGTGCTGCGCGAAGCACCTCCGGCCTATGCCAAAAATGACACTGCGCTGTTCGCCATCCTGCGCGATTTCGACGCCGCCTACACCGCCTACAACGAATTCCAGCGCAACATGGAGCGCTACTGGTGTCTGCGCTGGCTGTTGCAGGAACACGTGAAACAGATCGAAGCGACAGTGCTGCGCGAGAACCTGGTCAAGCTCGTCAGCATCCCGCTGTTCGGGCGCATCCCATCGCTGCCGGAGTTACCGCCCAATACCAAGATGATGCTGGAGATAGTCTCAATCGATCTGCTTGATCTGAATTTCGAAGCACGCTACGTTGCCCAAGCGGAAGTTGCGGCATGAAAAGACTGCTCGCCGAAACGTTGTTACTCAAAAAACGTTTCGCGTTCGCCACCGTATTCTCGCTTGCGCTGCATGCCTTTGTATTGTTCGGCATCACATTCACCCTGCCCGATCCGCACAAACTTGGCAAAATACTGGAGCCACTGGAAGTCACTCTGGTCAACAGCAAATCACGCGCACGTCCGAACAAGGCCAGCGCTTATGCCCAACACAATCTGGATGGCGGTGGCAATACCGAGGATGACCGACGTGCCAGAACACCCTTCCCTGTGCTGGGTAACGACACCCGCTTTACCCCTGAGCAGGCGACCCAGCGCGTGAAATCGTTGGAACAGGAAGTCAAACGCCTGCTCACGCGAGACAAAAGTCAATACATCGTCGATCAGAAAAAAGAGGTGGTGCAACAAGTCGATAGCACTCTCAGCGGGCAGGACTTGGTGCAACGCTCGCTGGAGATCGCCAGGCTGGAAGCCGAGATCAACAAGAACATCCTGTTGTACGAAAAACTGCCCAGGCGCAAGTTCATCGGCGCACGCACGCAGGAATATCGCTACGCCCAATATGTCGAAGACTGGCGCGGCAAGGTCGAACGCATCGGCAACCTGAATTACCCCGAAGCCGCTCGCCGCCAACAGATCTATGGCAAGCTCACATTAACTGTCAATATTCGCGCCGATGGCAGTGTGGAAAGCGTGGAGATCAACAACTCATCCGGACAACGCATCCTCGATGCCGCAGCACAACGCATCGTCAAGCTGGCCGCGCCGTACGCCCCGTTCCCGCCGGATATTCGCAAAGAGACCGACATTCTGAGCATCACGCGCACATGGACGTTCACCACCCACGACCAGCTTGAGGCTGAATAATTTATCCATTAGCATGCGCTGCATGTATCGCTCTCTGTCCATCCGCCTGCTGCTCGTGTTAGCCTTGCTGCTTGCCCAGCTGGGCGGGCTGACGCATGGCATTGCACACACGCTGGCTGAGCAGTCACAGGATCAATCGTTACCGCATGACAAGCACTGCGATCTGTGCGCGGCCTATTCACAGGTTGGTAGCGCGCTGGGTGGCACACCCGCTCAGCTTGCTGTCACTGCCCACAGCTGCACATTCCAGGCGGCTCCCGACTTCAGCTTCTGCTCACTCGCGTTCAATGCATTCGCTGCGCGTGCACCGCCTTACTCCGCCCAAGTCGATTCCAGATTCCCGCATCGAGTGGTGCGAGGTTTTTTGATTTTCTTTTCGGAGTAACACCATGTTCAAAATAATTTGTGCAGGCACGGCCATCGCCGTGCTGACCAGCCATGCCATGCTTGCCCGTGCGGCAAACAACAACGAGGCGGCTTTCAATCCCGCCTTCTCACTCATCCTGTCCGGCACCTATGGTAGCTTGCAACGCGACCCCGCGATTCCTGCCACTGGGTTTGCGATGAATCCCAATCCGGGGCATGAGCAGGGATTCAATCTGGGCGAGTCGGAGATGGGCATCTCCGCCAACATCGACCCTGAGTTTCGCGGTGTCGCCACCCTTGCGCTCGATCCTGCCGGTGTGATAAGCGTAGAAAATGCCTTCGTGCAAACCACTGCGTTGGGAGATGGGCTCAATCTCAAGTTCGGCCGCTATTTTTCCGGTCTGGGTTATCTCAACGAACAGCACGCGCATGCCTGGGATTTCGTCGATCAGCCGCTGGTGTATGCCACGCTGTGGGAAAACCAGCTATGCGAGGACGGAATACAGTTGAAGTGGCTGGCGCCAACCGAGATGTTTGTCGAATTAGGCGGTGAAGTCGGACGCGGACGCGGATTCCCCGGCACTGACAATGTGCGCAACGGCAATGGCGCTGGCGTGGTGTTCGCGCATGTCGGGAACGACATCGGCATCGAACAAAGCTGGCGTGTCGGCGTGTCGTTACATCAAACGCGGCGTGTCGATGCCGAGAGCGTGGACGTGCCCGATGCGAACGGCAATCCGGTAACGAATCTATTCAGCGGAAACAGCCAGACCAGCGGTCTGGATTTCGTGTGGAAATATGCCCCTAACGTCAACGCGCGCAACAGCTACGTGAAGCTGCAAGGCGAGTATTTCCGCCGCAAGGAAAGCGGCGAACTGACTTACGACACTTCAGCACCTGTAACCAACACTTTCTCCGTCACCCAGAGTGGCTTCTATGTGCAGAGCGTGTACCAGTTCATGCCGCACTGGAGAGCGGGTTTTCGTTATGACCGCCTCGATCCGGGTATCGCGCAGGTCGGCGCGCTGAATGCTGTCAATGTCATCAGCGACTATGCTTACAACCCGACTCGCACCTCGCTGATGCTGGACTACAGCCCCAGCGAGTTCTCGCGCCTGCGCGTGCAATTTGCACACGATGCGTCGCGTCAGGTGCTGTCCGACAATCAATTCTTTCTGCAATACATCATGAGCCTGGGCGCACATGGCGCGCACCAGTATTGATATGGAGTGCGGCGACGCGTCGCCGCTTACGCCAAGCGCATAACCAGCAACTTGGCTGACGTTTTTTGACAGCTTGGTCGAATGGCTAGTTGTTCCATCAGACGAGTCTGCGCACTCCATAAACCGCGGCTCACATCACACTTGAGGAATCATTATGAAAAAAATCATCTACGCAATTTCGCTACTGTTGCTAAGTAGCCCTGCCCACGCCGCCCTCAACGTATTCGCCTGCGAACCGGAATGGGCAGCGCTTACACAGGAACTGGCTGGCGACAAAGCCAGTGTCTACACCGCCACTGGCGCACTGCAAGACCCGCATCGCATCGAGGCGCGTCCCAGCCTGATCGCCAAAGCGCGCCGCGCAAATCTGGTGATCTGCACTGGCGCCGAACTCGAAGTGGCATGGCTGCCCGTGGTGTTGCGCGAATCCGGCAACAACACTGTGCCGGTTGGGAGTGCCGGTTATTTCGAGGCGGCATCTGTCGTGCAGATGCTGGAAGTGCCGACCCGCTTGGATCGCGGCGAAGGTGACGTACATGCAATGGGCAATCCGCACATCCAGACCGACCCGCGCAACTTCCTGCCCATCGCCAAAGCATTGAGTCAACGCCTGGTTCAACTAGACCCCGGCAATGCGGCGCATTACCAACAACGCCTTGCTGCTTACAATCAACATTGGCGCGCTGCGATTTCAAAATGGGAACTGCAAGCCTCTCCGCTCAAAGGCGTATCGGTGGTCGTGCAACACAAAAGCTTCCCCTATTTGAGCAACTGGCTGGGGCTGAAAGAAGTGACGGCGCTGGAACCCAAGCCCGGCATGGAACCCGGCGCAGCACATCTGTCGCAAGTGCTCGCCACCCTGCAACAGTATCCGGCGAAGATGGTGTTACGCGCCGCGTATCAGGATGCGCGGCCCTCAGAATGGATTGCGCAGCGTGCGCACATCGCAGCGGTGGAACTGCCTTACACGGTGGGCGGCAGCGAAAAGGCGAAGGATTTGCATGGATTGTTCGATGACACGATTGCGCGTTTGCTGGCGGGGATGATATGAACACACTTGAACTCGGCATTCTCCTCCCCGCCTTCCTCGCGGGATTATTAGTACTCGCCACGCACATCCCGTTCGGCATGCGCGTGTTGCAGCGCGGCGTGATCTTCGCCGATCTTGCCGTGGCGCAGATCGCCGGGCTCGGCGTGGTCATCGCCGGATTGCTCGATCTCGCCGAAAAACCTTTGCTGGTGCAGCTCATCGCTGCCATCAGCGCGCTGAGCGGCGCACTATTGCTGACGTGGATCGAACGAAGCTCACCTGAAGTAAAAGAAGCCGGTATCGGCCTCACCTTTGTGCTCGCCGCCAGCCTCGGCATCCTGCTGATGAGCCGCGACGTGCATGCGGGCGAACAACTGAAAGACCTGCTGGTCGGGCAGATACTTTGGGTAAGCCACACACAACTCATCATCACCGCACTGCTTAGCGCAGTACTGCTTGCCGTGTGGCACTTCAGCCGGCAGCGGCAAAACCACTTTACCTTCTACGCCCTGTTTGCTCTCGCGGTAACCGCCTCGGTGCAACTGGTTGGCATCTACCTCGTGTTTGCCAGCCTGATTGTGCCCGCACTCGCCACGCACAAATTGCTGCAACACCGTATGGCTTATGCCTATGCCATCGGCATCGCGGGATATGCGCTCGGGCTGTTGCTTTCGGTGTGGCTTGACCTGCCCGCAGGCGCGGCCATCGTGTGGGCCATGGCACTTACTGGTCTGCTGACAGCAATGCTGAAGCGCGTAGTTTAAGTCGCTATAATCCACGCAACTTCTCAAACCCAAACCACTGTTGGATGCAGACGAGCAACAATCGAAACGTTCTTGCAATTACTCGGTGTTCTCTGTGTCTGTGTGGTGAAATTGCTGTTTTAAGGATCAAAGCATGACCGACAAATACGCCATCATCGGCAATCCTGTTTCGCACAGCAAATCGCCGCTGATTCACAAGCTGTTCGCCGAACAGACCGGACAAGATATCAGCTACCAAGCCATCGAAGCGCCGCTGGACGGCTTCGCCGCCACCATCCAACATCTGCGTGCTGAAGGCTACAAAGGCTGTAACGTGACCGTGCCGTTCAAGTTTCAAGCCTATGAGATCGCCACCCAGCGCAGCGGTCGCGCGCACGATGCGCACGCAGTGAATACCATGATTTTTGAAGGCGAAGAAATTTTGGGCGACAATACCGACGGCGTCGGACTCCTCGCCGACATCGAAAAGAATCTCGGTTACAAATTGTTTCTCAAAGATGCGCTGGTACTCGGTGCGGGTGGCGCGGCAGCCGGAGTTCTCTGGCCGCTGTTCAATGCCGGCGTCGGCATTATTATCGCCAACCGAACATTGAAAAAAGCACAACAACTTGCCATACCTTTCGAAGGTGCGGGCACAGTGTTTGCGAAGTGTTATGAAGACCTCGCCGGACGCAGTTTCGATCTGGTCATCAACGCCACTTCCAGCGGCTTGTCCGGCGATTTGCCGCCGCTGCCCGATGACCTGTTCAAACCCGGCGCGCTGGCTTATGACATGATGTACGGCAGGGAAACGCCTTTCATGGCATTCGCCCGCAAACAAGGTGCGCACGTGGTCTCCGACGGCTTGGGTATGCTGGTGGAACAGGCGGCGACAGCCTTCGCGTTATGGCGCAAGGTGCGCCCTGAAACCAAATCCGTGCTCGAAGCATTGCGTAAATGAGCAATGTAAAAAGTCTCTTCTGGCGCATCGCGCTGGTGTTGTTCGCGCTGTTGGTGTTGTACCAGCTTTGGCTGTTCGCGCATATTTGCTGGTGGGTCAAATTCAACCCGGCGACCAGCGCCTTTATGGATGACCGGCTGCAGGTAATGCAGGACAAGAACCCCGATGCCGAGTTGCAGCACAAGTGGGTGGACTACTCCAGGATATCCAACAACCTCAAGCGCGCGCTCATCGTTTCCGAAGATGCGAAGTTTGTCGATCACGAGGGCTTCGACTGGGAAGGCATACAACTGGCATACGAAAAGAATCTGAAGAAAGGCAGGATCGTCGCCGGCGGTTCCACCATCAGCCAGCAACTGGCCAAGAATTTATTTCTTTCCACCAAACGCACACCCTGGCGCAAAGGGGAAGAGGTCATCATCACGCTGATGCTGGAAGCGGTAATGGATAAGCAGCGCATCTTCGAAATCTATTTGAATATCATCGAATGGGGCAATGGCGTGTTCGGCGCGGAAGCGGCGGCGCGACATTACTACGGCATCAGCGCCGGGCGACTCTCGGCCGAACAAGCCGCCCGCCTCGCTGCCATGGTGCCCAATCCGCGCTACTACGACAGGCACCGCGAAGCGCGTGGCATGCTGGCCAAGACCCTTATCATTCTCGACCGCATGCCGGATGCCGAGATACCCTGACATCGGACCGGCATTTTCCTTACAATAGCGCGCAATTCTTCGAGGCGCGCGATGACCGAGACCACTCCCGAACACCACTACACCGAGAATGTGCAGGACCATCTTCAGCAGGTGCAACACTTGCTGGAGAAGCAGGCATTGGTGGAGACGGTGGTTCGCAATCAGGAGTTGCCGCGCGATGAGCGGCATGAGCTGCTGGACAAGATGCTGCATAAGCGACATCTGGCAGAGTTACGCAAGAAGCTGAACGAACTGCACCCCGCCGACATTGCCTACATCCTGGAAGCGCTGCCCATCGAGCAGCGTCTGCTGGTGTGGGATTTGGTGAAAGCGGATCGCGACGGCGAGATCCTGATCGAGGTGTCGGACGCAGTGCGCGAGTCACTGATCGCGACCATGAACCGCGAGGAGTTGCGCGCTGCTGCCGGGCAACTCGATACCGACGAGATCGCCGACCTCGCGCCCGACCTGCCGCAGAATGTGATGCGCGACGTGTTCAAGTCGCTCTCCATCGAGGAGCGCGAGCAGTTGCGCGCGGCGATGTCCTATTCGGAAGGTTCGGTCGGCGCGCTGATGGATTTCAACATGGTTCATGTGCGCGAAGACGTGACCCTGGAAGTGGTGTCGCGCTACCTGCGCCGTTTCGATGAACTGCCCGACCACACCGACCAGGTGTTTGTGGTGGATCGCGATGACCGTTTCAGGGGCGTGCTGCCAATCAACTTGATCGTGGTGAACGAGCCGGAGATGGAAGTCGGCAGTTTGATGTTGACCGACACCATACAATTGCATCCCGAGGATAAAGCCGATCAAGCCGCGCAGTCGTTCGAGCGCTATGACCTGGTTTCCGCACCGGTGGTGGATGAGGACGGCAAGCTGGTCGGACGGGTGACAGTGAACGTGGTGCTGGATTTCATCCGTGCCGAATCAGAGTCCGATTTACTCAATCAGGCAGGTCTGCGTGAGGAAGAGGATATTTTCGCTTCAGTATGGAAGTCGGCGCAGAACCGTTGGGCTTGGCTGGCATTGAATCTGTGTACAGCCTTCTTCGCCTCGCGGGTGATCGGCGGCTTCGAGAACACTATCGAGAAATTCGTCGCGCTGGCCACGCTGATGCCCATTGTCGCGGGTATCGCGGGTAACTCGGCGAACCAAACCACCACCATCATCATCCGCTCACTCGCTCTGGGGCAGATTACGCAGGGCAACGCGCGCCGGCTGATGATCAAAGAATTGGCAATAAGCGGATTGAACGGTCTGGTGTGGGGCGGTATCGCCGGCTTGTTCGCTTTCTTCCTGTATCACAGCGTGCCGCTCGGCCTTGTGATGACCAGCGCAATGCTGCTCAACCTGCTGGTGGGAGCTATCGTTGGTCTGGCCATCCCACTCATCATGCAAAAAATGGGGCGCGATCCCGCCATTGGCACCAGCGTGATGATCACTGCCATCACCGACAGCGGCGGATTCTTCATCTTCCTCGGATTGGCGACGATCTTCCTGATACGCTAGACGAGTACGGAAGCAATACCGAGTTCGTCAGGTCCGGGTGAGCGTCTCAACGTCCATTTATCACTGCGTGTGGCCACACCGGCGAATGAAATTCAACCATTGAAATAACATCAGGAAAAGCTGAAAACGTTTGCTAAAGAGGTTCAACAAACTTTAGGTGGAACAAACCCCCTCCGCTTAACGCAGAGTTCGCAGAAAGGGCGAAACGCAACTACCCGGCGCCCGCCCCAATCCACGAAGCTTAGGCGCCGAGAATGCCTTTCTTAACCGCAACCTTCTTGGCTGCAGGTTTTTTCGCTGCAGGTTTTTTCGCTGCCGGTTTTTTGGCGGCTACTTTTTTAGCGGCTGGCTTCTTCGCTGCTTTTTTCGCTGCCGGTTTTTTGGCGGCTGGCTTCTTCGCTGCTTTTTTCGCTGCCGGTTTTTTGGCGGCTGGCTTCTTCGCTGCTTTTTTCGCTGCCGGTTTTTTGGCGGCTACTTTTTTAGCGGCTGGCTTCTTCGCTGCTTTTTTCGCTGCCGGTTTTTTGGCGGCTACTTTTTTAGCGGCTGGCTTCTTCGCTGCTTTTTTCTTTGCTGCGGGCTTCTTTGCGGCAGTTTTCTTGGTAGTGGTGCGTTTTGTTTTGGTATCTGCAGTTGCCATTTTCATTCCTTATTAAAGTTTGATGGACTAACCAGGTACTACATTTTTCGTGCAACCACTGCACTCCCGATGCGCCTTTCGACTGCTTGAAATCTCCCAACACGCACGGTGACCGCATTCTATGCGCGAATAATTTTTTTGCGCAATAGATTTGTGCATCTTTGTGCGAAAAAAATCACTCGATGATTTTTTCAGAGGCGAACAACTGGCGCACCGTTTCCCGTTCACGGACCAGGTGAACCTGATCACCATCCACCATCACCTCGGCTACCCGCGGACGGGTGTTGTAGTTGGAGCTCATGCTCATTCCGTACGCCCCGGCCGACATCACGGCAAGTACATCGCCTTGATCCACGGCCATCTCGCGGGCATGGCCGATGAAATCACCGGTCTCGCAGATCGGTCCGACCACCTCATAGCGCTGTGCCAACCCTGCCTTTTTTTGCAGCGGTCGAATGGCATGGTAGGCATCGTAAAGCGCCGGACGCATCAGATCGTTCATCGCCGCATCGACAATGGCAAAATTCTTTGCTTCGCCGTGCTTGAGATACTCGATGCGCGTCAGCAGTACGCCGGCATTGCCAACCAGCACCCGGCCCGGCTCGACGATGATCTTTTCGGAACGGCTTTTGAGCGCGCCCAGCAAGGCTTGCGCGTACTCGGCAATGGATGGCGGGATCTCATCGTCGTAACGGATGCCCAATCCGCCACCGAGGTCGAGATGCTCCAATACGATGCCTGCAGCAGCCAGTTGGTCCGCCAGCACCAGCACCTTTTCCGCCGCCGCGATGAACGGGCTGATCTCGGTGAGTTGCGAGCCAATGTGACAATCCATGCCGCTGACACGCAGATGCGGCATGGCTGCAGCTTTGCGGTACAGTGCAAAGGCTGCGGTGTAGGCCACGCCGAACTTGTTCTGCTTCAGCCCGGTGGAGATGTAGGGGTGAGTCTTGGCATCCACGTTGGGGTTCACGCGCAGGCTGATCGGCGCGACCTTGTTCATGCTGCCCGCTACCATGTTCAGCCGATCCAGCTCAGAGGCCGACTCGACGTTGAAGCAGAGAATCCCGGCTTGCAGCGCCTGGCGCATCTCAGCCTCGCTTTTGCCCACGCCGGAAAACACCACCTTGCTCGCCATTCCGCCCGCTGCCAGCACACGCTGCAACTCGCCACCGGAGACAATGTCGAAACCGGCTCCCATGCGCGCGAACAGATTGAGGATAGCGAGGTTGGAGTTGGCTTTCACCGCGTAGCAGATGAGATGGTCACGGCTTTTGAAGGCTTCGGCGAACTGGCGGTATCCGTCGTCCAAGGCAGCGCGCGAGTAAACGTAGCACGGTGTGCCGAAGCGCTGCGCGATGCCGCCGAGGGCGACACCCTCGGCAAATAATTGGTCCTGCCGATAGTGGAAATATTGGTTCATGGTTATTTGTTTTGCCCTGTTTGACCGGGAGTGGTCTGCTCATTCGACGGTGGCGGCGGCAGGAACAACGGCCCTTTGCGGCCGCATCCTTGCAAGGCAACGAGCAACAGCAACATAATGCTAAGGGAACGCATGGATTCTTTCTTGAAATAGAACGTCCGGGATTATATGACGGAAAATACAGGCAACGAGTTGGGTAGCGCATTGTTCGCCCGCATCCGGCAGATGGTAAGCGAGCGTGGCGCGGATATCCGCCAGAACCTGAACGGCAACGCACTGCGTCTGGAGTTCGCCGACGGGCAGCGCATCCTCATCAACTTCGATGCGCAATCGCATAACGTGTGGTTGGCGGCGCGTTCCGGCGGCGCCGAATTCATCCATCGTGACGGCATCTGGCGCGCGCATGACCGGAGCGAACTCCTCGCCAGGCTGCGCGAGATTATCGAGCAGACTATCGCCAGCAACCCTCTCAACGCGCGCGCGCGCAGCACCCAACAGTCCGCCCATCCTGCCCCCGTTATTTATTACCAGGAAAAGCCGGGTCATGGACTGCGCAACGCGCTTATCGTGGTGCTGGCAGCCGGGCTCGGATTCTGGGCCGCGCAACGATTGAGCCGGCATCCCGGGAGCAGCGACAGCAAAGCGACTGCGCAGATACAAACGGTATCGCACAGTAAAACAGACCCCGGCCAGCAATGCGAAAGCGTCTT
>CXWL01006178.1_pt1 | contig 11171 bp, 10 predicted proteins | sample 590931 | NCBI WGS metagenome assembly CXWL01 (sample SAMEA3498368, study PRJEB10139) | groundwater metagenome | biome: water well; material: biofilm material | place: Germany | collected 2015-04-27 | reverse complement strand
GCGCGCAGGCGGCGAATGGTTTCCCAGCCGTCGATGCCGGGCATGGCCAGGTCCATGAAGATCACGTCGGGCCGGTAGCCGGCGCTGAGCAGGTCCAGGCAGTCGTGCCCGCTGGCGGCAGTGCGCAGCTCAAATCCCAGCGGCTGCAGCAGGTTGACGAGCAACTCGCGGTCGGCCTCTTCGTTGTCCACCACCAGCACGCGCCGACGCTGACCGGCGTAGCCGTGGCGGGGTTTGGACAGCAAGGATCGGGGTAGGTCGGTCCAGGAACCTGGCGCCAGGTGCACCGTGGGCAGGAACAGTTTGACCTTGAAGACGGAACCAAGGCCCGGCGTGCTGCTTACGGTGAGTTCGCCACCCATCAGGTCGGTCAGCATCTTGGCGATGGTCAGGCCCAGGCCGGCACCGGTGGCGGTGCTGCCGGTTGAACTACCCCGCGTGAAGGGCTCAAAGATGCGCTCGTGCTCCTGCTTGGACAGGCCGGGGCCGGTGTCTTCGATCTCGATCGCCGCCATCTCACGGGCGTAGCGCACGCGCAGGCGCACCTCGCCTTGGGCTGTGAATTTGATGGCATTGCCCAGCAGGTTGATCAAGATCTGGCGCACCCGCTTTTCGTCCGCGCGCACGACAGCGGGCAAGCTGGCGCTGGCCTCAAATTGAAAGGCCAGGCCTTTGGCCTGCGCTTCGAGCTCGAACATGCTGGCGATTTCCTGCACGAAACTGGCAAAGTGCATCGGCTTGATGGCCAGGGTGAGCTTGCCACTCTCGATGTGGGCGATGTCCAGCGTGCCTTCGATCAGCGACAACAAGTGCTCCCCGCCGCGCTTGATGACGCTGACGGCCTGCTTGCGGTGCGCCGGGATGGAGGCGTCTTCGCCCATCAGTTGGGCGTAGCCCAGGATGCTGTTGAGCGGTGTGCGTAACTCATGGCTGATGGCGCTGATGTAGCGGCTCTTGGCCTGGTTGGCGTGGTCGGCAGCTTTGCGGGCCTGCTCGGCCACGCGTTTAGCGTCTTGCAGGGCCTGGTCGGTCTGATGGTGCGAGGCAATCTCGCGCATCAGCAAATGGGTTTGACGGTTCGATTCTTCTTGCGCCACCTGTCGGCTTTTGTGCGCCAGCACCACCCACCAGGCCACCAGCCCGGCGATCACCAGCAGGGCCATGTAGGCCTTGAGAAAGCCCGAGCGCAGGGCCACTTGCGGCGCTTCCAGCGCGCTGGGGTCGACCATGGCGAGTGTCAAGGCGCGCAATTCCTGGTGGTAGAGCAGGCCAAACACACTGGCCAACAGTGGCACGATGACTAGCATCAACAACAGGAAGTAACCCAGTCCAGTGTCCAGATAGGGCCAGGCGCCCTTGGGCAGCAGCCAGCGAAGGGCCGCAGACCACTGGGCCGACAGGCTGGCGTGGGGCTTGCACTGGTCGCCACAACGCGCGTCGAGCGTGCAGCACAGAGAGCAGATTGGCCCCTGATAGGCCGGGCAGTGCGCCATGTCGGGGGCTTCATAGTCCCGCTCGCAGATGACGCAGCGCTGGAGGGATGTGGACATCGCCAACATACCGTCGTCATCGCGAGGCCGCAGGCCGTGGCGATCCACCGTTGGCGAAGCACAGCCATGGATTGCCGCGCTTCGCTCGCAATGACGGTTCGCGGCCGACCAAGCCTTGTTGTCATCCTGGCGCAGGCCGGGATCCATGCAAGCGCTGGCAAAGAGCGGCCGTTTCGCCGCCGGGCCGCCCCAAGGCGAAACAGCCCCTTTGGGGCTGATGCCCGCGGCTCCCGACCTGCCGGCGCAGGGTGGGACGGGCAGAAGAGTCGTTGCCTCTGGCATCGACACGTACAGCGACCCGCGCAGCGGCGGAGCGTGGGGGTCAGCCCCTCGCGCAATGTAGTACTTGCCCTGGGTAGCCCAGGCCAGCAGCGGCGCGGCAACGAAGGCCGTGCCCAGGGCAATCAGTGCCGAGAAGGCTTGCGCCATCGGTCCGAACAGGCCCAGGTGGGCCGAGACCGACAGGATGGATGCCAGCGCCATGGCGCCGACGCCGACCGGGTTGATGTCATACAGGTGCGCGCGTTTGAACTCGATGCCTGGCGGCGATAGGCCCAGCGGTTTGTTGATGACCAGATCGGCCACCACCGCCATCATCCAGGCGATGGCGACGTTGGAATACAGCCCCAGCACGTCGCCCAGCGCCTGGAACACATTCATCTCCATCAGCATGAAGGCGATCAGCGTGTTGAACACCACCCACACCACCCGGCCTGGGTGGCTGTGGGTCAGGCGCGAGAAGAAGTTGGACCAGGCCAGCGAGCCGGCGTAGGCGTTGGTGACGTTGATCTTGAGCTGCGACACCACTACGAACAGGGCCGTGGCGGCCACTGCCCAGCCGTAGTGAGGAAACACATACTCATACGCCGCCAGGTACATCTGATTCGGGTCCACCGCCCGGTCCACCGGCACAGCGTGGCTGATGGCCAAGTAGGCCAGCAAGGCGCCGCCCAGCATCTTGAGCACACCCAGAATTACCCAGCCCGGGCCGCCCACCAGTACGCCCAGCCACCAGCGCCGCTGGTTGGCAGCCGTGCGCGCGGGCATGAAGCGCAGGTAGTCGGCTTGTTCGCCCATTTGTGTCATCAAGGCAATGCCCACCGTGAGTGCCGCACCAAACAAGGGCAAGCTGAAGCCGGCACTGGTGCCTTTCTCCCCTTTGTAGTGCAGCACCCCGGCGAACGCACCGGGATCGCGCACGAAGACCACGACGAAGGGCACCACCAGCATCAGCAGCCACAACGGTTGGGTCCAGGTCTGCAGGCGACTGATGGCGGAGACGCCATGGGTTACCAGCGGGATCACCACCAGGGCGCAAATGAGGTAGCCCCATCTCGGCGGGATGCCCAGGGCGAGTTCCAGCGCGTAGGCCATCACGGCCGCTTCGAGCGCAAAGAAGATGAAGGTAAACGAGGCATAGATCAGCGAGGTGAGCGTCGAGCCGATGTACCCAAAGCCCGCGCCACGGGTGAGCAAGTCCATGTCCACCCCGTAGCGCGCGGCGTAGACGCTGATCGGCAAGCCCGCCAGGAAGATGATCAGGCCGGTGGCCAGGATGGCCCAGAAGGCGTTGGCAAAGCCGTACTGCACCAACAGTGTGGCACCCACCGCCTCCAGGATCAGAAAGGAGGCCGCCCCAAATGCCGTGTTGGCGACGCGCCACTCGGACCACTTGCGAAAGCGCTGCGGCGTGAAGCGCAGCGCGTAGTCTTCCATGGTTTCGCTGGCCACCCAGGCGTTGTAGTCGCGCCGCACCAGGGTAATGCGCTGGGGCGGCTTGGCATGGGCAGCGGTTTCCGCGTTGGGTTCAGCGGCAGGTTCAGCGGCGGGTTGGGCGAGGGCGGTCACGCCCTGGTGGTGCAGGTTTCGTGCCACGGCACGGGATTTGCATAGTGGGGTGTATGGAACTCACTCCTCGTGCTCGGCCCGCATTTGCGGCCGCACGAGCCAACGACCCCAGCATAGAGTGAAACGATATGGAATTAACGCCTCGTGAAAAAGACAAGCTGCTGATCTTTACCGCCGGTTTGCTGGCAGAGCGCCGCAAGGCGCGCGGACTCAAGCTCAACTACCCGGAGGCCTTGGCCCTGATCAGCGCCGCCGTGATGGAGGGCGCCCGGGACGGCAAAACCGTGGCGCAACTGATGAGCGAGGGTCGCACCATCTTGACCCGGGCCGATGTGATGGAGGGTGTGGCCGAGATGATTCCGGACATTCAGGTGGAAGCCACCTTTCCCGACGGGACCAAGCTGGTCACCGTGCACCAGCCGATTGTTTGACAGGAGAGTGGCACATGATCCCAGGCGAAATCATCACAGACGGGCCGGACCATGTGCTGAACCCCGGCCGGCGCACGCTGACACTGGTGGTGGTCAACACGGCGGACCGACCGATTCAAGTTGGCTCGCACTACCACTTTGCCGAAACCAACGGCGCGTTGGGTTTTGATCGCGACGCGGCGCGCGGCATGCGTTTGAACATCGCCTCAGGGTCGGCGGTGCGTTTTGAGCCGGGACAACAACGCACGGTTGAACTGGTGGACCTGGGCGGCGACCGGGTGGTGTTTGGATTTCGCGGCCTGGTGCAGGGCAAGCTGTAGGCGCACGGTGAACGGAAGGCAGGGTTTATGGCAACGATTGGACGACGCGCTTACGCAGAGTTTTTTGGCCCCACCGTGGGTGACCGGGTGCGCCTGGCCGACACGGACTTGCTGATCGAGGTGGAGCAGGACTACACCTTGCGCGCCGGAGGCTATGGCGAGGAAGTCAAGTTCGGTGGCGGCAAGACCATCCGTGACGGCATGGCGCAATCGCAACGCACCCGCGACGGAACAGGTGCCGGCCCGCAGGCCGGAGGCGCGGTGGACTGCGTGATGACCAACGCGCTGATCCTGGATCATTGGGGCATCGTGAAGGCCGACATCGGTCTCAAGGGTGGGCGCATCGTGGCGATTGGCAAGGCCGGCAACCCGGATACGCAGGCGGGCGTCGACATCGTCATCGGGCCGGGCACGGAGGTTATCAGTTGCGAGGGCAATATCGTTACCGCAGGCGGCATCGATTCCCACATTCACTTCATCTGTCCCCAACAGATTGAAGAAGCCCTGGCCAGTGGCGTCACCACCATGCTGGGTGGCGGCACGGGGCCGGCCACCGGCACCTTTGCCACCACCTGCACGCCCGGGCCTTGGAACATCGAACGCATGTTGCAAGCTGCCGATGCGTTTCCGATGAACCTGGGCTTCTTGGGCAAGGGCAACGCCTCGCTGCCCGCTGCGCTGCGTGAACAGGTGAGCGCGGGTGCCATTGGCCTGAAGCTGCACGAAGACTGGGGCACCACGCCGGCGGCCATCAGCAACTGCCTGGACGTGGCCGACGAGACCGATGTGCAGGTGGCCATCCACTCCGACACGCTCAACGAATCCGGCTTCGTCGAGAACACCATTGCCGCCACGAGAGATAAAGCTGGCGCGAGCCGAGGCCTGTGCGCCTTCCACACCGAAGGCGCGGGCGGCGGCCATGCCCCCGACATTTTGCGGGTGGTCGGTGAGGCCAACTTTTTGCCCAGTTCCACCAACCCGACCATGCCCTACACCGGCAACACGCTGGATGAACACGTGGACATGCTGATGGTCTGCCACCACCTGGATGCGGGCATCGCCGAAGACCTGGCCTTTGCCGAGAGCCGCATCCGCAAGGAAACCATCGCCGCCGAGGACGTGTTGCACGATCTGGGCGCGATCAGCATGATGAGCAGCGACAGCCAGGCCATGGGGCGTGTTGGCGAAGTGGTTCTGCGTACCTGGCAAACGGCGCACAAGATGAAGGGGCAACGCGGCTGGCTGGTGCCACCGTCCTCGCACACGGAACCGGTTGCCGGCCTGCAGCGCAATGACAACTTTCGCGTCAAGCGCTACATCGCCAAGTACACCATCAATCCGGCCATCGCTCACGGGATTAGCCACGAGGTGGGCAGCATCGAAGTTGGCAAGTGGGCCGACTTGGTGGTGTGGAAGCCGGCCTTCTTTGGCGTCAAGCCCGCTCTGATTCTGAAAGGTGGCTTCATCGCGATGGCGGCCATGGGTGACCCCAATGCCAGCATTCCGACGCCGCAGCCGGTGCACTACCGGCCGATGTTCGGTGCCTTTGCCGGCGCGCTGACGCGAGGTTCGCTGACCTTTGTTTCGCAGGCCGGCCTGAGCGCCGACATCCAGCAGCGTTTTGGCCTGGCCAAACGCCTGAGTGCGGTGAAGAACATCCGTGCGGTGCGCAAGCAGCACATGGTGCACAACCACTACCTGCCCCAGATGGAAATTGATGCCCAGACCTACAGCGTGCGCGCCGATGGCCAGTTGCTGACCTGTGAGCCGGCGCTGAGCCTGCCGATGGCCCAGCGCTACTTTTTGTTCTGATGGCTCAACCGATGCTGCAAGTTTCCAAGTTGCTGGCACAAGGCGCGGGTCTGTCGCCGGTGCTGCTGCAACGCGCCGCCACGGTGGAACTGGATTGGGACTTGCGCCAGAAAAGTCGCTTTGAATGTGCCGACTCGCAGGGCCGAAGCGTGGGGGTGTTTTTGTCGCGCGGCACGGTGCTGCGCGGCGGCGACGTGCTGGTGGCGCTGGATGGCTCCTTGATCAAAGTGTTGGCGGCGCCCCAAGCGGTGCTGCGCATCACCCACTGCCCCCAGCATGGCACGCCCTACGACTTGATTCGAGCAGCCTACCACCTAGGCAACCGTCACGTGCCAATCGAACTGAAGCCCGATCACCTCAAGATCGAACCGGATCACGTGCTGGCCGACATGCTGCGCGCCATGCATTTGATCGTGCAGCCGGTGGACGAAGCGTTTGAGCCGGAGAGCGGTGCCTACGCGAGTGGCGGCCATGCCCATGCCCATGTCGGACCCAAACATGCAGATGCTCAAGACTTTGGGCATGTGCATGACCCGGACTGCGAGCATGGCCACGATCACGATCACGATCACGATCACGGGCATTGCGGCAAGCACGATTGACTGTTCCCAAATGCGTGACATCAGAACCCGTCATTGCGAGGAACTCCGAGGCGGCAATCCATCCTGCTGTACCAACATTTCGTCATTGCGAGCGAAGCGCGGCAATCCAGCTCTGCGGCACACGATGATGGATTGCCGCGCTGCGCTCGCAATGACGGGCAGCGTAACGCTCGCTGCGTCACCCAGCCCAGCGCCCTCGCGGGCAATGGGTTGGCGTAGCTTTGACGGAATACCCACCCTACCAGCAAGATCAGGACGATGGGGCGCTCTGCGCGGCGGCATCAAGGGGGAGGCCGTAAGGCCGGAGGACAGCCGCAGCGCAGAGTGCCACGTCGGCCTGATCCCGCCGACTAGTTTGAGGCAAGCGCATATTGGATGTCATCTCGTCGGAAAGCAGCAATAGCATGCGCGACAGCAGCCTGATGCAACTCATGTGGTTGGCCTCGCCAGCGCTGCCGATTGGCGGATTCTCGTACTCGGAATGCCTGGAATCGGCCGTGGACAGTGGCCATGTTGCTACAGAAAGTGGAGCATCTGAATGGCTGCTGGACCAGTTGAACCTGAGCCTGGCGCGCGCCGACTTGGCGGTAGTGGCGCAGGCCATACCGGCCTGGCAACAAGCGGACTACGCCCGCATCGCGGAGCTGAACACCTGGGTGCTGCAAACGCGGGAAAGCAGCGAAATGCGCCAGCAGACCGAGCAGATGGGCCGCTCTTTGCTGGAGTGGCTGCGCAACCATACAACCGCTCGCCCCGAACAAATTGACTTGCTATGCACACTGCAGCCGACTTACCCGGTCGCCTTTGCGCTGGCGGCGTCGGCCACACAGGCGCCGCTGCGAGATTGCCTGCTGGCCTACGCCTTTGGCTGGGCGGAAAACATGGTGCAGGCGGCAATCAAATCGGTGCCGCTGGGTCAGAGCGCGGGCCAGCGTATCTTGTCGGCGTTGACCGCTGAAATCCCCGCTGCCATTGACCACGCGTTGACACTGGATGACAGCACGCGCCAGGCCTTGTCGCCTATGCTGGCCATACTGAGTGCCCAGCACGAAACGCAGTACTCCCGATTGTTCAGATCCTGATTCAGCCAAAACCTCTACTGCACACACCATGAGCGCACTGCACCACATCGCCAACCGTACCAAGAAGCTGCCCCCTTTGCGAGTGGGCATAGGCGGGCCCGTCGGCTCCGGCAAGACCACCTTGCTGGAGATGCTGTGCAAGGCCATGCGTGATCGTTACGACCTGGTGGCCATCACCAATGACATCTATACCAAGGAGGATCAGCGGCTTCTGACCGTCAGCGGTGCGCTACCGGCCGAACGCATCATGGGGGTGGAGACCGGTGGCTGCCCGCACACCGCGATCCGCGAGGACGCCTCCATCAACCTGGAGGCGATTGACCGCATGCTGGTCGAGTTTCCCAACGCGGACATCGTCTTCATCGAGAGTGGTGGCGACAACCTGGCCGCCACCTTCAGCCCCGAGTTGAGCGATCTGACGATCTACGTGATTGATGTGGCGGCCGGTGAAAAAATTCCACGCAAGGGTGGCCCCGGCATCACCAAGAGCGACCTGTTCGTGATCAACAAGACCGATCTGGCGCCTTACGTGGGGGCGGATCTGGCGGTGATGGAGACCGACACGGTGCGTATGCGCAGCACGGCCAAGGGCCTCAAGCCGTTTGTCATGACCAATCTGAAAACGCTGACGGGTTTGGCGGCGGTGGTGTCCTTCATTGAGGACAAAGGCATGCTCAAAGCCGCAGCGTGATACCTCGGTAAGTGCCCCTTGGCGAGGCTTAAGCCAGCAGCTCGGCCACATCCAACATGCGCTGCGCCACTTCGACCAGTTTGAGGTTCTTGTCCATCGCCGTCTTGCGCAGCTTGGCGTAAGCCGCTTCCTCGCTGAGTTGTTGGCGCTGCATCAGCAGACCCTTGGCGCGGTCAATCAGCTTGCGGTCCTTCAGGGCGCTGCTGAGTTCCATCAGTTCGCTGCGCGCCTCGGCCAACTCCTGGCGCAAGGACTGTTCGTGCTCGAAGCGCGCCAGCGCCACGTCCAGGATGGGTCGGATACGCTCCGGCGACAGCCCCGCCACGATATAGGCCGAAACGCCAGCCGCCAGTGCCGCCTTCATGGGGCCAGTGCCACCATCGTTGGTGAACATGACGATCGGCCGGGGCTCCTCGCGGGTGGCGGTCACCACATGCTCCAGGGCGTCGCGGGCTTCGCTTTCGGCGTCCACGATGATCAGTTCCGGTTGCAGTTGCGCCAGGCGTTCCTGCAGAAATACGTCGGCCGGCAGGACCGCAACCAGATTGAAGCCGTTCTCAAGCAGGCCGATGCGCAAGCTGCGCGAGCGTTCCGCCTGGTTCAAGGCGTGTGTATCCGAGGGATCAGGCACATCCAGATCCGCCGAAATCACCACGATGCGCAGGGCGTCTGTCATGAGACTGACCACGCAAAAAGTGGGCCAGTTCTAGTGTGGTCGCCAGTAGTGGTAACGCCAGGCGGTGGCAAAACCAGCGCGCCGGTACAAAGCCAGGGCCGCCGTATTCTCCGCTTCGACCTGCAGAAACACCCGCTCCAGCCCGCGCGCCAAGGCGGCATCGGCCAGACCGGCCAACACTCGTCCCGCCAGACCCTGGCCGCGACGCGGCGCCACGGTGCGCATGCCGTGGATGCTGGCCCAACCAAAGCCGAAGGCGGCGGTGCCGCAGGCCAGTGTCTGGTCGCCTTCGCAGACTGTCGCGTAGACCGCGTTTTGGGCACGCCGCAGGGCCTGGATGCGGTTGGCGCCGTCCACCGGATCGAAGCCGGCGGTGAGAAATGGTGCGGCCCAGGCGTCGTCCGGTGTGGTGGTCACCGGCGCGGGCGTGGCTTCACACACCTCACGCATGCGGGCCGCCGAGCCAATTTGCACCAAGGTGGCTTGCTGCGGGAGGTAGCCCAGGCGCGCCATTTCAGTGCGCACTGCTGCAAGACCGGGCACGTCGGCGACCCGAAATGCGGCGCGCAGACCGTGCGCCGCGTAGCGCGCCTGCATCGCTTGCACCACCGAGACCGGGCCGCCGTCGTGATGCAGCGGCACGGCGCTGGTGGCGCGGCCGATGGTGCTGCGGTCAGAAGGCAGCAGCCAGCCGTCCAATTCCTCCACGGTGGGTGGCGCCACCGCGTCCAGTGTGGCGCGTTCAAGCGACTCGATGTCGTGCTGGTTCAAAGGCGGTGAATAGGCGGTCATGGTGGCTTTGGGTGATGGCGTGCTTGGCAGGGGCAGATCGGCGCTGGACCGGGCCTTGCAAGGATTCTGCCAGTGCGGTGTACGGGCCTTCCTCTACACTCCCGCCTCTATGCTGGAAAATAGCTTGGTGCTGGGTTTTGAGTCGTCGTGTGACGAGACGGGTGTGGCCTTGGTGCAGACACGTGCCAAGGGTGTGCCGGTGTTGCTGGCGCACGCGCTCTATAGCCAGATCGAGATGCATCAGGCCTATGGCGGCGTAGTGCCTGAGCTGGCCAGCCGGGACCATATTCGGCGTGTGTTACCACTGACGCAGCAAGTGCTTGCAGAGTCGGCGCGTGCCTTGTCAGAAGTCGATGTGGTGGCGTTCACGCGCGGGCCGGGTTTGGCAGGTGCCCTGCTGGTGGGTGCCGGCGTGGCCTGTGCCATGGCGGCCGCCCTGGACAAACCGGTGCTGGGCATACACCACCTGGAAGGGCATTTGTTGTCGCCGTTCCTGAGCAGCGACCCACCCGAATTCCCCTTCATTGCGCTGCTGGTGTCGGGTGGCCACACGCAACTGATGCGGGTCGATGGTGTNNTCGGCCAAGCTGCTTGGTCTGGGATATCCGGGCGGGCCGGCCTTGTCACGCCTGGCAGAGTCCGGTAATCCCGCAGCGTACAAACTACCACGCCCTCTGCTTAACAGCGGCAACCTCGATTTTTCGTTTGCCGGCCTGAAGACGGCGGTGATGGTGCAGGCCAAGAAGTTGGCGCTGGCGCAGGGTTGTCTAGTGGAGGCGCTACCGGCCAATACCCTGGCCGATTTGGCGGCGTCAACGCAGGCTGCGATTGTTGAAGTGTTGGTCAAGAAGTCGCTGGTGGCACTGGCGCACAGCGGGCTCAAGCGCCTGGTGGTGGCGGGCGGTGTGGGCGCTAATCGCAGCTTGCGCGACCAGCTCGATGCGGCGTGTGCGCGCCAGCGCGTGCGGGTGCACTACCCGGAGTTGCACCTGTGCACCGACAACGGCGCCATGATCGCCATGGCCGCTGCCATGCGGCTGCAAAGTGGCGCATCCGTTGCCACCAAGACCTACGCGTTTGACGTCAAGCCGCGTTGGCCGCTTGACTCGCTTTAGTTGGATCGGCGTCGAACGCATAAGCAATTGCCCACGCCGTGACGGCGTTGGTGGCAACTGGCCCAGTCGTTTCCAAGCAAGCGTGCTGCACGTCATCCCCAACTGACTCACCCCGTCATCGCGAGCGCAGCGTGGCGATCCATCGTTGCAGCGCGTCACAGTGGATTGCCGCGCTTCGCTCGCAATGATGGGGTGAGTCAGTTGGGGATGACGTGCAGCACGCTTGCTTGGAAACGACTGGGCCAGTTGCCA
>CXWL01026808.1_pt1 | contig 11172 bp, 11 predicted proteins | sample 590931 | NCBI WGS metagenome assembly CXWL01 (sample SAMEA3498368, study PRJEB10139) | groundwater metagenome | biome: water well; material: biofilm material | place: Germany | collected 2015-04-27 | reverse complement strand
GCGGGTGTAGCTCAATGGTAGAGCAGAAGCTTCCCAAGCTTACGACGAGGGTTCGATTCCCTTCACCCGCTCCAGCCCTCGCTGCGTAGCAAGCGAAGGCTGCCGCGCCGTAGCCACTTGGCGAAGGCGGGCTCGTGTCCGCAGCTACGGCTCGGCAGGCCAGCCGCGCGCTGTCCATTTGTGGAGATGCCATGGCACTAGGTGAGGCGTCTCACGTCCCGACATCGGCAATCATCGAGAACCTGCTCGGCAGGGCGCCGAGCGATTTCGTTACGCTTGATTGGTTGGTCGGCGAACTTCGCGAGCGGTCATTTGGGATCGTATTGTTGGTGATGGCGCTCATTGCGCTGATCCCGGGCGGGTCGACGTTCATCGGGTTGCTGCTTGTCTATCCCGCGATTCAGATGATGCTCGCCCGTCCTGGTCCGACGCTGCCGCGGTTCATCGCTGAGCGCCGCATCGCGACGTCGCGTGTCGCCAGTGTTTTTCAGCGTGCGACGCCAGTGCTGAGATGGTTGGAGTGGTTCATTCGTCCGCGTTGGAAGACGCCGTTCGAGGCGACGAAGCGGGTCGTGGGCTTCGTCGTTCTGTCGCTCGCGCCGACGTTGATCTGGCCGTTTCCGTTCAGCCACATCATCCCCTCGTTGGTGATCGGACTGTTGTCGCTTGCCTATCTAGAAGAGGACGGCGTGTTGTTATGCGTGGCGCTGGCTGCAGCCGCCTTGTCGCTTGCGCTTACGGCGACGACGGTTTGGGCGGGCATTCGCGTGGTCGACCTATTGTAAGTTCGCTTAGCCGGTTTCTTGCCCGATCGCCGTATCGATGCCGTGGTGGCCTTCGCGCGTTAGAAGTTCGAGCAGTTCGCGCTTAATGCGTGTGACAAGGCCGGGTCCCTGAAACGCGAGTGCGGTGTAGAGCTGGACGAGCGTGGCACCAGCTTTGACTTTTGCGAAGGCGTCGGCGCCGGACGAAATACCGCCCACGCCGATTAGCGTGATCTTGCCTTGCGTTAGGCGGCGAATTGAGCGCAGCACAGCTGTCGAGCGCACGAACAGAGGTGCGCCGGAGAGGCCGCCCGTTTCGTTTGCGTGGCGGCTCTTGAGCGTCGAGGGGCGTACAATCGTCGTGTTCGAGACGATAAGGCCGTCGAGTGTGTACGCAAGCGCGAGTTCGGCAATGTCGGCGCACGCGTGATCATCGAGATCGGGCGCGATTTTTACGAGTACCGGGATACGGCGCGCGAGCCTAGCTTTGGCTTCACCGAGAGCGGCAAGCAGCGTTTGCAGTTCCGATTTGTTTTGCAGGCCGCGCAGGCCGGGCGTGTTCGGCGATGAAATGTTGACTGTGACGTAGCTCGCAAAAGGCCCAAGTTCCTTCAGGCCTGTGACATAATCGGCGACGCGGTCGTTCGCGTCTTTGTTCGCGCCAATGTTGATGCCGCGGATGCCCGGACGTCCTTGCAGGCGAACGAGACGTTCGCGTGCAGCTTGAAGGCCGTCGTTGTTGAACCCCAGACGGTTGATGATCGCGCGCTCTTCGCGCAATCGGAAGATGCGCGGCTTAGGATTACCTTCTTGCGGGCGTGGTGTAACGGTTCCCGCTTCGACAAAACCGAAGCCAAATCCAAGCATTGCCTCGGTTGCAGCCACATTCTTGTCAAACCCTGCGGCTAGTCCAATTGGGTTGGGGAAATCCAATCCGAATGCTTGTACACGCAAGCGCGGATCATCAGGCTGAGGCGCCGCATCGCGGAAGCAGCTCAACGCTTTGATCGTGAGCGTGTGCGCGAACTCCGGGTCGAGACGCGTTAGCAGAGGTAGCCCAAGAGTTGAAAGCGTGCGAAGGAGGATCATCGTGGTAAGATTGGACTCACCGGCAGCAGCGCCGTTGTAACGGCGCGCACGGCGTTCGCAAATCGTGCAAGTTGTTCGAAGGTTTCATCGGCTGACGATGTTGTCGCATAAGCAAATATGGAGCGCCATTGACGCGCTTGCCGCACGGCACGGGCATTCGCCCTCGGGCCTTGCAAAGGCTGCCGGGCTCGACCCCACCACGTTCAACAAAAGCAAGCGGCTCGGGCCGCAAGGTCGGCTGCGCTGGCCTTCGACGGAGAGCCTTTCGCGGATTTTGCAGGCGACGAGTGCAAATCTCGATGATTTCGTCGGGCTGATGGCGCGGGGGAATTCTTCGCGCCGCGGATCGCGGCAATTGCCTTTCCTGAAGTTAAAGGACGCCGCGAAGAAGAAGATGTTCGATGGCGACGGGCGGCCGGTTTCCAAGGCGTGGGGCAAATTCTCGTTTCCCGATCTTGCCGATACAGCTGCGTTTGCTCTCGAGATCACGAACGATTCCGCCGCACCGCTGTTTTGCATCGGGGATGTCGTCATCGTGTCGCCGGCCGCGAAGGTGAAGCGCGACGACTGTGTCATCGTCAAAGGCAAAGAGGGCTTTTCCATCATGCGCTTTGTGCGGCTGACGGGGAAACGCGTGGAATTGAAGACGCTCAATCCCGAGATGCCCGATCGCGTGATGGAGCGTGAGACGGTCGACTGGATCGCGCGTGTCGTTTGGGCGCGCTGTTAGCTTTCAGGCGGGTAGCCCTGATAGTGACGGACAAGCGCTTCGATCTCATCGGATTTTCCAACCTTCAAGAGACTGTTGAGCGTGTCTGCGCGCTTGCGCGTGAATTTCGTCAGTGCGTCGGCGCGTGGATCTTTGTACCCGGCTTCAATCGCGGAAATCGCTTCGGTTCGAAACTCGTCGGCGTCGAGTGCGAGGATCGTGAGCGCGTAGTGGAAGTGAAGGAGAAGGTTGCCAGGGTCCGCCGCGAGCGCTTCGTGGAAGTATCTCAGACCTTCAGTGCGTTTGGCGCCGTAGGTGACGTCGGCTAAGACGGAGCCAGCACGCTGCACGATTTCAAGGTTCCAGGCGCCGCGTGCTGCCAGGGCCCAAGCGTTGTGGGGTGCGAGTTCAAGCGCCTTATCGATCGCTTCACGGCCCCGCTCGGGCAATCGTTCGGCTTTCGCATCCATGAGTGGGATCACCCGGCCGCGGAAACCCAGCGCGATCGCGAGCTGGATGTAGCCATCTGCCGTCTTTGGGTCGCGGTCGATGGCGCTTTGTGCGATTGTCTCGGCGATCGTGAGGCACGCTTTGCAATAAATATCTTCGCGCATGACGGCGTCGGCGATACGTGCGCGGGCAGCGAAGGCGAGCGCTTCGGCCGAGCCGTCGCTTTCCGCAATGTCGGCCGCCCTTATGAAATTTCCGGCGGCATATGCGCTTTGCGCCTTGGACGGAATGGCGGCGTGTGCCGCACTCGCGACGACGATCGACAGGGCTACGACGCACCACCTCATGCGCGGGACTCTACGCGCGTTCGGCACACCTGTCAGGCGAGGAATTTGCCGGCGAGGCCGTCGCGGATCAATTTTGCCGTGTTCGTCACACCGTAGAGAGCGGCGAACGAACCGAAGCGGGGGCCCTGGTCTTGGCCAAACAGCACCTCGTAGAGCGCCTTGAACCAGTCACGCAGTGGCTCGAATTGGTGTTTCTTACCGATTTCGTACACGTGGAATTGAACGGCCTCACCATCGGTTATGTTGCCAAGCTTGTCGAAAGCGGCGGCCAGGTCTTCCATCGCAGCGCGTTCTTTATCGGTTGGTGCTCGGTATTTTTTCTTCGGGCGAACGAAGTCTTCGTAGTAACGGATCGCGTAACTGACGAGCCGGTCGAGCGAGGGGTTGTCCTTCGGGTTCGCTTGCGGCGCGTATTGGCGGATAAAACCCCAGAGGATTTCGGGGGTCGATGCGCTTGAGGCGGAGACGAGGTTGAGCAACAGCGCGAACGACACCGGCCACGCTTCTTGCGGCGGGTTGCCGGCGTGGATATGCCAGACCGGGTTTTCGAAGCGCTCAGCTTCGTTCTGTCCCTGATACTTGTCGAGGTAGGTAACGTAGTCGTCGACCTCCTTGGGGATCGCATCGAAGTAGAGGCGCTTGGCCGTTTTCGGCTTGTGATACATGAAGAGTGCGAGGCTTTCGGGTGCCGCGTATGTCAACCATTGTTCGACGGCGATGCCGTTGCCTTTGGACTTCGAAATCTTTTCGCCGACGTCGTCGAGGAAAAGTTCGTAGACGAAGTTGACGGGCGGCTCGACGCCGAGTGCCTTGCAGATTTTCGCATAGAGCGGCTGGTTTGGCAGGTGATCTTTGCCGAACATCTCGAAATCAACGCCGAGGGCTGCCCAGCGCATACCGAAGTCCGGTTTCCATTGCATCTTGGCGCGGCCGCCGGTGACGGTTTGCGTGATCTCTTCGCCGTCTTCGTCGTCGAATGTGATCGTTCCGGCCTCTGCGTCGTGCCGCTTCAGCGGCACATAAAGTACGCGGCCGGACTTCGGCGAGATCGGCAGGAAGGCGCTGTAGGTGCGGCGGCGTTCTTCACCCAAGGTCGGCAACATGATCGCCATAATTTGGTCGTACACCTTCAACGCACGCAGCAGCATCGCGTCGAATTTGCCAGACTTGTAGGCGTCTGTGGCCGACATGAATTCGTACTCGAACCCGAACCCGTCCAGGAACGAGCGCAAGCGCGCATTGTTGTGATGCGCGAAGCTCTCGTGCGTCCCGAAGGGGTCTGGCACCGACGTCAGCGGCCTTTGCAAATGCTCCCGCAACATCTCGTGGTTCGGGATGTTGTCGGGAATCTTTCGCATCCCGTCCATGTCGTCCGAAAACGCGATCAAGCGCGTCGGCTTGTCGGAGAGTTCTTGGAACGCGCGGCGGACCCAACTGGTGCGCGCGACCTCGCCGAACGTGCCAATGTGCGGCAGGCCAGAGGGGCCGTAGCCGGTTTCGAACAGGACGTAGGGTTTGGTCTTGCCCGAAGCCTCGTCACGCTTCACGCGCTCAAGCAGTTTGCGCGCTTCTTCAAAGGGCCAGGCCTTGGCGGCCATTGCGAGGTCTCGACGGGACGACATTCCTGGGGCGCGGGTATTTTGCCCGCCCTTTCTTTGCTCAGTTGTTCACAGATGCGGGCAAGAACGCTCGCGGACCAAGGGATATGGGGCGCTAGGTTCAGCGTCAACGGCGCGGCATAGTAGGGCATGGATTCTTCGCTTGACCTCACCGTGATCCCGGCACTTGTCGCGACGTTCCGCCGCGCGGTGATCGCCCATGGCGACGGGCGGTTCGAACAGCCGACGGCGGAGCAGGCGCTTGCCGCCGCTTCATCTCAGCCACACCTGACTGCCCATACGGGGTTCACGCTGCAGCGGCTTGGTCGCGTGCGGTCCGAGCCGCGGGCGATGCATTTCGACGTCTTGGAGCTCTTCGCGTTCGTGTGGCCGGCGCGGCCGATTGCGCCGAGCGTGACCGCGCTCGCGCGGGCGTTAAAGCTCGACCGTCCAGTGAGTTTGCCCGAGCAAGCGATGACGCTGCGTAAAGCCGCCGACATGTTGTTGGACGAGGCCGCGTGCATGCCGGGGCGGCCGATGGCGGCGCGTGTGGCTGCGGCGATGGGTTTAGCGCGTTGGTCATGGGCGCCGCTGTTGTTGGCGCGGATGGATCCGGAGGGAAGAGCAAAGGCCAGCCCACGGATGGATACGTGGCGCGAGCTCCCGGAGTGGGAGGATGCGCCGCCGTTGGGACAACCGGGAAGCATGCCGATCTCGCCGGAAGAGGCGCGGGCGCATTTGAGTGCAATCGTGGGGCCTGGGGCGGAGTCGCGGAAAACGCAGTCAGACTATGCGGCGCTGGCCTCACAGGCGTTTCGTCCGCGTTCTCAGGAAGGCGAACCTTCTGTTGTCTTGGCGGAGGCCGGAACCGGCCTTGGTAAGACCGCCGGTTATCTTGCGCCGGCGACGCTCTGGGCCGAGCGCAATGACGGCACGGTTTGGATTTCCACGTACACGAAGAACTTGCAGCGGCAGATCGCGCAGGAGCTCGTGCGCGTCTATCCCGATGAAGCAGAGCGCGCCGAGAAGGTGACGGTGCGCAAGGGGCGCGAGAACTACGTCTGCCTGCTGAATTTCGAAGAGGCGTCCGGGCGGTTGCCCGTGTTGATCGAACGCGAGACGGTGGCGCTTGGACTTGTCGCCCGCTGGCTGACCGAGACGAAGAACGGCGACTTGCAGGGTGGCGACTTTCCGGCATGGGCTTGGCCACATCCGGGGTTTTCGAATGCGCTCACTGATCGGCATGGCGAGTGCATTTATGCGGCGTGTCCGCACTACCGACGCTGCTTCTTGGAGCGTGTGGTCCGCAAGACGCGCGCGAGCCGGGTCGTTGTCGCCAATCATGCGCTGACGATGGTCGAGGCCGCGCGCAACGCGGCGCTTGCCGATTCCGATCCGGAGGAGCGCAGCGTTCCGCCGCTGCGCTATGTGTTCGACGAAGGACATCAAATCTTCGATGCCGCGGATAGTTTTTTCGCCATTCACATCACTGGGTGGGAAGGGGCTGAGTTGCGCCGGTGGCTACGCGGCGCCGAAGGGCGAAGCGCGCGGCGCGGACGGGGCTTGGTCGAGCGGCTGACGCCCGTCTTCGAGACTGATCCTGAAGCGATCGACAAGTTGCAGGAGGTGGCGCAGTTGGCGCTGGCGTTGCCCGGCGACGGGTGGCTGAGCCGTGTCGCGAATGAGGCGCCGCGCGGGCAGATGGAGCGGTTCTTGAGCGCCGTGCGTACGCAGGTGCGAGCGCGGTCAGAGGATGTGGGGTCGCCCTACGGACTTGAGTGCGAGGTGGCGCCGGCGACCACGTTGCTCGCAGACACTGCGCGGGACTTTGCGAACGCGCTCAAAGCACTTGCTCATCCGCTGAACGAGATTGCGAAGGCGCTGCGCGAAATGTTGCGAGAAGACGGCGGGGACCAGCTGGCGCAGCATCGCATGCGGGCCGAGGCGGCGCTGCGCGGAATCGAGCGGCGAGCGAAGCTGCAGTTGCCGAATTGGGTGCAAGCGCTGAGCGGTGTCGGCGAAGTGCCGCCGGGCGGCAACGTCGATTGGTTGGGCGTCGAGCGGTTCGACGGGCACGACACGAATATCGGCTTCTATCGGCATGCGATCGATCCGACGGTTGCGTTTGCGGCGGAAGTGTTGGAGCCGTCGCACGTGGCGTTCATCACGTCCGCCACGCTTCGCGACAGGCCGTCCGAAGACGACGGCGGTGCCGACGGTTGGCGCTCGGCAGAGGTTCGCACGGGTGCCGGGCATTTGGTGACGCCACCGGTTCGGGCCGCGTTCGCTTCACCGTTCGACTATTCGCGACAGACGCGCGTCCTGGTCGTGCGCGATCTCAATCGCGATGCCGACTTGCTGGCGGGTGCGTACCGGGATTTGTTCGTTGCGGCGGGAGGCGGGGCGCTCGGATTGTTCACGTCGATCCGTTCGTTACGGCATGTGCATCGATCGATTGCAGGCGCATTGAGCGCGCAGGGTTTGCCACTCTATGCGCAGCACATCGACGGTCTCGACACGGGATCGCTGGTCGATCTTTTTCGCGAGGACGAGGATTCGTGTTTGCTCGGGACCGATGCGTTGCGCGACGGTGTCGATGTGCCGGGGCGATCGCTGCGGCTGGTCGTGTTCGAACGCGTGCCGTGGCCGCGGCCGGACATTTTGCACAAAGCTCGCCGCGCGGCGTTCGGCAAGGGCTACGACGATCAGTTGACGCGGCTGCGCTTGGCGCAAGGGTTTGGCCGTTTGATCCGGCGCGCGTCGGATCGCGGTGTGTTCGTGTTGCTCGACGCGCGGACGCCGAGCCGGTTGCTTTCGGGGTTGCCGCCGGGTGTCGAGATCGAGCGCGTCGGCATTGCCGATGCGATTCAGACCGTTAGGGATTTCCTGCACGCGCCCGGGCTTGCCGATCAGCGGCCGCACCAATAAGGTCCCGCGCGTAAGCAAGGATACAGGCTGGCATGACGGCGACACTCAATCCGCATTCTGCGCTGATCTACGTGATGGTGGTGGTGTCTGCCGCGGACGCGCGGATGAGCGACGCCGAGCTTCACGCAATCGGCGACTCCGTGCGTTTGCTACCGGCGTTTCGAGGTTTCAGAGACGACAAGATCATTCCGGTCGCGCGCGAGTGTGCTGCGATCTTGCAGGAGCGCGAAGGGCTTGATGCGATCATCGGTCTGGTGAAGGAAGCGCTGACGGATTCTCTGCGCGAGACCGCTTACGCGTTGGCGCTCGACGTTGCGTTGGCGGAAGCACCGGTGTTGCCGGAGGAGAACCGCGTACTTCAACGCTTGCGCACGGGGCTTGAGATCGATCGGTTGACGGCCGCGGCGTTGGAGAGAGCCGCAGTGGTTCGTCACGCGCGTATTCCGGTCTGATGGGCGGACCCGAAGAGGCGTTTCTTCGGCTGTCGATCTTCGTTGGCGGGTTTACAGCCTTGGCGGCGGCAGAAATCGTTTGGCCGCGGCGGGCGCAGGCTCATGGGCGCGTACAGTGGGCCGCCAATCTGGGGCTGAGCGTGCTCAACACCGCGTTGCTGCGGCTCTCGTATTTTGTGCTACCCGCACTCACGGTTCTCGCCGCTATTTATGTCGAGGGGAACGGCCGGGGGTTGTTGCCGGCGCTGGGGGTGTCGGGCATCGCCGCCGCCGTGATCGGGTTCGTGGTGCTTGATCTTGCGATCTACGCGCAGCATGTGGCGCTCCACTTCGTGCCCGTGTTTTGGCGCTTACACCGGGCGCATCACGCGGACCTCGACTTCGATGTCTCGACGGGGCTTAGGTTTCATCCGCTCGAGATTTTGTTCAGCCATGCGTGGAAGATTGCCGTCGTGCTCGTGGTCGGGATCCCCGCTGGCGCCGTCCTTGTGTTCGAGATCGTTCTGAACGCGACGTCGATGTTTTCGCATGCCAACCTACGTTTGCCGCCGGTGTGGGATGCTGCGTTACGCCTTCTGATCGTGACGCCGGAAATGCATCGCGTGCATCACTCGACGGCGACGGCCGAGATGAATTCCAACTTCGGGTTCAACCTTTCGCTTTGGGATCGGTTGTTTGGGACTTATCGCCGTGATCCGATGGTCGAGCACGCGACAATGTCGGTCGGCCTTCCGTCGTATCGCGGTGAGGAACCCGTTCGGTTTCTGTGGCTGCTCCAGTTTCTGTTTGCGAGGGGACCTGCCGCATGAAGACGGTCTACATTCTGCGTCACGCAAAGTCGGATCAAAGTGACGGTTCGATCAGCGACCACGACCGGCCTTTGAGTGCGCGGGGCCGAGAGGTTGCACCGCAGATGGGGGCCTATTTGAAGGCGAAGGGATACAAGCCCGGGCTCGTTCTCTGCTCGACAGCGCGACGCACAGTCGAGACCTGCGAGTTGGTGCGCCCGTCGCTGGGCGACATGACGGTGACGTTCGAGGGGGGACTCTACCTCGCCGAAGCGCAAGCCATTCTAGCTCGAGTGCGTCGGCTCGACGATGCTCTCGGGTCTGTCATGGTGGTCGGTCACAATCCGGGGCTTGAAGAGCTGGCGGACGACCTCAGCCAGTCGCCAAAGACACCTGACGAAGAGCGGCTGCACCGGCGCTTGCGCGAGAAATTTCCGACCTGCGCACTTGCGGTGATCGCGGTTCCGGTGAAGCGCTGGCGGGAGATCAAGCCGGGTGTCGGAACGCTGATCGACTTGATGCGCCCGCGCGATCTCTAAGAAAAACAAACGCCGGAGGAATTTCATGGATGAAAGAATGACCGTGCTTGTGACGGGGGCGTCGGCCGGCATCGGCAAGGCGTTTGCCGACGTATTTGGGAAGTACGGGTTCAATCTAATTTTGACGGCGCGTCGTGAAGAACGCCTCTCAGGGATCGCCACGGAACTGAGCGCCAAGCATCGCGTGCAGGCCCATGTGATCGCAGCCGATCTAGCCGACACGGCGGCGCCTGCACGGTTGGTGAGCGAGATTAAGACGCGGGGACTGTGCGTCGACGCGTTGGTCAACAATGCAGGCTACGGCGTGCCGGGCGCCTACCTCGCGACGACGTGGGAGGACCAACGCGATTTCATTCAGGTGTTGATGTCGGCACCGTGCGAGCTCGCGCACCGGCTTGCGCCGGATATGGTCGCGCGAAAGCGCGGGTACATCATCAACGTCGCCTCGCTTGCGGGGATGATTCCAAGTGCCGCGGGATCAACGCTCTATGGTGCATCGAAGAGCTTCATGGTGCAGTTTTCGCGGTCGCTGCATTTGGAGCTCGAGAAGGACGGTGTGAACGTCACGGCGGTGTGCCCCGGATTCACGTACAGCGAATTCCATGACGTCGCGAACATTCGCGCCGAGGTGTCGAAAATGCCGGAGTTCATGTGGATGACGGCGGACGCGGTCGCGGAGGAAGGGTACCAGGCGGTGATGCGCAACAAGCCCGTGCATATCAACGGGCGGGTGAACAAGGGCATCGCGTTGATTGCGAAGTATTTGCCGGATCAGCTTGGGCTCACGATCATGCGGGCGCGCTCGCGCGATTTTCGGAAACCGCAATAGTCAGAGCGGCGGTTCGGGCTCAGCATTGCGGCTGACGCGTTGCTTTGGACGGCCAAGGTCGAGTTTCGGCCAGCCGTAAGCGATTTCGCGGAACGTCTTGCCCCACATCGGGTGTTGGCGTTCGGCGACGAGTTGGCCGCCCATCGCCTCATAAAAAAAGCGCGACGGATTGTCGGCGAGCGCCCAAATGATCATGCCGTTGTAGCCGCCCTTCGAGAACAAGCGGAAGACCGAGGCGAGCAGGCCCGCGCCGACTCCTTGCCCCGTCCAGCCCGGCGCAACATAGAGCGTGTAGACCTCGCCTTCGAACGGAAGCGATTTGTCGCGCGTGGGCCCAGCACTTGCGAAGCCGTAGATGTTCGACTTGGTGTCGGCGGCGACGAGCACGGGATTGCGCAGGTTCGACTGCTTGATCGTGCGGGTCCAGGTTGCGGCGTGGTCCGCCTTCGACATACGCAACAACCCAGCATCGGGGAGAAGTCCCGCATATGTGTCGCGCCAGGATTCGACATAGACATGAGCAATATCGGCCGCGTCGGTCGGCCTTGCCATGCGGATCCCGATGCGGATCGTCTCTTCCATCCCAAGTGCCTTCCCAAAAAGAAAGCGCCGCCTTCACTAAAGTTACGGCGGCCGAGCGTTGCCACCGCTCGCCCGCCGAAGCCTCTTGCGGAGGCGG
>CXWL01009734.1_pt1 | contig 11173 bp, 10 predicted proteins | sample 590931 | NCBI WGS metagenome assembly CXWL01 (sample SAMEA3498368, study PRJEB10139) | groundwater metagenome | biome: water well; material: biofilm material | place: Germany | collected 2015-04-27 | reverse complement strand
GTCTTAATGGTGGCAACACAGACTATACAAGAACTAATGATATAGTGTGCCACGCATCATATAAAATGTATTGATGCAAATTTGTATAATGACAATTATTTTAAAGCCTCGCACGCAGTTTTAATCCGTTGCATAGCTTTCCCAAGCACTGCTTCGCTGGTGGCGTAGGAAATGCGGAAATATCCTTCCATGCCAAAAGCACTGCCAGCAACGGTTGCAACTAGAGCTTCATCCAGCAAATAATCACATAAATCGGCACTGTTTCCGATAGTTTTACCTTGCGGAGTTTTTTTGCCGATTAGCTTTTGCATGTTGGGGAATACATAGAATGCACCCTCAGGCTTCAGGCAGCTAATGCCAGAAATCTGATTAAGAGCATCCACCACCAGATTGCGGCGGTTGGCAAAAGATTTTTTCCAATCCTGCAAGAATTCCTGTTCACCATTTAAGGCAGCAACAGAAGCCGCTTGGCTGATGGAACAGGCGTTAGAGGTGCTTTGTGATTGGATATCAGCAATAGCGGTGATGATCTGCTTTGAACCGCCAGCATAACCAATCCGCCAGCCAGTCATGGCGTAGGCTTTGGAAACGCCATTTACCGTCAGTATGCGCTCGTATAATTTAGGCTCAACCTGCGCAATGGTATGGAAGGTAAAACCGTCATATAATAGATGTTCATAAATATCATCCGCCAGAATCATCACTTGCGGGTATTTAAGCAGCACGTCAGCAAGAGCTTTTAATTCTTCTTTGCTATAGGCAGAACCAGTTGGGTTAGAAGGTGAATTGAGAATCAACCATTTAGTTTTTGCGGTGATGGCTTTCTCTAGTGCTTCTGGCTTTAGTTTGAAACCGTCTTTTTCCAAGCAGGAAACGGTTACAGGCGTTCCTTCGGCAAACAAAACCATATCAGGATACGAAACCCAATATGGGGCAGGGATAATAACCTCATCTCCTGCATTCAGAGTGGCAAGCAAGGTATTGAAAATAATTTGTTTTGCGCCAACGCCAACAACGATTTGGTTCGTGGCATATTCCAAACCGTTTTCGCGTTTGAATTTATCTATGATAGCTTTTTTAAGAGCTGGCGTACCTGCAACTGCTGTGTATTTGGTTTCACCACGTTTGATAGCATCAATAGCAGCGCTTTTAATATGTTCTGGTGTATCAAAATCTGGCTCGCCAGCACCTAGACCAATAACATCTTTTCCCGCAGCTTTAAGCTCCGCAGCTTTAGCGGTAACAGCAAGAGTTGGTGATGGTTTTACAAGGCTTAGGCGGTGGGCGAGGCTAGGCATTACTTTTCCTTTTTTATTATTTTGACATTGATTGTTTTGAGTGGTGTTTTCTAAGGCATTGCTTCAACATCTACAAGTATAGTTTGATTTTTTGGCAGAGGAAAATCAATCGTTGGAGCTGTGCCTTGCAAAGTTTTTTGAAAGCTTGGCGGAATAATCAGATTACGGTGCATCCCCTCGGACATTTGTAGCACGCCTTGCTCAAGACCTAAAAAAACATCTGATTTTCCTATGACAAAGCTAATAGGCTCACCATTATTATCTTTAGAGTCATATAGTTTTTTCCCCTCTACGTCCCATATGGATAGGTGTAGTTTTGTCTTTGAACCACAAGTGTAAATCTTGCCCCTACCAAACCCGTCACCAATAACTCGATAAGCTCCTATTTCAGGAAGTTCTGGCGAAATATCCAGCATTTTTACTTCAAAATTTATATTTGCCAACGCAGGCACATCATCGCGGGAAAATTTTTCTACCCCATAGGCTAAGTCACCCGGAGAAGAAATGGTGCGTGTACCGTTCTTTTTCATTCCGACAATGCCTCTTTCCAGAGCTGGCATTATTTCGCCACTGCCTATTTGGAAAGTAATTTTCTTATCTGTTTCAATTTCCTTTTTTTCTTCTGTAGAGGAGCTATAAATAACCGTTACTTTCTGACCGCAAACAGAGTAATTCCCATCGCCTAGAGCATTATCTTTAACCCGCAAACTCATAGTCCTTTTGGGAAGTAATTTTCCTTTGAGAAAGTCAACATCTATTATTTTTTTGGGGTCGACAATAGAACCTAGCGAAGGTTCTTCGGTTGGTAATTTAGCCTGTACATCGCCAGAAATTTGTGATGATTGCGTTGATTCCCCAACTTTTACGCTATTTTTAGATAGTAATGCGTAGATAACAAAAGCTACCAAAAGCCACACCATCCATGGCGGAGTAGGATTTTTTACTTTGCGTTTTTTTCTAGAGAAGGGGAACATAAATAATATCTCCTAAGAATGTTTCAGATTCCAATTAATTATTGAATCTGAAATGTAATACATCTCCGTCTTTTACACGATATTCTTTACCTTCCAAACGAAATTTTCCAGCTTCTTTAGCACCAGCCTCACCATTGCAGGCAATATAATCTTCATAAGCTATTGTTTCAGCGCGGATAAAACCCTTCTCAAAATCAGAGTGGATTACACCAGCAGCAGCAGGAGCGTTGGTTCCCTGAGTGATTGTCCAAGCCCGTGCTTCTTTTGGTCCTATGGTAAAATAGGTGGATAAATCAAGAAGCTCATAACCAGCTTTAATAATCCGCGACAGACCCGTTTCATTTAGGTTAAGTGAAGATAAAAATTCTTTTTTATCTTCTTCACTAGGAAGCATGGATATTTCTGCTTCAATCCGCGCAGAAATTACAACACACGGAGCCTTTTTCTTTGCGGCCATTTCCATAACTTTATTAGATAGAGCATTGCCACCAGCGGCACTTTCCTCATCTACATTGCAGACATATAAAACTGGTTTTGAGGTGAGGAGTTGCAACAGTTTCATCTGCCGTCTTTCATCATCATCTTTTAGCTCTGTGTCGCGGGCGGGGTGACCTTCAGAAACAACCTTTAGCACTTTTTCAATCAGAACCACTTGTTCAGCAGCTTCTTTATCAAATTTTGCTTTTTTCTGAATAGCAGGGAGACGTTTTTCTAAACTTTCTAAATCGGCAAGAACCAACTCGGTTTCTACAATTTCAGCATCACGCATCGGGTCGATTGCACCTTCAACATGGGTAATATTTCCATCTTCAAAACAACGTAGCATATAGATGATAGCATCAACCTCTCGGATATGAGCGAGGAACTGATTGCCTAGTCCCTCACCTTTGCTTGCACCGCGAACCAAACCAGCAATATCCACAAATTCTAATTGGGTTGGAATAATCTGGGCAGAGCCAGCAATTTTTGCCAGCTTTTCCAGACGCTCATCTGGCACATTAACCCGCCCGACATTCGGTTCTATGGTGCAGAACGGGTAATTCGCAGCCTCTGCCTGAATGGTAGAGAGCAATGCATTGAACAATGTTGATTTTCCAACATTAGGCAGACCAACAATACCACATTTAAAACCCATTTTTTATCCTTTGTAGTTACTAGCGATTAGCGGCTAGTGGTTAGTGTTAGAAATTATAGCATATTTAAGAATTGTACTAGTCGCTGACCGCTAACCGCTACCAACTGCTAAACTTACCTTATTCATAAAACCAGCTTCATCACCAGCAAGCAACAAAGCTATATGTCGTGATGTTTCCTGTATTATGTTGTCAAGTGTAGGCAATTCTTCTTTGTTGAAGTTTGAAAGCACATAATCAGAAACCATATCTTTATCACCAGGATGTCCTATACCCACTCGTATTCGCAAATAATCAGCTCCAAGATGTGCATCTAAACTTTTCAGCCCATTATGACCGCCACTGCCACCACCACGTTTAACCCGTAATTTACCAAGTGGAAGATCCAGATCATCATGTATTGTTATAATGTTTTTCAGTGGAATTTTATAGAACCTAGATATTTCACTCGCAGGACCGCCAGATATATTCATGTAGCCTAATGGTTTGAAGACATGCACTTTTTCACCATCAATAGTACCCTCTGCAACAGCACCGCCGAATTTCAGCGATGGTTTAGAAAAGCCATGCTCTGATATTATGCGATCAACTACCATGAAACCGATATTATGGCGATTGCCAGAATATCCAGTACCAGGATTACCAAGACCGATGATGAGGTGTGCCATATTTTTTGCGCAGCAAAAAATAGATGACTAGATGACTAGATGACTAGATGATTAAGAATAATTTCTTAATCAACCAATCATCCCGTTATCTTATCATCTACTTCTTCTTAGGAGCTTCCTTTTTAGCTGCTGCTGGAGCTGCCGCTGCTGCTGTCGCGCCAGCTGCTGGCGTTGCAGCTGTTGCTGCTGCAGCTGCTACTGGAGCTTCTTCTTCAGCTTTTCCACGTCCTGCGATAGTAACGATTGTGAAGTTGCGTTTGATAGCTGGAGTTATGCCCTTTGGCAATTCAATGTCATTAATATGAACACTATGACCAATATCAACGGATTGGATACTTACTTCTATATGCGATGGAATTGCGTCTGGGGAGCAGAAAAATTCAATTTCGTGACGTACTATATTGTATACACCGCCACGTTTCAGACCGATTGAACGTTCCTGACCAGTGATTTTTACTGGTACTTGTACGCGCAACGTTGAACCCGCTTCTACCTTGATAAAATCAACATGCTCGATTTGATCGGTTACTGGGTTAAATTGCAGATCTTTCGGTAAAGCTTTTACAACTTTATCAGCGAATTTTAATTCCACTAGGCGGCTGCGGAAACGACCCTTTGCATATTCGATAGCCACTTCTTTTAATGGCAGGCTGATGCTGGTTGCTTCTTGACCTTTGCTATACAGCACTCCTGGGATTTTTCCTTCACGGCGAAGACTGCGGGAAACTCCTTTGCCACTCTGAGTGCGCATTGTTGCTGGTAGAACTGCGATTGCTTTTTTAGTATCAGTCATTTTTATTCTCCTTAAACTTTGTTCAAATTCTTTTGGTTTATAATTCTAATCAAATAGGCTCGATACGCTTGTCTCTTCGCTGATACGCTTGATTGCCTCAGCAAGCAGCGGTGCAACAGATAACATGCGGATATTTTTAGTGGCTTTTACTGCATCAGTGGCAGCTATAGTATCTGTCACAACCAATGATGTTAGTACGGATTTTTCAACACGCTCAATGGCTTTTCCAGACAGAACGCCGTGCGTTACATAAGCAGCAACAGAGTTTGCGCCAGCATCTTTAAGGGCAGCAGCAGCATTGCACAGTGTGCCAGCAGAATCGACAATATCGTCAAACAGAATACAATCACGACCGCTAACATCACCAATAATATTCATAACTTCAGAATGCCCAGCTCTTTCGCGGCGTTTATCAACTATCGCCAAATCAGCACCAATGCGGTTGGCAAGCCCGCGCGCGCGCACCACACCGCCCACGTCTGGCGATACGATCATGACTTTGCTGATATCAGGAAATTGCGCCTTTATGTCTTTTACAATTACAGGGGCTGCGTATAAATGATCCAGAGGAATATCAAAAAAGCCTTGTATCTGTGCTGCGTGCAGACCAATAGTCAAAACGCGGTTCGCACCAGATGCAGCAATAACATTTGCCACTAATTTTGCAGAAATAGGTGTGCGCGGACCAACCTTGCGGTCTTGTCTGGCATAGCCGAAATAAGGGATAACCGCTGTAACGCGACGGGCAGAAGCGCGTTTAAGAGCGTCTAGGCACACTAACAATTCCATAATATGATCGTTAGCAGGGTAGCAGGTGGATTGTACAACAAAAACATCTTCACCGCGTACATTCTCGTTTATCTCAACAAACACTTCCTGATCAGCGAAGCGTTTTACGCTGGTGTTGGTCAGCTTCACTCCAAGGTAATCAGCCATTGACTGGGCGAGTGGTATATTGCTGTTGCAAGCGAGTAACTTCATAATTTTTCATCCAAAATACAAATATATCAAAAAAGACAAACAAACCCCTTCATTTGCCACATACTGCACAGAGCATGTACCAAATGAAATCTATAGGGGCAGATCGCCAGTATTCTATGATTTACGCAGCCGTAATAACAGCATAGAAAGGCAAAGTAAACAGTTAATTTGGGATGAAAAACATGGGGTCTTAATAACTAAACCGAACGACCCTCGCCTTTTTGCTTTTCTTTTTGTTTTTCTTCTCGGTTTCTTAATCTGTTAAGAGCCGCTACTGTAAAACCACCGCCAACTACTGCCGCTGCAGTATTCTGCATAATCCTTGTTGTATGGCTAGTTGGCGGTTCGTTTTCAGTTGTTTCATTGCCTTTAGGTTGTTCTGGCGGCTGATTTACACCAGCTGTAAGTGCTCCTATCAAAGAAGCAGCACCTAAAAAAGTAGTAAAGTTTTGGAGAGAGTCATCGCTTTTTTTATCATTAGACATATAATTTTCCTTATAATTTTGATTGTTGCTAATAATAATAGCGACTAATTAGTTAAATATCCTAACGTAGTTTTATCGATGTTACACCTTGTTCAGCGAGGCCTTCTTTTAAATGTTTGGTATGAGAAAATGTATCATCTGCTGGTAATGGGGAACGGCGCGCTTCTTCCAAACGACACTTTTTGCTTGTGGTGGTCTTTTTGGGATCGAATAAAGCACTTTCAACAACCAGTGCCGTTCCACCTGTAGTTGTTGCTAAAATGCTTCTGCTCCTACTTTCTTGCTTTTTCTCTTCGTCTAGTTCTTTATTGAATTTCTTAAGACTTTCCAGAAGTTTAAGTTGCTGATGTATAATCCCAATTTCAGCTTTTGCAAGCATTGAGTCAATTCGTCTTCCAGTCTGTCTAGCATCTATATCTTGTTCTAAAACTTCTTCTAATCTTCTATCATTTCCCATAAAATTCCCCGTAATTTATAATTTTTACCATTTTAGCTTAATATTGAGGAGCGTAACAGATGTACGGAATATATGTAATTTGAATATTATTAAGGTTTTATTACAAAAATAAGTCTTTGATTGTAAAAAGAAGAGATAAAACCAGCAAAATAGTTATATTTTATTAACTTAATATGCTACCGTTAGGAAATATTATAAATATTAATTAGGAAATTTGCTGATGCTGCCCCCTTCTAATGTTAAAAATACTGGAACTACAGAGCCTCCTTACCGTGGGGATATTATTGTCGATGCTTGCGTATTTTTACAATTAATCACCGACATTCCCAAAGAAAAGCAACATGAAGACGGGGTGGTTCCTAGGAAATTTCTTGATATATTGCCATTTTTAGCAAAAAATGGATACCGTATAATAATTCCAGAAATGATCTCTTACGAGACAGCTAATATAATGGTATCAGGGGCAGATATTACAAATTTTCATGAAAGTAAAAAAAAATACAGTTATAGTACATTGAAGCCATTTTTGAAAGATGCCATTCTACCAGAAACTTCACCGCACAAAGAACATCCAAATATAGAGGTAATATCTGGTACTGGCCCTAAAGAGGTAGATGAATTTTGTGATTCGATGCAGAGAATAGCAAAAAACTATACTGCAAGAATAGAAGGAATAAGGCGTAAAAGTATAAAAGATACTCACGTTAACTATGCAGAAAAACTGGGAAGAAGAGAAGCTGAGTATGAGATAAAAGACGCAGAAAAACAGTTAGGAAATTATGATGGTGATGATGCAATAATTTCATTGTTGGATACTAAATCAAAGCAGAGCAATAATAAGCTGTTGGTGGTGCTAACAGATGACACTGGATTAAAGAATAGAATAGCCAAAAAATTTTCTAACGTTAATGCCGTGACTACCACCAATCTTATTTATGGTGTTTCTAGGGCAGGGCTTGGTGAAGATTTGGGTTTTCCAAAGACGCATACCATAGAAGAGATAGAAATAAAGCGCAGGGTGGATTTTGGAAAAATTGCGGGTGAAAGATTTATATCCGATAAACTGCACCAGAATGAAGATTCATATATCGCAAATATTGATTCTCAGCCATTTACCAAATCGCTGGCGGAATTGGCTGAGGATTTAAAGAGGCAAAAAGAAGAACCTATAGAATTGAAAAACATTAATGCTGGTGTTGAAGATAGAGTAGCAAAATTCCTAGCAAGAGAAGCAAAGCGCGCTAAAAGCAATGGGGATGCAAGACTCGGCAGATAATTAAATCCTTACTGGGAAATCACTTTCTGCTGTGCGGGTTAGAGCGTAGTCTTCTGCTCTAAAAATATCGATAATTCTACTGATTTCATGATCAGAAATACCAATTTCTTTTAGTAGTGATCCACCAAGTTGTAGGCTGACCTCAAACATTTCGGCAACGGCTAAGTTTGCACCAGCCTTTTCTAGCTTCTGCACCTGTTCGATGTTGCGGGCGCGAGCAATAATCGGAAGATCTGGATTTAGCTCGCGAACGGCATTTATTGTTTGAATTGCAACGCGGGTATCATTGTGGGTGATTATCATAGCCCGCGCCCTTTCAACAGCGAGTGATTTTAGTACATGTACCCTTGCTGTATCACCGTAATAAATAGGTATCCCGTTTTTTCGTTCGCGCGCTACCATGAACGAGTCCATATCGATGGTAACGTATGGTATATTTTCGCTTTCTAATAATTTGGCGACAGTATGACCAACACGTCCGAATCCGCTTATAATCACATGTTGGCGTAAGTCGGTGGTTTCTTCAACTATGATGTCTGGTCGGGAAATAGAATGTTTTTCCAGAGTGATTGCGATTTTCTTTCCTAGCTGGGCAACTAGCGGAGTTAGTGCCATACTCATGGTTACAACCACTAATAATATTTGTGATAATTCATTTCCTATGATGCCGTTATTTCCTGCAAGAGAAAATAAAATAAAGGCGAATTCACCACCTTGCGATAGTAGCAATCCAACATGTGTTGCTGTACTCAAATAGAAGCCAAAAACACGGCATAGAGCCATAATAATGAGGGTTTTACAGAACATCAGGGTAACGGTTAGTCCTATTATTCCTGCGAAATGAGAGATTAGCATGTCTATATTGAGTGACATGCCAACCGTCATAAAGAACAACCCAAGCAATAGATTTTTGAACGGCAAAATATCAGCTTCCACCTGTGGTTTGAACTCTGTTTCTGCGATTAATAATCCAGCAAGAAAAGCACCAAGTGCTGGCGAAAGCCCAGCGAAGGATGATAGCCAAGCCACCCCCAGAAGAACAAGCAGTGTGGTTGCTGAAAATAATTCTGTATTTTCCAGTGAGGCAATGAAATGGAGGACAGGACGCAACAAATAACGACCAGCGATAAATATTACCGCAAAACACAGTACCGCATTTATGGCGGCATCAGTAAGAGCAGAAGCAAGAGTTTTATCGTGATTGCTTAGAACAGATACAAGAACCAGAAGAGGAATAACCGCAAGATCTTGGAGAATAAGAATTGCTAGTGCCAAACGCCCGACTTGTGATGATTTTTCGCCTTGCTCAGATATAACCTGCAATACTATAGCTGTTGAAGATAAAGCCAATCCACAACCAACTATAATGGCGGATTGAGCCTGCCCACCTAGTCCCATAAGAAATACGGTAAATAGACCACCAGTTATAATAACTTGCGCGCTGCCAAAACCAAACACATGTTTGCGGATGCTGCGCAATCGCTCAAACGATAGCTCTAATCCTATAAGGAATAACAAAAATATTATACCAAATTCAGCAATACCAGAGGTGGTTTTTACATCGCTGATAAGAGCAAAACCAAACGGACCGATTATAGTTCCAGCCGCTAAGTGACCAAGGGCAGGGCTTAGGCGCAAGACGCGAAAAACCGATACGATAAGCACCGCAGAGAGCAGTAGGATAACTATTTCAAAAAGAGGTATTGAGTGATTCATGATAATGCCTATAAACACCCATTTTTTTACAAAGGCAAATTGATGTTATAACTTAATTTGTTTCTCTATTGGAAATAATTAAATTTTAGGTTAATGATTGCTTATATTAATTTTAAGAAAGTACAAAGTATTTATGAGTGATATAAGAACATTGGCAGCAACTTCAAACGCTTGGCCATTTCAGGAAGCGATGGCTCTTGTTGAGCGTTATAAAAACGCGCCACCAGCAAAAGGCTATGTTTTGTTTGAAACTGGTTATGGGCCGTCTGGTCTTCCGCATATTGGAACATTTGGTGAAGTGGCGCGCACAACAATGGTGCGTAAGGCTTTTGAAGCGATAAGTGATATTCCCACCAAGCTTATTTGTTTTTCTGATGATATGGATGGTCTGCGCAAAGTCCCTGATAATCTGCCTAATGCCGAAATGATTAAAGCTAATTTGGGTAAGCCACTAACATCAGTTCCTGACCCGTTTGGAACGCATGATAGCTTTGGTGCACATATGAACGCTCGCTTGCGAGCTTTTCTGGATCATTTCGGTTTTGAGTATGAATTTAAGAGTTCAACAGAAACTTATAAATCTGGCGAGTTTGATAATGCGCTGCTTGCATTGCTTGAGCGTTATCAGCAGGTGATGGATGTTATGATTCCTACGCTTGGCGATGAACGACAACAGACTTACAGTCCCTTTTTGCCAGTTTCGCCACGTTCAGGCAAAGTGCTTCTCGCTAAAGTGGTAGAAACAAAAGTCGGTAAAGGCACTATCGTTTACGAAGAGGAAGATGGAACACTAGAAGAAGTACCAGTTACTGGCGGGCATTGCAAACTGCAATGGAAACCAGACATGGGGATGCGCTGGGCGGCTCTTGGTGTTGATTATGAAATGTATGGTAAGGATCATTTGGCATCGGCAGAGCTATATAGCGCAATATGCACCATTGCTGGTGGCAAACCACCGCAGCAATATATGTATGAGCTGTTTTTGGATGAGAAGGGGCAGAAAATATCTAAGTCTAAGGGTAATGGTCTTACCATTGACGAGTGGTTGCGTTACGCACCGCAGGAATCCTTAAGCCTTTATATGTTCCAATCACCACGAAAGGCAAAACGTCTATATTTTGATGTAATTCCTAAAGCCGTTGATGAGTATCAAACCTATCTGGAAAAATTTGCGAAAGAAGATTTAGCTGCACGACTGAATAACCCCGTTTATCACATACATAATGGGAAGCCACCAGCACCAGAAGGTGTGCCTAGTTTTAATCTTCTGCTCAATCTGGCAAGCGTAGCGGGAGCGCAGGACGGTAAGGTTTTGTGGGGTTTTATAACTCACACCATGCCCCAATTCTCTCCGCAGACACACCCATTTTTAGATAAGCTAGTAAATGGTGC
>CXWL01011617.1_pt1 | contig 11174 bp, 12 predicted proteins | sample 590931 | NCBI WGS metagenome assembly CXWL01 (sample SAMEA3498368, study PRJEB10139) | groundwater metagenome | biome: water well; material: biofilm material | place: Germany | collected 2015-04-27 | reverse complement strand
CAACGCTGGGGTTCTGTCGGCGCTTAGCGCCTTGCTTTCGTTCCCGGCCGACGCGCGGGCGAAGACCAATTCTTCGTCCCGGACCTTCGGGTTTCTTTGCTCCCCGAAGCTGAAGTGCGCGCTGTCGCCAGTCTGCACTTCATCGCGTTCAATTCGCGTCCCTTGAGCTGTTCGGCTATTGGTCCACCGTAGCCTCCCTGCAAGGGATAAAGCGAGTGTACGCGTATTTGAGCCCAGCCGGATTGTTTGCGCGCGCGGCGTTGATGGCGCTGCAATTTGCGCGCGGCGTATGCAGGGTTGGTGCACGCCAATCCACGCTTTTGGGCCGGGACTGGCCCATGCGCCGCAAAAGACGAATCTACCTTTCTGGCGCGACGCAATGGCGCTAACGTCGCTGTTGAGGGGGAAGCCATGCAATCTCGAAGCGTCGTTTCATTCGCTTGGCTGAATCTGTTGGTCGTGATCTTTTGCCTTGCTGCGGTTATCACGGCGCGGCCTGCGCTCGCGGTCAACGATTGTTCCGATCCGGCGTACGCCGCCGCCATTGATCCGCGCGTTGGCGCTGGCGGCTGCGTCGAGGTTGCGCGCATTCCCATTCCCCATCGCGGCGGCGTCGCCTTTATGCGCATCCTGTGCACCACCGACCTCGAAGTGGACGCGCGCGCCAACAACGTTATCGCCTGGCTGCGCGTGGTCGCCGCCCGCACGGGCCAGGCCATGGATGAGTTGGGCGCGGTCGATATCGATGATGTTTCGATTTTGCTGACGCCGTTCGACGTAGACGATTTAGGCGTCGCCGATGTTGACGCAACCGCGCACTGGCCAAACAGTGAGTTTCCCGGGCAGTGTCTGGTCGCGATGTATCTTGGCAGTTTTGGCGATGAGCTCACGGCGGAAGCTCTGCAGTTTACCATGGCGCACGAATTGTTTCATTGCGTCCAGTTCAAGACCTGGGATCACGGGCCCTCCACGGCGACAGCCTTTTGGTGGGTGGAAGGCTCGGCGGAATATTTCGCGGCGCTCGCCTTTCCGGAAATCGATGGCGCGCGCTCGAGCATCGAGGATTTCGATGCGAATTCGCGGACCCAGTCGCTGCTGTCGATGCAGTACGAAGACCTGGTCTTGTTCTCCTGGGTCGACACCCGCGCCGGGCCGTCGGGCGTCAAATATGCGCTCGATGTGCTGGCTGAAGCGCGAACGCTGGCCGCGGCGCGCGGCGCCGCCGAGCGCGCTTTCGGCCGTGACAATCTGCTCTCGTTTGCCCAAGACTATATCGACGGCGCCATCAACCTACCGCGCGGGCGCGCCCTGAATGCTTCCCCGCGTATCCCGACGCAGGGAGCGGATGTCCCGCTGCACCTGGAAGGAGAACCGTTCGTGCTCGTTCGCGCGCAGGTAAATTACGAAGCTGGCGATTATCGCAACGCTATTGAGGGCGATGACGGTCGCTACGCTGCGGCGCACCAAGCCCGCGCTTGGGCCGCATTACCGACGAGCCTCAATCTGGAATGCGACGACGACAAGGAATACACCTTTGCCGCCCTCTCGACCGCCGATCCGGGCGTCGATATCACCATCACGCCAAGTCGCCTCTCGGAGCACACCTGCGCGCCTTGTGGGGCCGAGGCGTCAGAGCGTTTGTCGCACAATTCCTGTCTGGTCGGCGCTTGGCATTTTCCCGGCCACCGGGATTTTTGCGCCACCTTTGCGGCGCGGCTGGGCAGCGCCGGCGCCACCGTGCTCGAGTGCAATCCGGGAACGGGGGAGGTGACTTTTGGCGCCGACGGCGCAGCGGTCGCCCGCGTTACTGGTGAGATGGTGCGCGTACAGATGAACAGCGACATGCAGATGCACATTGTGCACGAACTCACCGAGAGCCGGGCGAATTGGTCGACCGACCACGGCGAGCTTGCTTTCTGCAATGCCAACACGACCATGACCGGCATGACCACGATCACCGGCGGCGGTGCTTCACGGCAGGCGCCGATCAACGTGTCGACGCCAATGATGTCGGGCGGCGCCTCCTATAACTGCACGAGGACAACACTCACCGTCACCAGCCACGACGCGCCGGGCGCGTTTCTCGGCGTCGGGCCGGAGATTGTGCTTCAGCGCGTGCATTGAGGGCGCGTGGAGGGCGAAGCCCGTTTACTCCCCGCGCGGTGCGGGTACGTGGACGCCGCCGATGGGGCGATCGTTGAGGGTTTCTTTGCGGCAGCGGTAGAGTTCGGCGGGGCGCCCGCCGGCGCTGCTGTCGAATACGCCGGCGCCTTCTACCAGTCCGGTGCGATCCAAGAGCCGGCGGAAATTCTGTTTGTGCAGTTCAAGCCCGGCGATTGATTCTACGAGGCGTTGGAGTTGCAGCAACGTGAACAGATCCGGCGCGAGTTCGAACACGACGGGGCGGTATTTTATTTTTGCGCGCAAGCGACCGATGGCGGTGGCGAGGATGCGGCGGTGGTCCGAGGCCATGGGTTCGCCCAAGCCCGGCGCGGCGCTGATCGCGCGCGCGGGTTTGGCCTCAAAGCGCGTGCGGTCACGCGCGGCTTCCGGCGCAAGCCCAGCTTCGTAAAGCAATTCGTAGCGCTCCAGCGCGCGCTCTTCGTTCCAAACCGCCCCTTCCAATGCGAACGCAAGGCGCACGCGTGCGCGCCGCTGGGCGATGGCTTCGGGATCGGGCGCGGCGCGGGCCCAGATCTTGAGCGCCGGGGCGATGGCCTCGTCGATGATACGGGGCCGGCCGCCGCGCCAATCTTCCCACGGGAAGAAATCATACCAGGAGCGCCAACGCGCGCCCGCACGATCAAGCACGGCGCGCGAGGGCGTCAGCGCCAGATACGAGATCGAGATGACACGATCTGGCCGCTCACCCCTGATGTCGGCGAGCGGGGCTTCGCGGCCGCGGTCGCCGAAGGTGTAAAGCTGCTCGACATAACCGATGTTGAAGCTGGTCTGTTCGCTCACCCAATGGCGGAGCGAAAGCTCAAGCGTGCGGTCGCCGGCTGGATCGAACGGGCCAAACGGCAAACCGACCGCCTCGCCCGCCGCCTCGCGCGTCACCACCACGAACGGTGCTTCCTCCGCCACCGCGACGATGACGGCGGAGAGCCCGATGACAATGCGCGGCGCGCTCATCGTTCAAAGCGTGCGGCGATCTGGAACGGTTTGGCTTCTCCGGTCTCGCTCCAATGGGGGCCGCGCCCGATCGCTTCGATGGCGCGGGTCATGGCGCCGGCGCGGCCAAGCTCGGCGTCGGCGAGTGCGATGAAACGTCGATTGGGGCTGGCGGTGGGAGAAGCAGCGCGCAGCGCCATGGCGATTTCCTCCTCGTCGGCGCTGGGGTTGTGCGCGCAGGCGGTGATAAAGGCCGTCGCTGTCGAGCGGGAGATACCGGCGTAGCAATGCACCAAGATCGGCTCGTCGCGCGCCCATTGGGTGATGAATCCGAGGATGGCGCGCATGTGCTGGGGATCGCACGCATCGTGACCTTCCTTCTCGGTTTCGATGTCATGGATCGGCAGCCGCAAATGCTGGCCTTCGCCATAGCCTTCCAATTGAGGGAAGGCCGAACCGGGGTCGAGCAGGCTGACGACGTGCGAGGGCTTGCGGTCGCGTGCGATGTCGGGTGCGCGCGAGAGGGGGCAGACAATGATGGCCATGGCGCGCAGTTTAAGCTGGATCGAGCAGCGACCGGAAGCGTTTCAGGAAGGCTTCCTGCACTTGGGCGGTGGGGGCAGGCGTCAGTTTGAGGGCGAGCCCGCGCGGCGGTGCGCCAAAGAAGCGCTTAGCCTCCGCATCGGCAAAGCCCGCCAGCTGCACGGCCTCGAAATAGGCGCAGACGAGGTCGGCGCGCTTGATTACGCCTTTGACCGCAAGCGTCGGGTGCGCGGGTAGGCCAAAGCGCAGGTGGATGGCGGCTTCCAGCTTGGCCTCGAACGCCTTGTAGTCGAGCCCTAGGGCGGCTTTGAACGGGCTGATCATGTCGCCGATCACGTATTCGGGCGCATCATGCAGCAGCGCCATCAGGCGCTTCTTCTTGTCCCATTCGGGCGCCAGCTTGCGGCAAATCTCCTCCACCACTAGCGAGTGCTGCGCCACCGAGAAGGCGTGCGCGCCAATGGTCTGCCCGTTCCAGCGCGCCACCCGGGCAAGGCCATGGGCGATGTCTTCGATCTCGATGTCGAGCGCGGAGGGGTCGAGCAGGTCGAGCCTGCGACCCGAGAGCATGCGTTGCCAGGCGCGGGGGGCGGGCGGGGTCTGGGGTTTCGGCGCGCGCGCCATGGGACCTCTCTTTTGCGCAGCCTCAAGATAAGTCAGCGCCGAACCGGGGATAAGCAGGTTCGCCGAAAGGAGCATCTGATGATTGGCCTCACGCGCATTACTTTAAGGCTCGGGCGCAACCCTGACGCCGGTTTCCCCGAAGGCGACGACGGCCACGGCTACGTGATCCAAGCGCCGCTGGACGCGGACTCCAAGCTTGATCCAGTAGTGTGGCGCGACAAGAAGGAGCACTGCACCGTCCGCCGTTTCCACTCTCACGAGACCGCCGCCGATGGCTGGCTGCGCCATCGCGGTGATAATTGGTATGTCTGGTATGATGAGGCGGATGAGGGCCCGGAGGAGCCGTTGATCAAATTGGGCTCGCATCGGTTGTTTCCCGGTGAATACGTCACGGTGCGCGAGGCCGGCGGCGCCGCGCTGACGTTTCGCGTGGCGGAGGCAGTGCGGGTCTAAAGTTACGAAACCCGCACGTCCCCGCTGCGAGTGTGTATCAAGCTTGCGCCGAAGCCACTGGAAACCGAACGGAAAAGTGAGCATATTGCAATCGGAGAGGCGCGTTGATCGCCTCTTGGAGTGTGTCCCATGTTCTTCTGGTTTCTGGTTGCGGTGGGGGCGGTTGTGTTGCTGACGCTGCTCGGAGCCAGCATTGCCGGTCGCGCGCCCGGAACTGGCTGGGAGGAGCACGAGGATCGCCCAATCGGGCCCGGCACGGACCTCTGAGCTAGGCCAAGGGCGGCTTTCGCTTGCGTCCAGAGCGTGCAGGCGCCTTACTTGCGCGCCAGCGAAAGGGAGACGCCAGAGTGCATATTCGCCGCGCCATTCCGCGCGACGCCGAAATGATCGCGAGGCTCGCCGCTGACGCCGCAGCGGAAGAGCGCGGCATTTCTGGTTTGGACGCTGATCGCATCAGGCTGCACGCCTTCGGCCAAAACGCGCTGTTCGAGGCTTGGGTCGCCCAGGAAAAGTCGAACGCGCCGGTAATCGCCCACGCTATCATCACCAAGAGCTACGACGTGCGGCGCGCCTGTCCGAGTATTGTGCTGTGTGAATTGTACGTGGTCCCGGAGCACCGCCGCAGCGGCTTGGCGCGCAAGCTCATGTCGACCGTGGCGCGCCGGGCCCGCGATCTTGGCGCGCGCGAACTGGCGATCACCACCGGCGTTGAAAATAGTGTGGCGCAGCGTTTCTTCGCCGCTATTGGCGCGCGCCCGCAACAGGCGGCGGTGTTTATGATGTCTGCCGACGGCATCGAGTGGCTTGCGGCTGAAAGCCTTTAGTTGAAACGGTAAAACGGGGGAAGACAATGTCAATGCAGCCGTTCTGGAAGTCCGCCGCATCGTGGATCGCCATCGCCGCGTTCACCGCGTGCGCTTCAACGCCGCCGTCGGGTGCGGAAAATCCGCCCGCGCGGGCCAATGCCGAGCAGGCGCTTGCCTATGTCGAAGCTGCGGAGCGCGATCTTTTGGCCATGTCGGAGACCGAGAACCGCACGGCCTGGGTCTATGAGAATTTCATCACCTACGACACCGAGTGGCTGTTGCAACGTGTCGCCGCCGCCGGCACCGAAGCGCGCGTGCGCATGGCCAGCGGGGCCGCGCAGTTCGCCGGCGTTGAGATGCCTGCGGATACGCGCCGCAAGATTGATCTGTTGCGTTTGAGCTTGGTGCTGCCAGCGCCGCAACGTGAAGGCGCGGCGGACGAACTGGCGCAGATCGGCACCCGGCTGTCGTCCATGTATTCCACCGGCCGCATCGATTACCAGGGCCGGCAAGTTACGCTCGACGATCTCGAAACCCTGATGGGAACCGAGCACAACCCGGCCCGTCTCGAAGAAATGTGGACGGAATGGCACGCGGTGGCGGCGCCGATGGCGCAGGATTATGCGCGGCTGGTGGAGATCGCCAACGAAGGCGCGCGCGACCTTGGCTTTGCTGACGTTGGCCAAATGTGGCTCTCGAATTACGACATGCCGGCGGCAGATATGGAGCGCGAAGTCGAGCGGCTCTGGGGGCAAATGGCGCCGTTCTACGAGCAGCTCCATTGCACGGTGCGCGGCCGGCTTAATACGCGCTACGGCGACGCAATCGTCCCGCTCGATCAGCCCATCCGCGCTGATCTCCTGGGCAATATGTGGGCGCAGGATTGGTCGGCGCTGATGCCGATGGTGCGCCCGCGTGGCGGCGGGGCGACCTACGACACCACGCAATTATTGGTGCGCGCCGGCTACAATCCCGTGCGCATGACCGAAACCGCCGAGCGTTTCTACACCTCGCTCGGCATGCCCGAGCTGCCGGATACGTTCTGGGAGCGCTCGCTGCTGACGCGCCCGCGTGACCGCGACGTCGTCTGCCACGCTTCCGCTTGGGACCTCGACGCGCGTGAGGATATCCGCGTCAAGCAATGCATCCAGATCAATGCCGACCACTTCCAGACCATCCACCACGAACTGGGCCATAACTTTTATCAGCGCGCCTACATGGAGCAGCCCTACCTCTATCAGAACGGCGCTCATGACGGCTTCCACGAAGCCATCGGTGATTTCATCGCCCTCAACATAACGCCGGAATATCTGGCGCAGATCGGCCTGCTGCGTCGCAACCAGATTCCGTCGGCGTCCGCTGATGTGAGTTTGTTGATGGAGCAGGCGCTGGGTAAGATCGCCTTTCTGCCGTTCGCGTTGACGGTCGATCAATGGCGTTGGCAGGTGTTCTCCGGGCGCGTGACGCCGGAAAACTATAACACCGCCTGGTGGGAGCTGCGTCAGCGCTACCAAGGCATTCGCCCACCGAACGTGCGTCCTGCAGACGCCTTCGACCCCGGCGCCAAATATCACATCGCCAACAACGTGCCTTACCTGCGTTACTTCCTCTCATACGTGCTGCAATTCCAGTTCTACGAAGCGGCGTGTCGGCAGGCCGGCTGGGAGGGCCCGCTGCATCGTTGCACCGTGTACGGCAACCGCGAGGTCGGCGAACGCTTCAACGCCATGCTGGAAATGGGCGCCTCGCGCCCCTGGCCGGATGCGCTCGAGGCCTTCACCGGCACGCGGCAAATGGATGGTTCATCCATGGTCCGCTACTTCCAGCCTCTGATGACCTACATGCAGGAGCAGAACCGCGGGCAAACCTGCGGCTGGTGAGCGGGCGTGAAGATGGAAAAACTCGAACTGGTTGAAGTCAGTCCGCGCGATGGGTTGCAGAACGAGCCGGAGATTGTCTCGACCGAGAATAAGCTGGCGCTGATCGGCAAGATTCTGGACGCCGGTTTCCGCCGACTGGAGGCGGGCAGTTTCGTCAACCCGAAGAAGGTGCCGCAGATGGCGGATGGCGAGGCGGTGTTCGCCGGACTGCCGGTCCGCGCAGGCGCCAGCTTCATTGCGCTTGCGCTCAATCCGCGCGGGGTTGAGCGCGCTCTGGCGGCGGGCGCAAAGGAAATCAATTACGTCTTCTGCGCCTCGGATGGATTTTCGATCCGCAACAATGGCGGCAAAGTGGAGGAGACGTTCCACGTTTGGGGCGAGGTGGCTGCGTTGGCCCAACGCGGCGACGCACGGCTTTCGGCCACCATCTCCACAGCGTTTGGCTGTCCGTTCGACGGCGAAGTGCCGATCGCGCGTGTGGTTGAGGTCGCCGAGCGCTGCGCCCAGCAGGACATTTTTGAACTCGCTTTGGCTGACACGATTGGCGTGGCTGCCCCGAGTGATGTGCATGCGCGTTTCCGCGCGGTGAAAGCGGCGATCCCCGCGCGCATCCAGCTTCGCGCGCATTTCCACAACACGCGCAACACCGCGCTCGCCAACGCGGTCGCCGCCGTGGAGGAGGGCGTGCGGGTGCTGGACGGCTCGCTTGGCGGCATTGGCGGGTGCCCGTTTGCCCCGGGGGCCGCCGGCAATGTGCCAACCGAAGACCTCGTCTACATGTTCACGCGCATGGGCTTCGACACCGGAATTGATCTCGGCCAGGCGGTTGAAGCGGCGCGGTTCATTGGCGCCGTGTTGGGACGGGCGACCCCGGGCATGGTCAGCCGCGCGCCGAGATGGCCCGCGGCATAAAGCAAAGCAAAAGGCCGCCGCATCGCTGCGACGGCCCAGTTACTTGTCTGCGCGCGCGCTTAGAGTTCGCGGCTGATCGTGAAGTTCACGATTTCGTCGAGACCGGAAATGTCGGTGTCGTGATAGCGTAGATCCATCGTGAAGCCATGCATGGCGTGCGATAGGCCGACGTTGAAGGTGTCGTAGTCGCCGAGCAAATCGACGTCTTGGTTGCCGTACTCGGCCGAGACCGAAGTCGCGTCGTTGAACGCGAAAGCGCCGTTGACGCCCATGTAAAGAGCTTCGCCGGTTTCGCCAAAATATTCCGGTGAGAACGCGAGTTCCGCGCCGAGCGTGAATTGCTCGGAGACGTCGATCGAAGCGCCGACGATGCCTTCGAAATAATCCATCTCGCCGCCGCCGGTGATTTGGTCATCGCCGTTGGGATAGAAATAGCCGACAAGCGCCAGGTCCCAGCTCACCGGGCCGGTGGTCGGGGTGATGCCGACATACGCGTCGAGCTCCATCGAGGCGGTTTCGCTCGGCGCGCTGGCGCCGAAATTGACATTCGAGCCCCACACGCCAGCGTAGAACATGCCTTCGCTGAAGTCGAAGCTGCCTTGAATGGCCGCGCCGCCGTCTGATTGGGTGAGGCCGCGGAACACGTAATCGGTCGTCATCGACACGCTCGCAGTGGTTTCAGCGTTGGCGACGCCAACGCCGGCAAGTGTCGCGCCCGCAAGCATCGCGGCGCCCATAAGTTTCTTCATATTGCGCATCCTCTATTCCCCCGCGGGTTTTTCGCCGCGTTGACGGCGAAGTTCACTCCAGAGCGTGAACGACTGGTTAAACAAACGAACATCTCCCGCATCTGACGCCAAGAGAACGCCAGGTTGTTGCGGGACCGCCACGCAGGGTTTTGCGCTCATTCGTGAGCGGCGCGCAGCAGGGAAACGCTTCTGAGGTCACAGAAGTGCGTCAGCGTTGCGAAAAAGACGCAAAGCCGAGATGGAGCCCGGCGTCGACCAGTAGCGTCTCACCGGTGACGTGGCGCGATGCATCAGAGAGGAAGAAAAGTCCAGCATCTGCAATATCTTCTGCGGCGGAGGCGGCCTTGAGTGGGGTCATTTTCTTGGTCCCCTCGCGCACGCGGTCGACCATTTCCGGCGGCAGACCCTTGGCGTGCCAGGGCGTGTCGATGAAGCCGGGGCAGAGCGCGTTGACGCGGATTTTCGGCCCCAGCACCCGCGCCAGCGACAGCGTCATGGTGTTAAGCGCGCCCTTCGAGGCCGCGTACGCGACGGAGGAGCCGATGCCGGTAACCCCGGCGATCGAGGACACCATGAGCACTGCAGCGCGCTCAGACGCCTCCAGCAATGGCCGCGCGGCGCGCAGCATCTGGTATGGGCCAATGACGTTGACCGCGAAGATCGCTTCGAAATCGGCGCGCGAGACGGCGTCGAGATCGCCATGGCTCGGCGCGTGGCGGGTGATGCCGGCATTGTTCGCGAGCGCATCGATGCGCCCGTAAGGCGCGGCCTTTTCGATGCTGTGGACGGCTCTCCACCCAGCCGGCGGCGTAAGGTCCCGGTTTGAACCGGAGAAGAGCTATGACCCAGGTAGTTACGATCGGATTGGATATCGCAAAATCGGTGTTCCAGCTTCACGGCGTTGATGCGGCGGGCGCGGTGCTGTTGCGCAAGCGTCTGCCAAGATCTCGAATGTTGGCGTTCTTTGAGAAGCTTGCGCCGTGCCTCATTGGCATCGAAGCGTGCGGCTCGGCGCACTATTGGGGCCGAGAGTTAAGCCGGTTGGGTCACGACGTGCGCTTGATTCCGCCCAGTTACGTGAAGCCTTACGTTAAGCGGCAGAAGAACGATGCGGCTGACGCGGAAGCGATTTGCGAAGCGGTGACGCGGCCGAGCATGCGGTTTGTGCCGATAAAGGCGCCAGAGCAGCAAAGCACGATGGTTGCTCACCGAACGCGATCGATTTTGACACGGCAGCGCACGCAATTGTCGAACGCCATTCGCGGCCACATGGCGGAGTTCGGCTTGGTGGCGCCAGTCGGGCGCAACGGTCTGGAGATTCTGATCAGCGCCATCAACGATGCCGCTGATGAACGCGTACCCAGCGCCGCGCGCACGAGTCTGCTGATGTTGGTGACGCAGCTGCGGCTCGTGAACGAGCAGATATTGGAGTCTGATCGGTGCATCATCGCGAGTGCGCGCAGCACTGAGGTCGGCAAGCGGTTGATGGGCATTCCTGGCGTTGGCCCTGTGCTCGCCAGCGCGCTGGTCGCGACCATCGCTGATCCGAAGTCGTTTAGCTCGGGTCGCAACCTCGCCGCATGGATTGGCCTCGTGCCGCGTCAGAACTCGAGCGGCGGCAAAGAGAGATTGGGCGGCATCACCAAGCAAGGCGATCGCTATCTTCGAAACTTACTGGTGATCGGAGCTCTTGCTGTGGTCAGGTACGCGGTGCGGAACGGTGCGCGCCGGCCATGGCTGGTGCAATTGCTGGCGCGGCGAACGCCTAAGGTCGCCGCGGTTGCGCTCGCGAATAAGAACGCCCGCATGGTGTGGGCCATCATGACCAGCGGCGAGCGTTATCGAGAACCGCTCGTCGCTTAGAGATCAGGCCAGGCGCGGGAGCTGCGGCCGACGAAATTGGGAAGGGCGGACATGAAGTAATGCGACAACCGGTCGAAACCGGAAGATGGGAAAACCCACAATCGCCGAAGCGCTTCGAGCGCGTCTTTTCGGTCGGGACCCATCTTCGCGGAAGGCATTATGGCCAGCGGCGTTCGTGTGCCGCATCAACAGGTCGAACACACGGCCGCACCGACCAAACATCGCAGAGC
>CXWL01118525.1_pt1 | contig 11177 bp, 5 predicted proteins | sample 590931 | NCBI WGS metagenome assembly CXWL01 (sample SAMEA3498368, study PRJEB10139) | groundwater metagenome | biome: water well; material: biofilm material | place: Germany | collected 2015-04-27 | reverse complement strand
GCACTGCATCGTGATTTTTTATTTACACATTGAAGCGTGAAGTGCTACATTACGCAAATGGACAACGAATTAAATTCTTCTTCAATCGGGGCGGCAAACCGCTTCATTGATGCCAAGTTGGCAACGGGATTCGCCAGTTTTTCGCTGGAAGAGCTGACGGATAAAACCGGGCTGTCGGTGATTGCCGCCAAAAATCAGTTGTTGCGCCTGAAAGGAAGGGCGGTTCGCGTTTCGCCACGGCAACAATATTTTTTGATTGTTCAGCCAGCGCATCGTGCCGTGGGTGCGCCGCCGGTGACGGATTGGCTTGATGACTATTTCAAGTGGCTGGGGCAACCTTATTATCTTGCTTTGCAATCGGCAGCCGGTATTTATGGCGCAAGCCCGCAGGCGATTCAGGAGACGCAAATTATCACCAGTCTGCCGCGTCGCGAGATGGTGATTGGCCGCATCCGAGTGCGTTTTTTTGTGAAGTCGGGCATGGCAAAAAGCCTGATTCAGCCGCTTGCTAATGCTCATGCACCACTTACGGTAAGCACCCCCGAAACGACGGTGTTTGATCTCATTCGCTATGCGCCCAGTCGCGGCGGTATCGAACGCACCGTTGAGACCATCGAGCCGTTGTTGCCACTCATCAAAGCAAAGTTAATCAAGCAAATGTTGGTGGCTGAAGGTGAAACTGCCACCGCTCAACGACTGGGTTATATTCTGCAAGCACTGGGGGCGAATAGTTTCGCAACTGTCGTTAAAGCGTGGTTGCCGCAGTCCTTGCAGCTTGTGCCGCTTTCAACCCACGTCAAAAGCGCCGCTACGGATTGTCCGATTAGTCGTGACTGGGGAATTATTCATAACACGGGAAATTTGCGATGACTCCGCTTACGCGACACGACGCAGATTTTTCCCGTTTGCTGACAGCCTTGTCGGGCACTCACCATGCTTTGCAGCAGCAGGCTGCACGCTCGGTGGATATTGCCCTGGTGGTGCGAAACTGGCTGTTCGGCTGGTACATCGTTGAGTTTGAGCAAGGGGCTGCCAGCCGGGTTGAGTTGTACGGCAAGCAGTTGATGCAGCGCCTTTCTGGCGAATTGGCAGCTCAAGGCGTTCAGGGGGCATCACCCACCGGCTTGCGGCAGTGCCGTGCGTTTTATCTGGCCTATCAAAACATTCGACAGACACTGTCTGCTGAATCTTTGAACCCGCCGGACGCACAGGCACTGGCACAGTATTTTTCGCTGGGGTGGTCCCATTATGTCGTGTTGCTGATGCTGACCAACCCGGCTGAACGAAGTTTTTACGAAATCGAAGCACGATCCAATAGCTGGGGAGTGCGGGAACTAAAGCGTCAGATCGCCGCCTCGCTGTATGAGCGTTTGGCCCTCAGTCGCGACAAGGCTCAAATCGCCGCATTGGCCTCGCAAGGCCAAGTGGTGGCGCAAGCCTCGGATGTCCTTAAAAGCCCCTATGTACTTGAGTTTCTCGATTTACCGGAACATCGGGCCTATTCCGAGCATGAACTCGAAGCCGCCATCATCGATCGACTTGAGCATTTCCTGCTCGAACTGGGCAAGGGTTTTCTGTTCGAGGCACGCCAAAAGAGGTTCACCTTCGATGATGACCACTTTTACGTCGACCTGGTTTTCTACAACCGCCTGCTCAAGTGCTATGTACTGATCGATCTGAAGCGTGACAAACTGACCCACCAGGATCTCGGGCAAATGCAGATGTATGTCAATTACTTTGATCGTTACGTCAAAACTGACGACGAAGCACCGACCATCGGGATCGTGCTTTGTCACCGCGCAAACGACGCACTGGTGGAATTGACCCTACCGAAAAACGCCAACATCCACGCCGCGAAATACCAGCTTTACCTGCCATCCAAGGAAGAGTTGCGCGCACAAATTGAGGCATCCATGAAAGTTCTGGATGGGGTCTGTGCAGAGAAAATTGACGAGAAGAAATAGAGATTGCAGAGAACACCATGAAGCCGAAATTTAACACAACACATATTGAGCAATAGGTTACCTTGTCGACATGCTGCCTTCCCTCCTTGCCCGTGAAATCCAAAATGGTCTGAAGCATTTCCTGAAGACGGGTTTTGAACCATCCGACCATCTCTTCGCGGGGGTGATGCAGCGTTTTACCGATGACGAATCCCGTTGGATGAAAGGCCCTTACATTCAGGTGGGGCTGCCGTTTCGTACCGGTACACAAGGCAAGACTTTCTTTGGAAATTTTGCGACGGAACATCCGGGGCACGTCCATCAGGAAATGGCGTGGCAACGACTGTCCAGCAATCGCGCAGCGGCGAGCGCCTTGGTGGCCACAGGGACGGGCAGCGGTAAGACTGAATGCTTTTTGTACCCATTGCTCGACCACTGCGCCCGTGCTTCCAGTGAAGGTATGGGCGGTATCAAGGCACTGGTGATCTATCCGATGAATGCGTTGGCTTCTGACCAGGCTCGGCGTTTTGCTCAGGTCATTGCCGAGACTCCGGCGTTCAAGGGGCTGCGTGTGGGTCTGTTTGTCGGCGGGCGTTCTGGCAAGGATGGGCGCGGGCTGATGACGATGACAGCCAACAGCGTGATTACTGATCGCGAGACGCTGCGCAAAGATCCACCCGATATCTTGCTGACCAATTACAAGATGCTCGACTATCTGTTGATTCGCCCCAAAGACCGTCTGCTGTGGGCTAAGAACACACCTGATACGCTGCGCTATGTGGTGGTGGATGAGCTGCATACCTTTGATGGTGCGCAGGGGACGGACTTGGCATTGTTGTTGCGCCGTCTGCGAGCACGCCTGAAAACACCAGCAGGTCATTTGATCTGTGCGGGGACTTCGGCCACATTGGGCGGCAATGCGGACACGGCTCCTTTGCGTGAATATGCGCGCCAAATCTTTGGGGTGGAGTTTCCTCCCGAGTCCGTGGTGACGGAAAACCGTTTGACCGAGGCGGAGTTCTTGGGTGACAGCGCGATTGAGCATGTGCTGTATCCCCGGCCTGATTTTGATACGGTGTTGGACGCCGATCAGTATCTGACGCAGCAGGCGGCAGTGGCGGCGTGGTTTGCTTTGTTTTTCCCAGGACTAGAACCGCCTGCCAATGTGGACGGCCTCGCTTGGCGTATCGCGCTGGGTAATTTGCTCAAGAAACATTTGCTGTTCGTCAATCTGCTCAAGCTGTTGAAGGGGCAGATCGTCTCCTTGGTTGAGTTGCAGCAGCAGATGCAAGGCCCGTTGCCGGAAGGGGCGCGTGTACATATTGGCAAGGTGCTGGATGCCTTGCTGGTGCTGGTGGCTTGGGCGCGCGATTCGGCAGGCCGTCCGTTGGTGACGCTGCGGGTGCAACTGTGGGTTCGTGAGCTGCGCCGGATGGTGGCGCAGGTTCGCAGTGACACCAAAAATATCGAGCTGCGTGCCGACAGTGATGTGAAGCGTGAGCCGGGCAAGTTGTATTTGCCGCTGTTGCAGTGCGCAGATTGCCACACCACCGGCTGGCTAAGCCGCAAGCCCAGCGGCCAATCAAAAATTTCATCCGATCTGGATGAGATTTACAACACCTGGTTTGCGGGACAAGCGGAGGCGGTGCGCCTTTATGCGGCCAGCGGGTTGCAGCGTCCATTGTGCGATGGCGTGGCGCAGCGGTTGTGTACACTTTGTGGTTATTTGCAAAGCGGCTCGGGTGATTGCACCGCCTGTGGTCACGATGATCTGGTGGAGGTTTTCAAGGTGACGGCGACCCGGACTACCACCACGGCTGCGGGTGTTTCACACGCCTGGCACGACCCTACTTGTCCCGCGTGTGGAAGCAAGTTCCGGCAGATTTTATTGGGCGCACGAAATTCGACTCTTGGTGCGATAACGATAGAGCAGAGCTGGGCAAGCCCATTCAATGATGACAAGAAGCTGATTGCCTTTTCTGACTCGGTGCAGGATGCCGCACATCGGGCTGGCTTTTTCACGGCGCGCACTTATCTCAATACGGTGCGCACCGGGCTGGCTCAGGTGATCGACCAAGTGGCGAAACCGCAGTGCGACTGGAACACGTTTCTGGAGCAATCTGCCCGATTGTGGCTGGACAGCAATTCGCCACTGGTGATGCCGGTTGAACGATTTGTCTCTGAATTTATCGGCCCGAACATGATGTGGCAACGGGATTGGGCGCATTCCTTGCAAGAGCTAAACAGCTTGCCAAAGGACAGTCGATTACCGGCACGGGTGCAAAAACGCTTGGCTTGGCAGGCGTTTGCCGAATTCACTTATCTCAGTCGGCGGGGGCGCACTCTCGATGCCATTGGCAAAGCCACGCTGGCACCCCGACTGGACGACATATTGCGCGCTGCCGACGCGCTGTTGCCGGTGTTGCACGAGACCTTCGGTATTCGTCATGCGGATCGGACTGCCGTGGGGCAATGGCTATGGGGATTTGTATGTCATCTGCGCCAGCGTGGGGCGGTAGCTCACCCCGATTTGATGGTTTACGCCAGGGATGGAAATATCTTTGCCTTTACCCGTAACGCTGGTCGCGCCGAGTGGCTGCCCGGCATGGGAGAGCGCACGCCGCACCCGATGTTCCTGTCGCTGGGCAAGGAACGCGGCTTCGATCACTTGGTGAATCCACAGGCGCAAACTTTTTTCCAGACGTGGCTGAGTGCAACTTTGGGTGCTAATGGATTGCTTCCTATTAAGGCGGATGAGGCCATCTATCGCAGTGCGATTGATGTGCTGGTGCAGGAAGGTGTGTTATTGCGCATCAACGCCGATGCGGCGGATGTGATTGCGTTGAACCCGGCTGCCTTGGTGTTGGAAACACGGCTTACGCGCCTTGTGTCGGCGCAAGGTAAGCGCGGATTGACTGTGCCTGCAGATGCTGCGGATGTCTTGTTGGGTATGCCTTGTCTGGATGCGCCGCAGGAACGTTATTCCGAAAAAATGGATGCGGGAGGGTGGCTGGCCAAACGGTTTAGCCGGGGTGATTTGCGCCGGGTGTTTTCTGCCGAACACACGGGATTATTGCAACGCGATCAGCGCGAGGCACTGGAGGATCGCTTCAAAGCAAAAATCCAGCACCCTTGGTATGAAAACCTGTTGTCGGCGACACCCACTCTGGAGATGGGCGTGGACATCGGTGATTTGTCTTCGGTGTTGCTGTGCTCGGTGCCGCCGAATCAGGCCAGTTATTTGCAGCGCATTGGGCGAGCCGGTCGGCGCGACGGAAATGCGTTCACCGCTACGCTGGCTGATGGTGCCAGCCCTCACGATTTGTATTTCTTTGAAGATACGAACGAAATGTTGCAGGGTGAGGTGGTGCCGCCCGGTATTTTCTTGAAGGCTGCCGAAGTGTTGCGCCGCCAGATGTTTGCTTTTTGTCTGGATGAGTGGGTGGGCTCCGGCATACCCGACACGGCGTTGCCGGATAAAACACAAGAGGCGCTCAATGCGCGGGACAGTTTGGATCAGACGCGCTTTCCTTTTACGTTTTTGGACTACATCCTGGAGCATGAGGCGCGTTTGCTGCAAGGCTTCAAGGATATGCTGGGCGCGGATATGGATGAGCGCGTCGCCTCCCGGCTACAGGGGTTCATGCAAGGCACGGAGGAAGACGATGCCTTGCGTATTCGCCTGAACAAGTTGTTAGAGGAGTTGGCCAAAGAGCGCAAGTCGCACCGAGATCGAGGTGAGCAGATCAAGAAGCAGATCAAGGTTCTCAAAGCACTCCCGCAGGACGAGGCGACCAAGAACGATGTCGACCATCTCGAACGCGAACGGCAAAAGACGATTGAGCTGGTCAAGGAAATCAATCAGCGTGAGCTACTCAATACCCTGACCGACGCGGGCTTGATTCCGAATTATGCTTTTCCCGAGGCTGGTGTGGAGTTGAAGTCGTTGCTCTGGCGCAAAAAGGGTAGTGATGACCCGGACAACGCGGCGGCTTATATTTCTCTACCGGCAGAACGCTACGAACGCCCAGCGCAATCAGCCTTGTCGGAGTTCGCACCCGAGAACGTGTTTTACGCTAATCAGCGCAGGGTGGAGATTGATCAGATCAACATGAGCCTGTCGTCACTGGAGAACTGGCGCATGTGTCCGACCTGTCAGCACATGGAGAACCTGGAGATTCACGCCGATAGTCATGCTGCTTGCCCGCGCCAGAGCTGCGGTGATCCGATGTGGGCCAATATCTCGCAGAAGCGCCAGTTGTTGCGATTCAAGCAGGCGATCGCCAACAGCAACGATACCGAAGTGCGCATTGATGACAGCGCGGAAGATCGTGAACCGAAGTTTTATGTGCGCCAGATGTTGGCTGACTTCGCAGCGAAGGATATAAAGGAGGCTTACCGTCTGAAAGCGCCCGATATGCCGTTCGGATTTGAGTTCATCGAGCGGGTGGTGTTCAGGGACGTGAACTTTGGTGAGCCGACCAAAGCAGGAGAAGCCTATACGGTGGCGGGGGAGCAGAAGACGCGGCCTGGATTCAAACTGTGCAAACATTGCGGCCAAATTCAGCGGGTGCCGCGCAATGCGCGCGAGCGTGAGCAGGGGCAGTTTCACGCATTTGATTGTGAGAAGCGTGGCAGCAATGACCCGACCAATATTATTGATTGCCTGTATCTGTATCGTGAGTTCACTTCGGAAGCGCTGCGGATTCTGGTGCCTTATACCCAATCGGGTGTCGATGAAGTCTCGGTTCAGTCGTTCATGGCGGCCGTCAGGATTGGTCTGAAAAAACGTTTCGGCGGCAAGGTCGATCATTTGCGCTTGGTGACGCAGGAGGAAAAAGGGCAAGGGGATGCGGCTAGCCGTCAGTATGTGATGCTGTTCGATTCCGTTCCGGGAGGCACGGGTTATTTGCATGAACTGTTAGCCAATGAAGCGAAAACGTTGTTTGAGGTGTTGCGCTTGGCATTGATCCACTTGGCAGGTTGTTCCTGCAACGCCGATCCTGAAAAAGATGGTTGTTACCGCTGCGTGTATCAGTATCGTTTGGGGCGGGCGATGGCACTGGTATCGCGTGATCGGGCCAGGGCGATCCTTGAACAGTTGGTCGAAAATCTCGATCAACTGGAAAAAGTCTCCTCAATATCCGAGATTTATATCAATCCGAATTTTGATTCAGAACTTGAGGCGCGCTTCATCGAAAGTTTGCGCCGCTTGAGCGGCGTCGGCGGTTTACCGTTCATCAAGTTGGTGCAGGACATTGTGCAGGGGAAGTCGGGCTACTTGCTTGAAGTGGGTGAGCAGCGCTACTGGATTGAACCACAGGTTGATGTGGGCCCTATCGATGGAGTGACTGCACCATCTCGGCCTGACTTTGTGTTGTGGCCAACACAGAGTAGTTCGCAACGCCGTCCGATTGCTGTCTTCTGCGATGGATGGGCTTATCACCAGGCATCGACCCGCGAGGACGCCAATAAGCGTAGTGCGTTGGTGGCAAGTGGCAAGTTCTGGGTCTGGTCGGTGACGTGGGAAGATGTTCAATTGGCCATGGATGGAAAACTTGAAACGACCTTGGCGGACAGTCTGGAAGCAATGTGTTTCAACTCAATAGGACAATTACCGCCGCCACTGAAATTGATGCTGGACAACAGTTTTTGGACGCAGCATGCAGTGGCCGTCTTGCTTCAATGGCTTGGTAAACCAACCGGTGACAGCGGTGATCAGCAAGCTCGGAAGTTGGCACGCCATGCGGGGGCTTCGGCGTTTCGGATGGTTCCCAATCCGACCAGTGCTGCATTGGAAGATGCGCGAATCAAATTGGCACAATTTTGGAGTGGACTGGATCATTTGCCCTGTGAGCGCGCCTCCCAAAGCGTTGCCTGCGGCAATGTGAATGACCTTGCGGTGCTGCTGCGCTATTGGTGGCCAAGTGAGCTGGCCGATGCGTCGGCACTCATTCCGCCTAGTCCAGGATTTGTGATCTTCAACGAGGCCCAGTTGCAGGATGAGCCTGAGCGGCATTTGATGTGGCGTCGCTGGTTGTGGCTGNNGCTCTTGGCAACGCAGACGGGGTTGGATGCGGGCGACCATTCGGCATTGACGATTGCGACGGGTAAACGCCCGGCATCTGGTGCTCAAGGTGCTGCCCATGCTGCCGCATGGGAGGATGTGATCGAGCAGGCGATGGGGACGTTGGCGGAAGGCTTGCAGGCACTAATGGCTGCCGGGTTGCCACCTCCGGATGAGGTGGGGTATGAGTTGGAGCAAGCTGGGGAAGTGGTAGCCGAGGCGGAGTTGGCTTGGTCGCAACAAAAACTCGTGCTCCTGCTGCCGGCGCATGCAGATAGCGCGCCCGTATGGGAGGCAAGCGGCTGGAAAACGTTAGTGGCAGAGCATGAATGGCAACAGCGGTTAACTGATGAATTGGGCAATCGTTCCGATCAACAAAACATACAGCAGCGGGAGGCAGAATGAGTTTCAAACCGAAAGTAGCGTTGGCACAGGATTTTTTGATGAACCTGGCCACTCTGACTTCTGCGGTGCAAGGCAAAGTATTGAAATGGGCAATGCTATTTCAAAGCAATCCTATGTCCCAGGGCATTAACTACGAGCCGATTAACGGCGCGCGCGACAAAAATCTCAAGTCTGTGCGTATCGACCAAGACTGGCGCGGTATCATTTTTAAGCCGCCTACAGGTGATCTTTATGTGCTCATGTACGTTGATCACCATGATGCGGCCTACAAATGGGCGGAGGGACGCCGGGTTGCCATCAACCCAACGACGGGGGCCTTGCAAGTATTTGCGGTCGAGAGTTTGGTTGAACCGGCCCTGCAGCAGGCGCGGCATGTAGCGGTTCAAACTCCGGATGAACAAACCTCGGAACAGCAGGCTGAATCATCAAGAACAGCAACAGCATTTTTCGCGAGCCTGTCAGATCAGGAGTTGCTCAGTATCGGAACCCCGGAAGAATTGCTGGCGCAGGTTAGATTTATTAGTTCCGAAGCCGAGCTGGATGCCTTGCAAAGCTATTTGCCTGTTGAAGCCTACGAAGGCTTGTTTTTGATTGCCGCCGGTGACAGCGTGTCTGACGTACTGGTGTCGCGCGAAACCCGAATTGACCAAGTCGTCGATACTACGGATTTTGCCACTGCAATTGAAACGGCTGAGTCGCAGTCTCGCTTCGTGGTAGTTGCTGATGAAGAAACTATGGCAGCTATTCTTAACTCGCCACTGGCGCAATGGCGCGTGTTTTTGCATCCGACCCAACGCAAGCTGGCGCAGGGTGATCGCAGCGGTCCCATGCGGGTTCTGGGTGGTGCAGGTACCGGCAAGACCGTTCTTGCGATGCACCGAGCGAAGTGGCTTGCCGAACAACGCGCCACGACTGAGAAGAAAGTTTTCTTCACGACCTTTACGCGCAACCTGGCTGCCGACATCGAAGAGAACCTGAAGACATTGTGCAGCCCTGCCGTTATGCAAAAGATTGAGGTCAAAAATCTGGATGCCTGGGTGCATGGATTCTTGCGTCGCCACAAGTATGAGCACNNCATTTACAACCGCAAGCAGGATGAAGCGGGCGAAGCTTGGCAGCGTGCCATGACGCTCCAAGATACTAGCCTTGCCTTGCCGCCAGGATTCTACGAGGAAGAGCTTGAGCGTGTGGTGCTGGCTCAGGGTGTGTCCTCGCGCGATGAGTACCGTCTGGCCAAGCGAACTGGCCGTGGCATCATATTGACGCGCGGTAAACGTGATGCCATTTGGCCGGTGTTTGAGGAATACCGCGCGCAACTGGCTAGTAGAAAGCTCAAGGAAGTAGATGACGCTTATCGCGATGCCGCAGCTCTGCTCTACGGTAAGCCGCAGGTGTATTCGTCCATCATTGTGGATGAGACACAGGACTTTGGACCCCAGGCGCTTCGGCTATTGCGCGCCATGGTGCCCAATGAACCCAATGATCTCTTCTTTGTAGGTGACGGACATCAACGTATCTACAGTCGTAACCGCGCTTCCATGAGCGCATCAGGAATCAATATAAAAGGCCGGTCGCGCAAGCTGTATTTGAATTACCGCACCACGGAGGAAATTCGGCGTCTTGCTGTTGCCACGCTGGAAGGCTGCGAGGTGGATGATCTTGATGAAGGCTCCGACGAAGTCAAACGCTACAAGTCGCTTTCACACGGCCCAGTTCCGAAGACGCTTGATTTTCAGCATTTGGAAGATGCTCTTGGCAGCTTGACTCCGCTATTGAAGGCAAGCCTTGCCGAGGGACGATCAGTTTGTGTGATCGTTCCAACCAAGCACGATGCAAATGCGGTTCATGGCAGCTTGAAGGCGGAGAAAATCTCAGCCACGATTCTTGGCCCGGATGAACGCGACCAGCCTGACTCAAAGTCTGTGCGTATCGCCACTATGCACCGCGCGAAAGGCCTCGAATTTGACGAGGTGGTTTTGTTGATCCCTCGAAATTGGAGTGACCATAAATCTAACGCTGACAATATTCAGCGACTACAATATGTGGCTTTAACAAGGGCGAAGAGGTTTGCGACGGTTGTTCGCTATTAAGCTGGGGTACCTTTCAAGTCACAACATGAACAAGAACGACGATCTCAAAGTTTTCATTACCGATCCTGTGTTGCAGCAGCGACTCGCCAAGCATCTCGTCTTGAAGTGCTTTCGCAATTCCATTTTGGAAGATTTTCACGCAGGTAAAGTTCCTGACTCAAAGTGCGGGGACTATTCAGATGTTGTCGTCCACACACCTTTCGGTGAAATCCCATGGAATGATGTTTCGCGAATCAACGATGCGGAAATGAAAGTGCTAATGACTGATGTTGTGAACCACACCTATCATTTCATCCAAGAACTATTCGATGAGGAACGTGGTGGAGAACTTCTTCTTAAACTAGCATCTCATGACCCTGTGTTGAACTGGGACGACCCAAAATAGACAGCGGATCTCTTTGAAAGTAGGCGATTCCTACGCCCGAATACCCTATCCAAGACTACCTCTGGTAGTTCAGTAACATTCTTGATATGAATGCGACATTCACACAGCTCAGCTAATTGCAACACAGATTCTGTGCATAATTGTTCAGAATCCACCTGATTTTATTATGCTTCCCACGCAACAATTGTTGCATGGAAGATATTCAATCCCTCAAGGCGTTATTCTGGTTTTCAGGCAAGCTGGATGTGCTGTACGAGCATCTCTGCCGCCAGTACAAAACATACATC
>CXWL01005373.1_pt1 | contig 11177 bp, 11 predicted proteins | sample 590931 | NCBI WGS metagenome assembly CXWL01 (sample SAMEA3498368, study PRJEB10139) | groundwater metagenome | biome: water well; material: biofilm material | place: Germany | collected 2015-04-27 | reverse complement strand
GTTGCAAACGACGTGCACCTTGCCGAATGACGAGATCGTCTTGAGCGCCGCCTCACGCAGCGACGCGCGCGAACCGACGTCGCAGATCACGCCCTCGGCACGCACTTGAGAATCCCTGAGTTCCTGCACCGCTCGCGTGAGCGCCGCCTGCTCGATGTCGGCAATCATCACTTTCATGCCTTCGCGGCCGAAAGCCTTTGCCATGCCGAGCCCAAGCCCACTCGCGCCACCGGTAACGAAGGCGACCTTATCCCGCAGGTCTTTCATCACGCAGCCGCCTTCTGCTCAAGCGCGTCGAATTTCGCAACCAGCGCGCCGGCGTTCGTGTGCTTGTTCAACCGCGCGACAATCGCCGTCCGCCCTTGCTCGCGCGAAAAATCTGCTTGCGTCACGGCATGCCAGTGGATCATGCCCTCCCAAATCGGATCGATCATCTGTGAGCCCTTGATGCGCTCGCCGTTCAGGCACTTGATCGTGACACTACGCATCTCCGAAACGAACGCCTGGAGATAGGCCACATGGATAGCCTCGTCGGTTCGAATACGCTCAACGAGTTCGGCTGCATGGTTCGCGGCCTCACGGCGATCGCGGAACACGTCTGGGGAGCGCATCAGCTTGATGCAGAACGAGAAGAACGCTTCCGCTCGTACCTCGATCATCAAGACGTTCATCAGCAGCAGAATCCAGTCCTCGTAGACCTTGTCGATCTGCGGCATGAGCCTCCTGATCTCCGGCCGCGAAATACTCGCGGGCACCTCGGGAATGGGATAGGCACCCTTCCCGAACAAGGCATCGCGCACCGCGAACCACATGTCGTCATGCCCGCCTTGGCCCCCAGCCCGATTGCCACCCTCGTCGAGCCCATGCGCATAGAGCAGGCCCTTGTTCAGGTGCCCGATCGACATCGCCGAAACGTCTTCCTCGATGATGGCTTGAAAGTTCGGCGCCTCCACATCGCAAAGTGCGCGGCCCCGCGCCTCGATGATGCCGGTGATCGTGAGCGCGTTCCAAAGCGTCTCGCCAAGGCCGTTGCTCAAAAGCAGCTTCTGCTGATCGATGTTCGGGTAGGCATCGCGTTTGAGCAGCCGCGTCGACGCATCGATCACCGGAAATCCGCGTGTCTCAAGCTGCGCCTGCCAAGCCTCAACCGCGGGCCATCGATGAAGTGTTCGCGGCGAGATGTAGTTCCCCTTCGCGTCGAACCCACCGTGCAGCCGGTAGCCTGCTTCGATCTGCGGCTTAGCGTAAGCATGCTCTGCCATCAGTTCTTCGCGAGTGAAAACGACGCGCGCCATGACAACCTCCCAACGATTTTGAACTGATAATTTGTCAGCCGCTGAGCGAAGTCAATTCGCTTCTCGCCCATGCCCTATTTACGCGGCGACAGCGCCCGAACGATGAATTGGGTCAGCGTCTTGACAAGGGCGTTGCGCGACCGCCCGCTCCGATAGCTAAAGCTCGACGCCTGGTGGATGGCACCCACGATGGCCTGACCGAGCAACGGAAAGTCAAAGTCCTTGGCGACCAAGCCTTCTTTCGCCTGGGCCTTCAGCAGTTCGCCCCACTCCACACCCCAGCGGTGCAGCAGCGTGTCCTCCTCCGCGCCACCACTTCCCGAGGCGATGATCGCCTCGTCCGAAAGTGCGGTAGCCAGAACGCCCGCGTGTTCTTCCGCGAAGTCGTAGATAGCCGTCAGCACCGCTTCGACGAACTCGGACAGGCTCTTCGCATGCTGCGCACGAACCATGATCGCGCCGTCGATCTCAGTACGCGCCTCTTCCACAAACGCGAGGAAGCATTCGCGCTTATCCTTGAAATGCAGATAGAACGTGCCGTGTCCAAGACCCGCAGCCTTCGAGACGTCTTGGGGCCGGGTGGAATGATATCCACGTGTCACGAAGAGTTTACGCGCCGCCGCGAGCAGCCGCCTCCGGCTTTCCAGGCGCCGCTTGGCGCCACGCGCACCGGGATTCTGCGTATCGACTGACGATTGGCTCATAGGAACATGCTTGGGTCCCCGGTGAACGCAAGTCAACTTCGGCGGGAAATCCGCCAGGCGACGCGCTTGCCGGGTGACCGTTAACGGAGCATTCTAGGCTCGAATATCCCAAAAAAAGGTCGTACGCCATGAAGGCTTATCGCATCGTGCTTTCGCTCGCCGCTGCAGCAGCTTTGACCATTGTCTCGGCAGACGCACTGGCCAACGGCGGCGGCGGATCGGTCCCGCGCGTCGAGGTACCGCGCCCGTCCCCATCATCGAAGAAAGAAGAAACGCGCGAAACAGACTTCCAAAAGGCCGAATATATGATCAAAGGCGAGCAATACGCGGACGCCATCCCCCTCTTGCAAAAGGTCGTCGCCGACAACCCGCGCGATGCCGATGCGTGGAATTACCTCGGCTTTGCGAGCCGCAAACTGGGCAAGCTCGAAGAAGCGCTCGGCTACTATGAGAAGGCGCTCAAGCTCGATCCGCGCCACAAGGGCGCCCACGAGTATCTGGGCGAACTCTATTTGATGATGAAGAACCTGCCGAAAGCCGAAGAACAGCTCACATTGCTGAAGGGCATTTGCGCGTCGAACTGCGAGGAGGTCGAGGACCTCGAAGCCGACATTGCAGACTACAAGGCAAAGCCCACCGGCTAGGCTGCCTTCGCCCGCCCGAGCTTCACAAGTAGATAGTCGAGGTCGCAGACCTCAAGCTCCCGGTACTTCTGAAGAATGCGTTCGACGACGTGGTCGGCGAACGCGGCGGCGTCGCGCGTGTCCCCATCAAACTCGCGCTCTTGCACTATATCGATCGCGACGCGAAACGCCGGAAACAGCGCTTCCGGAAAAGCGCATTGCCGGTAAATTGCTTTGAGCCCGAACGGACTTGCGTCGTGGATCAAGAAGCCGGCCTTCTCCGCGCTTAGGCCCGCGATCTCGGCCATTGCATCTTCTGCAAAACGGATGTCGCCACCACACAGCGCTTGCAGAACAAGGGATGCGGTCAACTGACCATCGAGATGCAGCTTCGCCACTTGCACCCGCGCAATTCCGGATGGGAGTAGGGCACCTTCGCCTTCGTCGACTGAAACTTGCAGCGATACATGCGGCACGAGCTTCCGCAATCGCGCGCATACTTCTGCTGGCACGTCTTTGCGGCAGACCATGGCGGCCTTCACGGTCTCGAACCGGCTATAGCGGTCGAGAGCCCTGCACAACAGCGCTTCGTCCAGCATGGCGTCGCTCTCGATGAGAGCCGCGACGGCGGCAGCGTTTCCAGAGGCCACAACAGCAGTTGCCACGGCAGCACTTTGGGAAGCGCGGCGCGCAATACAAACCTGCTTGCGGCCGTCGCACTCGGCCAGGATATTGATGAGATCGTCGTCCGACAACGCGGGCGACTCCTCCAGAATCGGTTGCGCGACGCTGAGCGCATCTTCCGCGAGGATGAGCGCGACCTCGCGTGGTAGATGGCGCGACCGACGCAGACCCGCCGCAAGCGCAACCCGCACCGCGAGTTCGGCATCGTTCACCGCACGTTTCAACAGACCCTCGAGGAAATGCCGCTCGTCGTCGCTGAGCTCGTTTGCTGCAAGCTCGACCGCAAGGTGCCGCACGCCTAATGCGCGGCGCGCGGGTGCGAGGTCGGCGAGCAGCGCTTTCAGTTCTTGAAAGCGCGCGTCGTCGATTGAAGGATTTTTTCCGCTAGGATGTTTGGCGGACATTCGCCAACGTTAGGTTCCCATGGTTAAAGCGCCGTTATGATCGCAACCCTCCCCGAGCCGCTCGGTCGAGCCATCGAGGCCGAGCTCGAAGGGCATGACGCGACGGCAATTCGAAACGCCGCGGCCGCTCTATCCGAGGCTTATCGCGGCCGGCGAGCCATTGTGCGCACGCTGTCGCCCATCGAGCGCGCCGCCTACTTGGCTATTAGGTTTCCGGCAACCTTTGCCAGCGCAGGCGCCGTATGGGGCGAATTCGCAAGGGTGTGCGATCTGGGTAACGTCCGGACCGTGGTCGACGTTGGCGCTGGACCAGGCACCGCATCACTGGCGGCAAGCAGTGTATTGCCCAGCGCCACGTTCTCATTTTTCGAACGCGATTCGGGGTGGCGCCAAACCGCGGCGCGGCTCGCGACCGCACTCGAAATCGACAGCTCGTTCCGGGTCGGAGCGCTCCCCGACCCGGTCGCTCCGCATGACATCGTTGTTTCCGCCTACGCTCTCAACGAACTTGCCGAAGCCGATCGCGCGGCAGCAATCGCCAACCTTTGGGCTGCGGCACGCACAGCTCTGATCGTCTTGGAACCAGGCACACCCAAAGGCTTTGCCGTCTGCGAAGCAGCTCGCACGCAAACGCTTGCCGCAGGCGCGCACGCGGCCGCTCCCTGCACGCACGACGAACGATGCCCCATGACAGGCACCGACTGGTGCCATCAGCCCGTGCGTGTAGCGCGATCAGCCGGCCACCGCTCGGCAAAGCTAGGCACCCTCGGGTACGAGGACGAAAAGTTCAGCTATGTCATTCTGACGCGCGACCCGCCGCACCGCCTTGCCCCGGCACGCATCGTGCGCAAGCCGATCCGCAACGCCGGCCACGTTCACCTCGACTTATGCAGTGAAAACGGCCTTCGACGCACAACGGTCGCCCGCAGCGACAAGGAGCACTATCGCTCCGCGCGTGACGCAGAGTGGGGAGACGTTTGGCCACCCGATCAGGCCGGCGGCTGAAGCAGCTTTCGAAAGCGTTCGGCTTCCCTCGCCAGCGCCGCCGGATCAAACCTTTCTGGCGTTCCCTTGCCCCAAACGGGCCCCGGCCATGCAGCATCCCCCTCATTCCGGGCGACGACATGCACATGCAGCTGCGAAACGATATTGCCGAGCGCGCCGATATTGACCTTGCGGCAGCCCGTCGACGTCTTGAGAACCGTGCCGGCGTGCCCAACCTCGCGCCACAACCGCGCTTGGTCTGCGGCCGCAAGATCAAAAGGCTCCACCAAATCCGCTTGCCGCGGCACTAACACAATCCAGGGGTAGCGCTGGTCGTTCATGAGAAGCACGGTCGACAAAGACCAATCGCATAGACGAACTGTGTCGGCGGCCAGGCGCGGGTCGAGAGCAAATCCATTCGAAGTCATCGGGCCGGTTCCAGATTCGTCGGCCACATCTATAGCGCGTTCCGCTGCGATATGGTGCGCCGCGAAACAGTGTGCCATCCTGCTCTGGCCTCTGGGAGGAGCCTGATCGTGCGCCTTGTTGCCTTCTTTCTCGCGAGTCTTGTTGCAGCCGCCATCGCAGCAGCAGCCGTTGCCTACAGTGTCGTGGGCGTTAGGCCCGGTGACGCCTTGAACTTGCGCATGCAGCCGAACCCGAACGCACGGATCGTACTCACGATACCGCACGATGCGACGGGCCTTCGCCTGACCGGCAGGCGGTCCGCCGGGGATTGGGTGGAGGTCACCTATCAGCGTCGCCGCGGCTGGGTGAACGGTCGATTCTTGGGTCTTGCCTCCGGCCGTTACGAGATTCCGGCGTTCCTCGACTGCTCAGGCACGGAGCCGTTCTGGTCGATCTCGCTGAGCCCCGGTGCCGCCCGCGCCGACCTGATATTCGCGCAGCGCCGTTACCTATTCCGCATCACACGCTTCCAACAGGCGATGAACCGCACCGATATCGCACACATCACGGGTGCCTCGCGCGCCACGACCATGTCGCTGATTGTCCGCCACGAACGCTGCAGCGACGGAATGTCCGATACCAACTATCCATACTCCGCCGTTGCCCTCATCTCGGGTGTACACACAATCGCCGGCTGCTGTCGGCCGGCAACACAGCGTTAGACATGAAATCCGCTCTCGAAGGTATCCGTGTTCTCGATTTCGGCCGCTACATTGCAGGCCCGTATTGCGCCGCCCTGCTTGGCGACATGGGAGCCGAGGTCATACGCATCGAAAAGCGCGACGGCTCGGAAGACCGCACGCTCATCCCGCTGTTCCACAATGCCGACGGCTCGCCAGGCGAAGGCGCGCTGTTCCTGCAGATGAACCGCAACAAGAAGGGCATTACGCTCGACCCCGCGCACCCAAAGGGCCGCGAGGTGGTGAAGCGGTTGATCAAAACCGCCGACGTCGTCGTTGTGAACCTACCGCCGCAGACGCTGAAAAGCCTGAACCTCGATTGGCCGAGCGTGCACGCCTTGAACCCGCGGACCGTCCTAGCAACCGCCTCCGCCTTCGGGTCTGGCGGACCCTACGAGGAACGCCTCGGCTTCGACGGCGTGGCGCAAGCCATGTCAGGCGCCGTCTATATGTCCGGAACACCGGAGCAGCCGGTTCGCGCGGCGGCGTCCTGGGTCGACTTCGGCACGGCCTCTCTCGTCGCATTCGGCACCATGACGGCTCTCTTCGCCCGCGAAAAAACCGGCCGCGGCCAACACGTCGAAGGCGCGCTGCTCAGAACCGCCGTCACGTTCATGGCGCAGACCTTGATCGAACAAGCGGCACTAAAGAAAGATCGCGTCGCCACGCTGAACCGCGGCCAAACCGCAGGTCCGTCCGATATCCTGCGCTGCAAGGACGGCTGGATCACCGTCCTCATCAACGGAAATCCGCTCTTCAAACGCTGGGCCAAGATGATCGGCGAAGAACACCTGTTCACAGACCCGCGCTTCGCGACTGACGAAGCCCGCGGCGATAACGGCGAACAATTGAGCGAACGCGCCTCGCGTTGGTGCGCATTGCGAACGGTTGCTGAGGCACTGACCGAACTCGAACGCGCGAAAGTTCCTGCCGGTCCGGTTCTCGCACCCCAGCAACTGCTCGACGACCCGCACGTCGAAGCCGCTCGCTACTTGACGAAGATCATGTTTCCCGGCCTGCCAAGTCCGGTGCCGATCATGGCAACGCCGATTGTGTTGTCGCAAACACCCGGGCAGATCACGGCGCCACCGCCGACGCTGGGTCAGCACACGGACGAAGTCTTGACAGGGTTGGGACTTTCGACGGCCGAGATCGAAGACTTGCGCGCGTCGGGCGCAATCTAACGCGGCGTCGCCGCTGCGGCGCGGCGACGAATCTGTTCGGTTTCTTCAAGCCCCAAGATGACGTCGGACAACGCTTCGGCCTGCATCTGAAAAGCCTGCGCGCGCGGACGCTTCTCAAACTCGAGCGACTTGAGCTCCGCCATCATGCTGTCCGCATACATACGCAGATACTGCGAGACTTCTTCGAATGCATCCTTGTGCGCCGCGTAGAACGCCCCGCCTCCCGCATAAGGCGTGGACCCGGCAAGCAACCGTCCCCAGACCAGTGCCCGCTCCGCCCGCGTCGGATCGGGATCGCGCGACAAGTCAGGCCGCCGCGGACCACGACCACCGAACGCGCCAAGACGCTGCACCGGCAGCGCCGCAGTGATCTCGCGCGGCGCCCGCACGATAAGCGAATCCATCGCATCTGACGCCAGTTGGCGAATCTTGATGAGCCGCTGGCCCCATTTGCCTTCGCGCTTGCCGCCGATCTCGCGCACAAGCCCCGCCGACATTTGCACGAAGCGGTCGAGTTTCGTCAGCACCGTGTCCGGATCGATGCTGTCAGGCCGCACCGATGCGATATCGAGCGCGAGATTTTCCATGTCCGCAAGCAGAACGTCACCCACAATTCCCATATCGGACGCACTGAACAACGCATTGTTGGTCCGCCGCGACGTAATGGTGGCAAGTCTCAGCGCCTCCCACGGCCGCTTCAGCCGCGCGAGAACGAGGAGCCCGACATAAGGACTCAAGTCCGACTTGCGTGCCGTCAGTTGATCGTAGATGTCGCGGACGAATGTTGCATGCTGTTCGGTCAACGTATCGATCCGCCGCGGCAACAGCCCGCGTAACGGCGCGAGATCGTTGGCACCCATCATGAGCGAGACCAACTCTTCGAGATCGGCCAACGCTTCTTCGCTGCCGAACTTGGCCGCAAGCACCCGCCGCTCCGTACTGCCCGGACCGGCTCGATCCAGCGTTACGCGAAGCACGCTCAGGATCTCCGCATGCATCCGTTGTGTGACTTCGGCTTGCTGACGCGCGTCCCGCGAGAACACGGCGCGCGAGACCTGGGTCTCAATCTCGGCCAACCCGACGCGCAACGCGTCCTTCAGCCATCGCCACAAAGCGCGCACGGTCGACCGCGCGATCCGGCCCGGCTGCTTGTATTCGCGGGGATCGTCGACCAAAAAATCAGCGAACGGCTCGCAAAACAAACGCTGTGCGGTCGGCACCCGCCGCGCTTGCACGCGCCTGAGCGTCGGGCGAAGACCATCGAGAATCATGTCAACCGGCAGCGATCGGTCGCCCGCAAGACGCCCGCGCTCCACCGCCGCCGCCAAGGTCAAAGCCTTTTCGGCGGGCAGCGTAGCCAGTAAGCGCTTTAGCTCATGCTCTTTTGTGGGCAGCTGCATCGTACGAAGCTAGGCCCCACAGCATTCGGTAAGGGGTTATGATCATGGGTTCGAACCTGAGGCACCCCACCAGAGCCCGCCGGCCGCCGCCAAACAATGCCTCTTTTTGCCTTCCGGTACGCGCATCACGGCATTCGCTTGCTGCGGGAATCTTAGTCGTTTCCGCTTCCGCCGCCGGACGAACCCGCGCCGTCGCCGCCGCCGGTGCCACCGTCAGCACCGTGATTCTGCTGGCCGAACGGGTTCAGCCCGTAATCCACAGACTCATCCCCAGCGCTCCAGTCCTTGTTCTCCGGCGTGCCGATTGCGCCGCTCGGACCGACCTTGACCATATCGCCTTCGCCCATCTGAACGGTCTGACCCTTGCCGTTATCGACAGAGCCTTGGCCGTGCTCAAAGAAGATCGTGCCGATGCCCTGCTCGTCCGTCTTCACCTTCACCGTGGTGCCGCGAATGCCGATCGTCACCGATGGCGTCTGCAATCGGACCTGATCTTTCGGCATCGAACCGGAGACGAAACGGAAAAGACCGCGCGTCATCTTCAGCGTCTGACCGCTTGCACCCTGCCCGGAGCCGAACACGTAGTTGTCGACAACGACCGTTGAGGCCGAACCCAGCGTCAGCCGGCTGCCGTCGGTGAACGTCACCTCAAGCGCACCGGAAGGAACCGTATCGAGCCGCGCATTGCGCACCACGGGATTGAGCCGGTAGAGCGGCCCCCGACCGGCTTGCGGCGGTGTCTGATAGGCATACCGCTGCACCCGGGTCGCCGATCCGACCGGCTCCGCCAAAGCGATTGAGGAGAGGCCAACGAAAGCTGAAAGTACGGACGCCGCAAACAATACGCGCATTGGAAAGCCCCTATCGTTAGGCAAAAAGGCAGCGACCGCGGACCGCGGTCCCTGCCCCCATTGAGTCGCAAATTTAGGGGTTCGCCGAGCGCCCTGCAACGGCAGACGCGCGTCCAATATGACAAGCGCTACACTGTTTACGCTACAAAGTGCAGACAAAGGCCTCGATTTTCCGCACGATCCCGACGCGCACGTTGTGCGCGTAACCGCCTGTTCAGGCAGTAGAGCCGACGCGCGTCACGTGTTATCGTCAGTGCACTGACTTATTCGTCCTGTCGTTCCGTAGACTGAGGGATCGTCCCCATGAAGGGACACGAGTTCAAGCGTTGGCGAAAAAGCCTCGACCTCTCACAGAGCGAGGCAGCCGACGCGTTGGGATTGAAGCGTCGCGTCGTGCAATACTACGAGAAGGGCAAACGCGACGGCGATCCGGTCAAGATCCCGCGTTCGATCCGCTTGGCCTGTTACGCGATCGCGGTGGGCGTGACCGACTACCACGGCCCGGAAGGCGACCGCCGCCGAAAGAAAGGCGTGCAGATCGTGGAGTCGCATACGGCCTCCTAGCCGGCGCGCTCCACCGACGGAAGGTCGAGTTCCGCGGACAGTCCACCGGCTTGCGAACGGTTGAGCGTCAAGTATCCGCCATAGAGCGCCGCGATCTCTTTGACGATGCTAAGACCGAGTCCCGAACCTGGCTTCGACTCGTCCAAGCGCTCGCCGCGTTCGATCACGCGCTTCTTCTGCTCGTCGGTGAGGCCCGGGCCGTCGTCGCCAACGACAACGCTTAGGCGCGCCGGCCTGCTCGATGCAACAGTGACCGTCACCTCACCCTCGGCCCACTTGCACGCATTGTCGAGCAGATTGCCGATCATTTCTTCGAAGTCGGATCGGTCGCCTCGGAAATACAAGCCTTCGGGACACTGCTTCTCCACGTGAATGCCGCGAGACGAATAGATTTTGTTCAGCGCCCGGGTCAGATCCGAGATGACGGGCGCCGCTTCCGTGCGCGCACCGATGACCTGCGCCGACGCGACCGTCCGCGCTCGTGCGAGGTAGTGGTCGACCTGTCGCCGCATGGTCTGAACTTGCCGCGCCACGGTCTCCGCAAGCGGACCCGTTGCACCCTGAACTTCATTGGCGAGCACGCTCAGCGGCGTCTTGAGAAAGTGCGCCAGATTCCCGACATGCGTCCGCGCACGCGAAACCACTTCCGCGTTGTGTGCAACGAGTGCGTTGAGCTCGTCGGCAAGCGGCTGAATCTCGTCCGGAAACGGCCCCTCGAGCTTGTCAGCGCGGCCCTCACGAATGTTGGCGAGCGACTTCGACACCCGATCTAGCGGCGCAAGGCCCCACTGAACTTGAAAAATGGTGGCGCCGATCAGACCGGCTCCCAATATGACGATCGACCAAAAAAGCGTGTTGTTGAAGTCCGCAATATCTGCCTCGACGTCCTTGACGTCGGCGGCGACCATCAAACGGAACTTCGTATTGCCGCCCACGCATTTCTTGCCCTCTTCGGGCTCGTCAGGACCGGGAAAGGAAACCACGCGCTCGGCAAAACGGAGCTGCTGCTGCTTGGGGCCCGTTACATAGCCCATTTGAATTGAACTGGTCGCCGCCGGCTCGAGCTTGAGCGACTGATCCCACAACGATTGCGAAATCTTGAGCACCTTCGGGGGCTTGGCGACACTGCTAATTTGCCAATACCAGCCCGAGAAAGGGTTCATGAACCGCTCCGCGAACAACGGCCGGGGCATCACGATCGTGCCCTCGCAATCGAGCTCCGTGACGGCAATGACGCTTTCGAGATCAGCCGTCAGCCGGTTGTCGAAGCTTCGCTCGGCAGAGTCGCGAAACACGCGCGACAGCACAAGCACGCCTGCAGCGAGCCCTAAGACGC
>CXWL01051888.1_pt1 | contig 11179 bp, 11 predicted proteins | sample 590931 | NCBI WGS metagenome assembly CXWL01 (sample SAMEA3498368, study PRJEB10139) | groundwater metagenome | biome: water well; material: biofilm material | place: Germany | collected 2015-04-27 | reverse complement strand
GCAAGTTTCAGTCGAAGAGGAAGCGGCTGCCCATTTAGGTCTCACGATCGGCTCGCTCGTCGAACTCGACATTCAGGGGGCCATGATCTCGGCAGAAGTGAGCAGCATTCGCAAGGTGGAATGGGGAAATTTCTCGACGAACTTCTACATGATCTTATCCCCCGGCTCCCTTGAGGGAGCACCCTTCACCTATGTGGCAACGGTGCGGGTCTCGCAGGACGAAGAGGTGCCGTTGCAGCAAGCGGTCGTCGCCTCCTTCCCGAACGTCAGCGCCATCCATATCGGCGATGTGCTCGACGGATTCTCGCGGGTACTGGACCGTCTCGCACTGGCGATCAGCGCGATGGCGCTCTTCTGCCTCCTGACCGGCGGCCTGGTCATGGCAGCGGCCCTCGCTGCGACACGCTACAGACGGCTCTACGAATCGGTCATTCTGAAAGCGCTCGGCGCGACCAGGGGCCTGATTGCCAGAGCCTTTGCGCTCGAATATCTCTTATTGGGTCTGGTGGCAGGATCGATCGGTTTGATGCTCGGAACCGTCTTATCCTGGGCGGTGCTGCGCTATGTCTTCGATCTGCCCTGGAGCCTGCACCTACTGGTGCTTGGGAAGGGCCTGCTCCTGACGATGGGGCTTACGCTCTTCGTCGGGTTTGCCAGCACCTACCGGATTCTCGGCCAACGGCCTCTGGCCATCCTGCGACACGAATAAAGGATGCCCCCGGGCCGGCTGTCTCCTTGCTCGCGCAACGCGCGGCCTCAGAAGGCCCTCGTTGGACGTACAGTCGAAGACAGCCGGTCTGGAGGCTGATCACGCTCGCCCATTGCCTCAGCTGGTTAGCGAAATCGATCCAGATACCTGCGTAAGGCGCTGGTCTCTCGCTCTCGAACCGTGACGGCGATCCGCAATTGCTCGAGGTTTTGTTCCAGCGTTTTCCCGCCCAGGTCGATCTGACGAGTCGTGAAAAAATCCCGCACATCCCGTTCGAGTTCCGGAGTGGCGAGGTTGACGATGCCACCGCACATGCGCCGCAATCCTTGCTTGGGAAAGAGTTGATCCATCTTCTTCCAGTTCGCCTTGACGAAATCCCAGGCCAGCTCTCTGCCAGAGACATTGCCCAGGACCGCGCTGACGAGGAACGGCGCATCCTGGGTACGGATCTCTCCACTGATGCTGCGGGCGAGGGTCCGTTCGAGCAAGGATTTCTGTTGGAATGTCGCAAGCGAGAACAGATAGCGCCGTTCTTCCTGCGGAGTGGAGGCGGAGCGAAACCCTGCGTCGAACTCAGCGTACCGGGCCCCGTCACCCCGATGGGCAAGAATCGCGACGAGCGCCGGCACAATATTGGGATCGACCGCCGTGACGTCCTTTCGATAGGCCCGATACAGCTCTGCCGCGCGATCTTGGGTAGCGGAATCATTGCCAAGCTTTCCCATCGCCCCGATCAAGTCTCCCCGCAGCTGTTTCGTCCCTTCGCTCTCGCCGCTCTTGGGCGCCCAACCTAGCTCTGCCACGGCCGGACCGACTCGCGCCCGCACGAAGGCTTCCCATGCCGGGCGATCCTCCGCTGCAACAATCTTATTAAGGAACGAAAAGGAATCCAGCAGGACGGCCCAAACATTCTTGTCCCGCTCAGCCATGAAACGGCTGGTCAGGTCGAGATAGTCCGTCAGGGACATGAGGCCTGCGACGGTCGTAGCCCAGGCATCGTTGACGAGGTTGAACCGTTCCGTGACGGCGAGACGATCGAGGCCTCCGTCCAGCAATCGACGCAGTAAATCCGACTCATACCTCACTCGATAGAAACCGTGGCCCCCTTCGTTGAGGAGCAGGGACTCCCAACCTTGCGGGAGCGCAACGGTCGTCTCCTTCTCCGTCAGCAACAGGCGGGAGGTGCTGACCTTACCGTTGGCCGTAACCCTCATCTGGAGCGGAACCTGCCATTGCTGGTCTTGCGATGAGCCTGACTGAGTCCCGCTCAGGTAACTGAACCGTTGTTGCGTAATCGTCAGTCCGGATGGCCCAGTCACCTTGGCGGTCAGGAGCGGAAAGCCCGGCTGGAAAATCCACCCGTTCATCAGCTCCGGCACCGGCTGCTTGGCAATCTTCCCCAGCGACAGCCAGAGGTCGTTCGTATCAGCATTCCCATAGGCATGGGCCTGCAAATAATCGCGGACCCCGTCGCGGAAGACCGTCGGACCGATGTGCTGCTCCAACATGCGTAGCACCGACGCGCCCTTTTCGTACGTCAGGACATCGAACATCGCGTCGGCGTCCTTGGGGGCCTGCACCGGATATTCGATCGGTCTGGTGCTCTGAAGTCCGTCGACGGAAAAAGCCGCGGCGCGCGAGACGCCAAAACTATCCCACCGTTTCCATTCCGGCTTCCAGACATCCACCGCCATCATTTCCATGAAGGTCGCGAAGGCTTCGTTCAGCCAGAGCCCGTTCCACCAGGACATGGTGACCAAATCGCCGAACCACATATGGGCGTTTTCATGAGCCACCACATCGGCCACTCGCTCCAGCTCTCCATGTGTGGCGCTCTGCCGATCGACCAGCAAGGCCGTTTCCCGATAGGTAATGGCGCCAAGATTTTCCATGGCGCCTGAGGCAAAGTCAGGAATGGCGAGCAGGTCCAGCTTGTCGCCGGGATAGGGAATGCCGTAGTAGATTTCAAAAAATGAGAGCGACGCTGCCGCAATGTCTTGGCCGAATGTGGCGAGGTGCTTTTTCCCAGGGACGGCCCAGAGACGCAAGGGGGTCCGGCCAACCATCGTCGGTTCGGTCGGTTCGATCTTGCCAACGATGAAAGCCACCAGGTAGGTGGACATCTTCATGGTATCGGCGAAGCGCAGCACCTTCTTCCCCCCCTCCACCGTTTCCAATGTGATCATGCTGTTGGAGACAGCGGTCAAGGCCGGATCGATGACCAGCGTAGTGGCAAAAACCGCTTTGAAGTCCGGTTCATCCCAGCAGGGGAAGGCCCGCCTGGCATCGGTCGCTTCAAATTGCGTCGCGGCCATGTTGTGCGTCGCGCCCTGCTCGTCCTTGTAGGTACTGCGATAAAACCCACGCAACTTGTCGTTGAGCGTTCCGCTAAATAGGATCGTCAACCGCCAGGTTCCGGACGAAAGGGGCTGGGCGAATGTGAAGCGGCAGCGCTGAAGCGGTTCGTCCAATACAATCGTGGCCTCTTGCGCTTGACCCGGCAGGCCTTCGATCCTGGCTGAAACAATGTCGAGTTCTATCGCGTTGAGGAAGATATCAGATGTCGGCTGAGAAACCGTGAGCGTGATGGTTTCCTGTCCGGCAAAGGTCGCGTTGGTCAGGTCCGGCTCCAATCGCAGGTCATAACGAGTCGGGACCACCTGCCTCGGAAGTCTGTAGGGATCGAGTGTGACCGGAGAAGGGTTCTGGTTCATGTCCTCGTCGCGGGGTAGGTCTCAACTCCGTTGGCTGTGCCCACGATGAGCAGGTCCGTTCGTCCGACAAAGAGACCGGTCTCGACGACTCCAGGAATCAGGTTCAAGGCGATCTCCAGTTCGCGCGGATTGTCGATCCGTGCCAGATGGACATCCAGAATCACATGGCCTGCTTCCGTGTGAAACGGGGATCCGTTCCGCTCCCGGAGCACCACAGGACTCTTCGTAAGGGCTTCGATTTCTCTAGCCGTGCTGCCCCAGCCAAAGGGAATCACTTCGATCGGGAGAGGGAAGGAGCCCCCCAATACCGGCACTCGCTTCGTATGATCGACCAGAACGATGAACTGCTTGGCCGAGGCTGCGACAATTTTTTCTTTCAACAAGGCGCCGCCGCCGCCCTTGATGAGGTTGAAGGCTGGATCAACCTGATCTGCTCCGTCGATCGCAACATCGATCACCCAGGCATTGTCTGCATCGATAAGGGTGATGCCCTGTTCCCTGGCAAGCGTCGCCGTTTCTTTGGACGTGGGCACTCCGCGGAGCTTCATCCCGGCGCGGACCTTCTCCCCCAGCGCCATGACCATATGTTTCGCCGTGGAGCCGGTCCCCAGTCCGACGACCATGCCATCGCGCACGTACTCGACGGCTTTCAACGCCGCCGCCCGTTTCAATGCATCCAGATCCATCGCCATTATGATGACGCCTGCCTGGCGAGGTGCGCGGCGAACGATGCGGCGCCGAGCAAGGCGGTCTGTTGGTTCATCACGACTTTGACCGGAATCGAACTCATCAAGCGTTTGTAGCGGCCCTTGTTCGTGAACGACTTCATAAATGTCCCGTCCTTCAGTTTGGCGAGCAGCTTGGGTGCCATCCCTCCGCCCAGANNGGCCCTGACAGGACCCGCTCGTAACTGACGTGCAGGTAATGGCCGCGCAGATGGCGCAAGAGTTCGATCTCGTTGTCGTTATTCGGCGCGAAGTCGGCATGGCCGCCTTCCGACGGCATGGGCTGATAGCGCGACCCGTTCCAACAGAGGATGGACTCACCCAGTCCCGTTCCCGCTGCGATGAGGGCGAGCGCCTGATTATGGGGCGGAGGCGTGCCGGCGTTGAGGACTTCGACTTCGTCGGGCCGGAGCAACAAAATACCGTGGGCCATGGCCTCAAGATCGTTGAGGAGCCGGACGTTCGGGATGTCGAAATGTTTGGCCAATGCCGCGCCATCCACCACCCAGGGAAGGTTGGTCGTCTGGCAATGGTTCTGAATGACGGGGCCGGCGATGCCGAAACAGGCTGCGTCAATCTTCAGCGGTTCTTCCGCCGGACGTTCCTCTTCCGGTTCCTCACTAGTATTTTTTTCAGCGTCGTATTCGTCGATGGGCGTCGGAGGTTTCGGCGGGACAAGAAACTCCTCGAGCATGTCCTGAAGGCAGGTGTAATCGGCGCTATGGAAAGACTCCAGCCGGATGGGGTCGACGCGGTCTTTCTTCCAATCGAACAGGGCTAAGTGAGTTTTCGTGCCCCCGATATCACCGGCAACAATCATCTAGTCCTCACGTACGATCATGCTCACTCGATCTCTCGACAGCCCTGCGGCAGCCGCCGGGTCGAGCAGCCAGACAAGGCGGCCNNGATAAGGCGGCCCTCGTCCGGCGCGACCAACGATGCCGGGAGCTGCCGGTCTGCCTCGGTCTTCGGGTCGAGAATGGCGCTCACGACTCCTGCTTTACCGGCTCCCGCGACGAGAAACAGTACCACACTCGCCCGGTTGATCACACCTAGGGTCATCGTCAATCTGGTTGGAGGATCTTTTGGAGACTGCGTCACCGCGATCACGTTCTGGCGGTCCCGCAAAATCGGCGATCCAGGAAAGAGAGACGCGGTATGGCCATCCTCTCCCAGACCCAGGAGAATGAGGTCGAGCTGTGGCATGGCCGGGGCGGGAGTCTTCGTTGCGCGACGCAGTTGCTGTTCATAGTCAGCCGCCGCCGCCTGTTGATCGCAGGATTCCCCCGCCATACGGCAGACCTGCGACGGACCAATATTCAGCGGGATGAAGAGGGCCTGGCTGGCTAAGGCGTAATTACTCCGGGGATCATCCGGAGGGACGCAACGTTCGTCGCCGAAAAAAAATGTGGTGCGGGACCAATCGAAACGGCCGGCAAACACGGAAGAGGTCAGGGCTTCATAGAGGAGTGCCGGCGTCGCACCGCCGGAGAGGGCGATGAAGAATTGCCCCTTCTCGCGAAGGGCCTCACGGCCCACCGACTGCACAAGCTCAGCGGCGGTCGCGGCCCAGGAGTGACGATCGGAAGAGAGGCGGATCTCGGGGGTGCCGGCCATCTTACTTTTTACTAGTGCCCCTGCTCTTGCTGCGCGTGCTAGTTGAAGGCCGGGCCTTTGCACGGGGCGCGAGAGATTTCGTCAAGGCCTGAATCGCCGCAAACGGGTTCTTGCCCAACGGCATCACGATGGCCTCCCGGCCATGCGCGTGCAACGCCTGTATGTCGCCGGCTGCCTGGGCCCGCGCGAGCGTCGCAAAGGTAAAGGCTGCTCCGGGGATCGCGAGATCCGGACTCATCTGATCGATGAGCTGTAAGAAAATTCCGTTCTTGGGGCCCCCTTTATGGAGCTGGCCCGTCGAATGGAGATAGCGCGGTCCATAGCCGGCCGTCGTCGTCACATGGTGATGGGAGACGAGCGCTCGCCGCAGCGCACGAAGGGTCTGCTCCATCTTTGGAGAGGGCGTCGTGTAGGCCAGGATGGCGACATAGATGCCGGGGCGGCAATGCCGCTTAAGCTGGGCCGCCGCCTTAGCAGGAGTGACGGTGACCTGCTTCGGCAACTTGCCGGTGGCTTGAACGGTCTTCAGCACACGGGCCGTGTTGTCTTTGCTTTCCTGAACGTTCGGTTGATCGAAGGGCTGAATCCCCAGGAGATGACCTGCCACAGCCGTGGCCACTTCCCAGCGAAAAAACTCGGCCCCGAGATCGTACCGGTCTTGAAGCGTGACGGTCAGAACGGGATGGCCCTCTCTGCCAAGCTTGGCGACTTGCTGATCGAGGGGTCTATTCTGATCGTCCTTCAGCCGGAGATACACGAACAACCGATCTTGGCCATAGGCCTTCGCTGACACGCTCGGTTCGTTCGCGACAGGAATCAAGCCGGTGCCTTCTTTCCCCGTGCTTTCCGCGAGTAGTTGCTCCGCCCAGAGACCAAAGGCCGCGATCTGAGGTGCCGCAATAATAGTGACCTTATTGCGCCCCGCTTGCGCCAATGAGGCCATCGCCGCGCCAAGGTCTGCGCCCGGGTTATGGGCGAGAGGAGTCTGGACCTGGCAGATGCGAACCATCATGGCAGCCCGTGCCAGCAACTGCGCCACATCGATCCCCATCAACGCCGCCGGGACCAACCCAAAATAGGAGAGCACCGAATACCGTCCACCGATGTCGGCGGGGCTGGTAAAGACTCGGCCGAACCGATGTTCCGCTGCCAGCTTCTCCAACCCGGTGCCGGGATCGGTAATGGCAATAAATTNNTGAACAGGCTGCGAGCCGGATCAATCGCCTCTGTGACCTGCCGAACCCAGCCGGGGATCGTGGAATCGAGGACCCACAAACGCGGAAAGCCGCGGCTCGATCCAAACGAGGCGCGCAACACTTCAGGACCCAAGCTGCTGCCGCCCATGCCAAGGAGGACCACATCGCGGATGCCGCGATCCTTCACGGAATTTGCGAAAACGTGTAACTCTTCGGCGTGCGCCTTCATCTCGCCGACGATCGTCAGCCAGCCGAGGCGGTTCGTGATATCGGTCGGATCTTCTTTCCATAGCCGATGATCGCGGGCCCACAGCCGCTCGACCGCATGGGATGCCGTGAGTCGCGCGTGAGCCGCTGTGACCAGCGCTTGCAGTTCTGGAGAAAATGATTGGGCAATTTTGAGCTTCATCGCGCGCGATCCACTGGAATCGTCTATGCCGTCCGCACCTCTCGTACGGCTCCGGGTCATCGATCGTTTCTCAACATAGAGATATCGGACGGACGAAAGACAAACATAAGGCCTCTCTATGGCGTGGGGCGACGGATGAGAAAGGGCATGCCTTCCGTGACCGTCCAGGCGAGCGATTGCGCATGATCGAGCGAAACGGTGAGATCAAGGGAGGGAGGGGGCGGAGACATGTCTCCCGTCCGGAGGATCTGCCCCCATGCCGTGAGCCGGCGCCACCAGACTCGCCCTCGCTGCAGGGTCCATTGCCAGGGATTACCGTCCGTATTGGAGAGGACGAGGATCGTCAAAGGCGGGGAGAATTTGAGCGTAAACGTGGTCGGCATGTCGACCAGGGAAATGGGATCTTGCTCCGCCACGGCCATGGGATCGATTTTACGGCGAGTGACTTGCGGACGTTCACGGAGGCGGTACAGGGCTGCAAACCGCGACAGGTCGGACGCCGACCAGCGTTCGATCGGACTACGGTGGAGCTCGACGCCCCGGCCCTTAATCAAGATGACGTTGGCCGCGAGGTCAATAAACACATAGGTCTGGGGCTTGGCGGCGAGCTTGACCTCTTCTTCCAGCACTCTGGTGGCTTCTTGCAACGAGGCGGAGTCGGCCAAGCCCCCTGGCGGAATGACCTCCGGCTCGGCAGCCCAGCTTACCGAAATCAGGGACAAGAGAATGGAAAACGTTGCGCAGAGAAAAGTCATAGGGGCTGCGCCAAGCGGCAGGTTAGAAAATCATGATCGGTGTGCCGACCTTGGCAAGCCGATACACACTCTTCAGATCGTCGTCGTTCAGTCTGATACAGCCGTGCGTCACATTTTTCCCGAGGAGGCGGGTATAGAGCGTCCCGTGAATAAAGTAGCCCTTCCCGAAGCCGAGCGCATATTCCCCGAGCACTCCCGGCTCAAGACGGTCGGCCTGGCTCTTGGGGACCGCGAGCCCCTCTTCGATAAACGCCCAGTCCGGCTTGACCCAGACGGGATTGGTCAGCCGGGATTGTACGGTAAATTCGCCCCGTGGGGTATCAAAGATCCACTGCCCCTTCGACTCGCCCGGCTTGTCCAGGATCGTGCCGCTGCCGGTGGAGGCCAGCGCATCCAACATCACCTGATCCTGCCGTTTGATATAGAGATGGTTGCGGGCCGTGTCGACCAGAATATAGGGCTGCGTCGGCATCAGCTGGGTCAGTTGCTTGGCCAGCGTTTTATAGCGAGCCTGAAGCGTGCGCAACGAGACAGGATCGACTGTGGCTGGGCGAACAGTTGATGCGGTCGACAGCGGCAGACCGCTGCTCTGCACCAGGGTGACCAGGAAGAGGCCCATCAGGCCAAACGACACAAATAGGAGGACGCGCTTCATGAGGCCTCCCTTAGGTTTCTTCCCGTTGAACACCCAGCAGCACTAACGTCTGTGCGACGGAGTTCTGCTCATGCAGCGCGCCAACGATGGTGACGGGCGTGCCCTTCTCAACTCGATCAAACAGCTGAGTCATCTGTGGATTTTCGAGCATGACGCACCCTAATGTTTGGGCCATCAATTCATTCTCGACTCCGTGGATTTCGATTTGTCCCCCGATGGCGCGCGAGGCCGGGATCTGTCCGGTCTTTCGTTCCAGCCGATAGCGCCGGCGATCCTCTTCGTTGGGATAGTCCAGAACCAACGCGCGATAAAACTGCGTCTGTCCCTGCCCGCGCTTGCGGTTGATCCGATAGCGGCCCTCCGGAGTAGCGCCATCGCCCTGATAACGCTTCTCGCGAATGCCATTGAAGCCGAGACGAACAGGATAGGACACAACCTTCTGCCCGTTGTGGTAAAGCGTCAACACACGATCGGCCTTATTGACCACAATCGCCGAAGTTTGGTGGGTACGAGACCAGGCGATGGTATCCTTGGCCATCTGTTGCCAACGGCTGATTCGCCCGCGATCCGCATACCGGCCAAACTCATTACCCAGCAAAACCGTTTGCGTGGCCAGATTCTGCGCAGCCCGGTCCGATGCGTCGAGCGAGCGGTCGTACTGGCCCTGCTCGTAGAAAGCATGGGCTTGTTTCATGAGCAGATCGGTTTCAACGGGTTTCTGCCCCAGCACGAGCCGGCTATCGATGGCGCTGACTTGCACCGCCATCACCCGAAATCGATCCTCGACCTGGGCGATCTTGTTTTCCGCTGACTGGCGCAACGCTTCGCGCTCTTTGGTGAGACGGGCAACTGTCTGGGAGCCTTCTTCCTGGAGCCGCCGCAGGGCGAGCTCCAAATCGTTAGGCTCCCAGGGCCAGCGAATCAGGTCTTCGTCAGCCTGAACACGACTTTTCAGCGCCATCCACTGGTGGGCGAACCGAGCATAGTCGACCGGGGAAAACTCGGCCGCCCGCAACTCCATGAGGTCCCGGTCAATGTTTTCAACCGCTTCGATCGCATCTTGGGGCACGGCCTCCACGCAGCCGGTGAACAGACCGGCCAACGCCAAGGCTCCCCACCCCAAGACGATCGATGTAACTCGCGGACAGTGATCAGACATAGGATCAGTCTATCTTACTTCTTCTTCGCTGCAGAGGGTTTTCCCTTTCCGATCTTGGCAAGCGCTGCCTCGATTTCCTGGGACACGGCCTGGCTCTTCTCGTGAATGGCCTTCGCCTTGGTTTGTGCGGTGGGGTAGTCTGCGGCATCGATCGCCGACTGCACTTGATTGAGCGATTCCTTGAGCGCGTCGGCATCGGCTTTGATCGACTCTAATGCGGCGCGATCTTTTCCGGCAGGCGCTTTGGCGACGAGTGCGAGCGTGGAGGCTACGGCCTCTTGCGCAACCTGTTGAGCCTGGAGTGCGGCGGCTTTCGCCTCTTCCTTCTTCGTCGCGGCCTCGACTTTCACCCGTTCAGCATCGCTCTTGGCGGCGGCGGCGAGCTGCTCGACCTTCCCGTAATCACGGAGCAATGCGAATTTGCCGTCCTGCTCGCTCACTTCTTTCTTGAGCGCTGCCATCGTGCCTTCGATTTTGGCATATTCGTCCGCGACATAGGTTGCGGCGCCGCTCTGCTGCGCCTCGGTCACGGCTTTCTCTGCCGCTGCGATCTGTTCCGTCGGCGCCTTCGCGCAGGCCGTCAGCATCAAAAGGGCGCACATAACTGGCAACATTGCTGCTCGTGTATTCATCATTTCTCTCCTTGTTAAAAAGCCGACTAAGGGTCAGCGCTCCTGTTTATCTTCGTTTGCTCGCCCGTTCTTCGCACACAAGATGCGTCGAATGAGTATTAATTCGCAAGGGTGATGCCAGCGAACCCGCGACGATAATCAGCACGAAGTCTTTGTATTATAACGCTTTATATGGGAATGCCCTGAGAATATTGCGAAAGTGATGGGGCGGTCTAGTCCGTCACCGACAAAAGCGCCTCAATTATATAGTACGTATAGAAGAACGAATTCTCGATGTGACACGAGCCTCCGGCTAATGTCTCGCGCGCGGACCGAGGCGCAAACAGCCGCGCTCGAAGGAACAACCGTTTGACAGAGTGCGGCCCCGCCCCTATAATGCCCGTTCATCCGTGAGTATTCTTAGCAAGGAGCGATTGTTATGTCATTTACATCTGCACAGCCCTCGAACCTCAAGAAAAAACGTGAGCATGGATTTCGCAAACGGATGAGCACGAAGAACGGCCGCAAGGTCTTGGCTCGTCGTCGCGCGAAGGGTCGGGCCCGCTTGACCGTATAGTAGTGAGCGGTACCCCTGCAGGCTTCGCGAGGAATCTTGCCCCCGGTACGTA
>CXWL01008365.1_pt1 | contig 11179 bp, 11 predicted proteins | sample 590931 | NCBI WGS metagenome assembly CXWL01 (sample SAMEA3498368, study PRJEB10139) | groundwater metagenome | biome: water well; material: biofilm material | place: Germany | collected 2015-04-27 | reverse complement strand
TCTGGCAAAGATGTGGCAATTATACGACTACAAAACCGTTCAAACAGTGGCGGGCGATTCGCTTTTGTCAATCAAGCGATTCAACGAATACGATTGTACGGAAGAGCGCACACGTATGCTTGGGTATACGTGGTTCTCGGGCAACATGGGACTCGGTAAAGTGGTGTACAGTACCACTGAAAAACTACAGTGGGAACCGGTTGCCCCTCGTAGCATCAATCATACTCTCTGGAAAGTGGCCTGCAATAAGAAATAACCACGCGAGACGGGCGGGACAAGCGGGATGAACGAGATGGGTTGATTTGGTTCATCTCGTCTATCTGGTCGGTGCTGTTGCTCGACCCAGAGAAACCAAACAAACCAAACAAACGAGATACACCAAATAACGATCTCCATGAATGCCGTGGGTTCTCACCCCCTCTCAAGCCTCTATATCATTCTCGATCCGTTGGTCTGCCCTGCGCGTCCCTTGGTCGAGGTGCTGACGGTGGCGGCTGAGGCCGGCGTTTTTCTCTTCCAATATCGCAACAAGGCAGGATCGATGAAGGACGCCTACGTGGAAGCGTTGGCGCTCCGGCAAGCTGCTGCTCAAGCAGGTGTACTTTTCATCGTCAACGATCGCTGTGACTTGGCCCTGGCCGTAGATGCCGATGGCGTGCATCTGGGGCAGGGAGACTTGCCGCTCGACTTGGCGAGAAAGGTAATGGGCCCTGACAAACTCATCGGGATTTCCACGCACAGTCCTGACCAGGTGCGGAAGGCCACCGCAGGAAAGCCTGACTACCTTGGCTTTGGTCCTATTTTTACACCAGGCTCAAAACAAGACCATGATCCGGTGGTTGGGCTTGAAGGGTTACGTGCGATCACCGGACTCACGTCGTTGCCGGTTTTTGCGATCGGTGGCATTCAGATCGACCAGGTGGGGGCGGTGATGCTCGCCGGTGCCAAAGGCGTTGCGGTCATTTCAGCGATTCTGAAGGCCCCGGATATCAGCCGCGCCGTGAAAGCTTTCCTGNNTGTGATCGGAGCGGTTCCCGCAAGACGGACCAGATCTTTATTCCACTCTTGATTCACACGTGGGCGATATAGGATGGGCCCCACCACAGGAACCTGTGAGAGCTGTCGAAGTAGGGTGACTGTCGATTGTTCCTGCAAACGAGCGGTTTTCGTACACACTGGACGACGCTGATTCAAGACCAGGGCCAAGATGGGAATATTTCGCTGGCGGAGTGCGTGAAGCGTCAATAATGCATGATTGATTCCTCCTAAGCCAGAATGTCCGACCACGATCGCTGGCAATTTCAACTGGTAGATGAGGTCTACGACGTTGAGCGATGAGGTCAGCGGCGCATAGACACCACCGACTCCTTCTACCGCCATGAATGTATGTTTCTGACGCAGGGCATGGAAGGCCCGTATAATGGTGGCGATACGCACGGTCGTTCCTTCCGCTCGTGCAGCAGAGAGCGGCGCCGCTGGAAGTCGAAAGACATAGGGACAGACTTCCGCCACCGGATCATGGTTTCCAGCCGCCCTACGCAACCGTGCTCCATCAGACCGCGCCTTAGCCGATGGTGAAACCCCTGTTTCAATCGGCTTCATGACACCGACATCGATTCCCCGTTGAATCAGGCACCGCACGAGCGCAGAGGTCACAAGCGATTTCCCCACGCCTGTATCGGTTCCTGTAATAAAAACCCCTCGCGAGCTGGAATCGGTAGCTAGTTGTTTGGCTCGTTGCATAATTAATTTCTGGTGGAAACTGGAACGCTGCTCCCCGCAGGATGATCCAAAAGGCCGCCAGCAAGGCCGCAGCCGAAGAAAGCACCGGAGGCGTACCCTCTGGGGTACGTTGAGGATGCTTTCGAGGTGAGAACGAAGCTGGCGGGTTTTTGGGACATCCTGCTAAAGATTTCGGCTGTCACAGTTCCACACCTGCCCCGATACACCGTTAAGTTGCGCCAGATAGAAGACAGTCTTGGCCACTTCCTCTCGCGAGGGTGGCTGGCCTAACACATGGTCGTTCCAAGTATCGCCTTCCGGCATGGCCCCTTCCGATAGTCCAGTAGCCTGCCAGCCTGGTAAGAGGAGATTCACACGAACATTGCCCGCTCCCCATTCTTTGGCTGCGGTCTGTACCAGACCGATAAGACCGGCTTTTGAGGCAGCGTAGGCAGCCTGGCCAATCGTCCCATGGAACCCCGCATACGACCCGATCACGACAATGGATCCACCACCGTGAGCGAGGAGGGGCGGGGCCATAGCGCGAAGACAGCGAAATGTTCCAGTCAGATTCGTGTCTATGACCTCGGCCCAATCTTCTTGGCGTTGTCGAAGCAGGAGATGGCTCCCTCCGATTCCGGCATTGCAGACAAACACAGACGGCACAGGTACTAGCCGACAGAAGGCTTCCACCATCTGTTGCACCTCATGAGACTCGCGAATATCGGCTTCGTAGAGCGTCCCAGTTCCACCGGAAGCCACTACTTGCTTGAGCGTGCCTTCGGCTGCTGTCTTGTTTCGGTGATAATGGACCCCAACAGACCAGCCGTCCGTTGCAAAGGCGAGGCTGATCGCTCGGCCAATCCCTCCTGACGCACCGGTCACAAGCACCGCTTGTTTCTGGTTGATTTGGTTCATTTGGTTTATTTCGTTTGTTTGGTTTATCTGGTTAGTTTGGGTTACCCATATAAACCAGATAGACCATACAAACCAGAAAGACCAATGAAAGGCAAGCCTGCTCCCTCCCTTGCCGCCTCCAGGATTGCTATGGTACTTTCACCGCATCGTGTAACCAGTGGAGGATCTCGCGCATGCCGCTGAAGAAGCCAGGATATCGAAGGGCCTTCATGTTGGGAACAGTTCTACTACTTGCCGGCGCCGCCTGGTCCACGTCGTTTGCAGCGGAAGAGGCTGGTATCATTGCCCAGTCCGCCGACTACTTCCCCGATCAGACTGGAAACGAATGGCACTATCGAGGGCAAATTACCGAAGGGCCGCTGCAAACGGTTGAGCATAAATTCTTCTCTAACGTATCATCGGTCACCGGCACAAAAACCATCAAGGGCATGACGGTCACCGTGTTCCACGATACCAATCCAGGCAACCATGGCACAATGGACAGTTTCTACCGGCGCGATAGCGTCGGCATTGTCTATTACGGCTCAGAGCCGGGCACGCCCTTTGAGAAACAGCTCGTACCCTATCAGATCGTACGCTTTCCGATGAAAGTCGCGTCGTCCTTCCCGCAATTCAACCGTAAGGATCTGGACTTTGGGAACGATCTGAATCGGGACGGCATCAATGAAAAGGCCGATGCGCAGGGTGATGCATCAGTGTTGGGACAGGAATCAGTGACCGTGCCGGCTGGTACGTTCAAGGATGCCGTGAAAGTAGAAGCGCGCATGCGCATGCACATTTATCTCTCCGGCACGAAGAAGACGGTCCAGGGGACCGATGTGATGACCGCGTGGTTTGTGAAGGGCGTCGGCTTGGTGAAATATGTCGAACGGCAGGAACTGTCTCCGCTGGAAGACCGGGGCGTGGTGACGGATATTATGGAAGAGCTGGAGTCGTACGAGATCAAGCCGTCAAAGGCCTCACTCGGGCGGAGCGAAACCCCGCCGGAGGGTCTGTTCGCTGATGACGCGGGTGACGACAAATTGCATCAGGTACTCTTCCCCTCCGGCTTTCGCCCCGACACCGGACAGTCGATGGCCCCCAAACGGCTGACGCCCCACTAACGCGCCGGTGATCGGACGATTCAGATAGAGATTTCCGATGTCGAATCCTTGCCGTGCTAACTCCAGATTCGATGGGCTTCGTGAATAGACTCCGCCGGTGAGGGCATAGGCTGTCGAATTAGCCATCGTCAGCGCTTCTTGGAAGGACTCAGCCCTCATCACTGACAAAACCGGCCCGAAGATTTCCTCCTGGGCTATTCGATGCGCTGGCGCCACATCCGCAAAGGCAGTCGGCCCGATATACCAGCCTGCTCCTGTTACAGTCCCTTCGACCAGCAGGCGGGCTTCCTTCTTCCCAATCTCGATATACTCCTGAATTTTCGATTGCGCGCGACGATCGATCACCGGCCCAATTTGTGTACCAGGCTGTTCAGGATTCCCGACTTTTAGACTCAGCACTGCTTCCTTCAGGCGCTCCAGAAAGTTGTCGTAGATCGCCGCATGCACGATCGCCCGCGAGCAGGCGGAACATTTCTGCCCCGAATAGCCGGTGAAGGATGAGACCACGCCGGTGATCGCATCATCGAGATCCGCCGTTTCATCCACGATGATCGCGTTTTTCCCTCCCATCTCAGCCAGCACCCGCTTTACCATCTGTTGCCCCGGCCTCAGAGTACCGGCATCTTTCATAATGCTCAGCCCCACGTCCTTCGAACCGGTAAAGGCAATCGTGGCAATGTCCAGATGCTGTGCCAGTGCCTGTCCAATGTCAGCTCCTCCCGGCAGGCAACAGAGAACCTCTCCCGGCACACCAGCCTCATGCAAGATCTCCGTGAGCCAGTGCCCCATCATTGGCGAGCGCTCGGAGGGTTTGAAGATCACGGGATTTCCGGTGACCAGCGCCGCTGACACCATGCCGGTGGGAATCGCCAGGGGGAAATTCCATGGGGCAATGACGGCCGTCACCCCACGAGGGCTATAGAGACGCTGGTTCAGTTCTCCGGGCTCCTGTCCTAACCGTTTTGGGGGAGCAAGCCTGCGCCAGTCTGCTGCATAAAATTCCAGAAAATCGATTGCCTCTGCAATGTCCGCATCCGCTTCCCGCCAAGGCTTTCCACATTCGTATATCTCCCATGCCGCCAACTCATTGCGTCTGGCTCGCATGATTGAAGCAGCGGCACGCATGATGTCCACTCGTCGTTCCATGGTCGTGTCGCGCCAGGATTCCCATGCCTGAACCGCCAAGCGCACTGACTGTGCAACATCCTCTGAACTCGCACTTAACAACCGGCCTACGACTTCACCCGGACGTCCAGGATTACGGGACTCAATGAGCGGCCCTGTCAGGCGCTGCTCCCCAGACAACGAATTCCACTCTCGGCCCAGCTGCGACCGCACAGCTTCCAGAGCCTGCTGCATCGCCACGCGATTGTCGGCCAGAGAAAAATCCTGCTGCGGTTCATTTCGAAAATTCTGCGTACTGGTCGGTTGAGGGAGGGGGGGCTGCTTTTGGGTCAGTCCTTCTAAAACCGGCGGAGCCAACAACGTGCTCAACGATTGAGATTCTACGTACTCCTTGCGCAGAAACGATTCATTCGACGTATTTTCCAGCAATCGCCGTACGAGATAGGCCATACCTGGGAGCAAATCGCCCACCGGAGTATAGAGCCGTAGTCGTCGGCCGTACTGCATAACCGCATGCTGAAAAGGCTCGGCCATGCCGAAGATCATCTGATATTCCCAGGTCTCTGGAGGGAGCCTGAGTGATTCCGCGACTGCTTCGATGTAAGCCAGCGTACGGAGATTGTGCGTGCCGAAGGTCGGTCGAATGAGAGATGACTGGGACAACATGAGATGCGTGAGCGATTCATAGCTGGCATCCGTCTCCGCTTTATGTTCAAAAAGAGGAATTGGCCAGCCTCGTTGCCGGTAGCGGATCGTGTCTGAATCCCAGTAGGCCCCTTTCACCAATCTGATTGAGATGGGCGCCCCACGCCGGCGTACCCAGGCCAGGAGCCCTTCGATATCTTGTGCGGTCTCCCGATGGTAGGCCTGCAATGCGAGCCCTGCATAGGGATAGTCCTTGTAAGAAGGTTCTGCGAAGAGCCTGGTGAAGATCTTCACCAGCAAGGATTTTGTCTCGGCTTGTTCCATGTCAAAGATCAACGACGCCGGGAGGCGCATCGCCAGATCGAGGATAGGTCGGAGCCTCGCCGCCACCGAATGGTAGCTTCCTTCCGGATCGATCGGGTCGAGATGAGGAGAGAGGGCGGAAATCTTAATGGAGAGCTGGACACTCGGTATCGGTCCGAGATGGTCCCGTTCTAGGAGCGATTGGGATGGCCAAGATACCGCCTCTCGCGCGAGCAGCGTGAGAGCTTCCACACAGCGGTCACGGTACCGATCAGCCTCATGATCGCTGATGGTCGCTTCGCCCAACAAGTCAACCGAGAAGGCCCGTCCCTGTGTCCACAGATCGGTCAACCGTGGAGCTGCCTCGGCAACCGTCGCTCCAGCGATAAAGGTACGTGCCATATGTTCGACCTGGCTTCTGATCGCCTTGCCGCTGAGCCGAGCTCCCAAGCTGGTAGCGGAAAGGGCCTTGAGTCCCCAATGCGTGCCGAAGAGCGCGGTCTCTCCGTCTCCCAAGTACTCGCGAGCCAGGGCGACCACCTGCTCATCGTCTGTGATCGAGGGCAGTACATCGATAAATCGAAACAATTGCGCCTTGAAAAGATTGTCATGCATGGCCAGATTGAGCGCCTGGTGCGACCACCAGCCGCCCTCAAAGAGAGTCGGAGTTCGACCGGCAGAGAGACGGGCGAGCTGTTCGCCGATACGGGATACCATAGGTTCGAGGGAGGAAGTAGCGTCCGGCATCTATACCTCACTGTTTAGGGAGAGGCGGAAGCACCGTCAGTATACACTGCGAGCATTCGCTTGAAACATTAGCGAGATTTCGGTATGCTGTTGTACTACTAGTGTACCCTTCCCAGAGCTCGGCTTCATGACGTAAAAAATCTGTGTGCGCTAAGGAGAGGTAATGCTCGCGACAACAACTGACGCCACACCTGCTACATCCCCGTTTTCTGCGTTTAACTTTGCGCTGTTCTGCGCCATCGTCGCTGCCAACACGATCGGTCTCCCACTCTACGGCTACTACTACGGATTCAGCCTCTTCGATTGGGGACTGTTCTTTGCCATGTACATCGTCACAGGCATGGGTATCACCGTCGGCTATCACCGGCTGATTTCGCACCAGAGTTTCGAGTGCCCGAACTGGGTCAAGGCCTGTATCCTCGTCGCCGGCGGATGGGCACTGCAGAACTCTGCCCTCAAGTGGGGCAGCGACCATATCCGCCATCATGCCAAGACTGATGAAGAAGAAGATCCCTACAACGCGAGCAAGGGATTCTGGCACAGCCACTGTGGCTGGCTCTTTTACAATAGTATCTATCGTAAGGAAAAATATGAGGTCCGTCTGCGCCGCGACCCTATTGTGATGTGGCAACATCGCTACTATTGGCCGATCGTCGTCACGGGGCTGCTGCTTCCATTCGTCCTAGGTCTATGGCACGGCGGCTGGCAGGGAGGTATCAGCGGGCTTCTCTTGGGTGGTCTCTTTCGGTTGTTCATGGTGCTGAACTCTACCTTCACGATCAATTCACTCTGTCACATGGTCGGGGCACAGCCCTACAGCAAAAAAGACAGCAGCCGCGATAGTTGGCTGGTCTCCTTCGTGAGTTTTGGCGAAGGGTATCACAATTTTCATCACGCCTATGCGCGCGATTACCGCAACGGACCGCAGTGGTACAATTTCGATCCCTCGAAGTGGATCATTTACACGCTTTCGCTGATCGGCCTTACAAGCAACCTTCGCCGCAACGACCCCACCGTTGGATAGGCGCCTCGCATTGAAGAGATACAGGGGTAGAGGGGTACCGGGGTAGAGGGATAAGAGGCTACCCCGACTATCCCTGTATCCCGCTACCCCTGTATTCGTGCTTTGCACAATCATAAATCGCCTTCAGCCCATCTACCTGAACCCCTTCCTCTTGCGCATTAGACCCATTTTCTTTCACCCAGTCCTTCGCTTATGATGGAGTTGCTGGCCTGTGAGCCAGTCNNACATCCCGCCGGACCCCAGACCGGTCACGGGAAAGACAATCTCATTCCCGGTGTTAAATATGTCATCGCCGTCAGCAGCGGAAAAGGCGGAGTCGGCAAGTCCACGGTTGCCGTCAATCTTGCCGTGGCCCTTGGCTTAACTGGCGCCAAGGTCGGCCTGCTCGATGCGGATATCTATGGCCCGAACATTCCCATGATGATGGGTGTGTCCAAGCCTCCGGAACAGATGGATGGCAAGATCGTTCCAGCCGAAAGTCACGGCGTCAAGCTGATCTCTATGGGCTTCTTTGTACCGGAAGACACAGCCGTGGTCTGGCGAGGCCCAATGGTCCATACGGCCATTCAACAGCTCTTCCGCGATGTTCTGTGGGGCGAACTGGATTACTTGCTCATCGATCTGCCGCCCGGTACGGGAGATGCGCAGCTCACCTTGACTCAGTTGGTACCACTGACCGGCGCTGTGACTGTAACGACACCGCAAGAAGTCGCCCTGCACGATGTCCGCAAAGGCATGATGATGTTCCAAAAGGTGAATGTGCCGCTCCTGGGCATTGTGGAGAACATGAGTTACTTTCTCTGTGGCCATTGCGGCGAGCGAACAGAAATATTTTCACACGGGGGAGGGGAGCGGGCTGCCGCAAAGCTCGGAATTCCCTTCCTTGGCCGGGTACCGATCGATCCGGCCATTCGCGACGGCGGGGACTCGGGCAACCCAATCGTCATGGCCGATCCAGCGTCTCCACAATCGGCGGCATTTCGAGAGATCGCGCAGAAAATTATTGCGGGAGTCACCGGCGCCGCAAAAGGAGTCCCACCGATCGAAAGCCTGTTGAGTAAAATTAAGAACCCGTTTGCAAAAACATAATCGGCAGGCGAGATGGTTTCTCTTGTTTATTTGGTCTATTTTGTTTGTTTGGTTGAATTAGACTAACCAGATGAACTCGTCCCGCCGTCTCGCGAAGCGAGGCCACTGATCATGATCATGCCAAGTATGGACCGGAGCGACGTCTTATTCCTCTATCGTCAAATGCTGCTGATTCGCCGGTTCGAAGAAAAATCGGCGGAGATGTACGCCCTCGCAAAAATTGCCGGTTTCCTGCATCTCTATATCGGCGAAGAAGCCATTGCAGTTGGGGCAATGGCCGCCCTTCGACCGGATGACTACGCGATCAGCGCCTACCGTGACCACGGACATTGTCTTGCCCGAGGCTCTAATCCAGACCAGGTGATGGCTGAGCTGTTCGGCAAAGCGACGGGCCTGTGCCACGGCAAAGGAGGCTCCATGCACCTGGTGGATGCTCCACGCCGGTTCATGGGCGGCTACGCCATTGTCGGTGGCCACATTCCCCTTGCCACAGGACTCGCGTTCGCGACCAAATATCAAAAACTCGACCTCGTGACGGTCTGCTTCTTCGGTGAAGGGGCGATCCCCAGCGGCCAGGCCCACGAAGCGCTGAATTTGGCGGCCTTATGGAAACTCCCTGTGATCTTCGTCTGCGAGAATAACCGCTACGGTATGGGAACGCCGGCTGAACGGGCCATCGCACTCTATGCGGATGTGGCAGGGACGGCCAGGTCCTATGGCATCATGGCAGAGCGCGTGGACGGCATGGATGTATTGGCCGTTCGCGACGTGATGCGCAGGGTCGTCGAGCAGGCGCGCGCGGGGCAGGGCCCATTTTTCATCGAGGCAATGACCTACCGCTTCATGGGCCACTCAATGTCCGACCCGGCGCATGGACATTACCGAACCAAAGAAGAAGTGGAGGAGCACCGCAACCGCGACCCGCTCCTATTGCTGAAGCAGACGATTCTGAGTAACAATCTGGGTACCGATGCCGATCTCCTACAGCTTGAACGCGAAGTCGGGGAGGTCGTGACGGCCGCCGTCAAATTCGCGGATGAAAGTCCATTCCCCATCCCATCGGAGCTTTATCATGACGTTCTGGCTGACTAACCGACTGCTGAAACAGCCGCCAGGTTGACACATGTTGATGTCCTATCGGGAAGCGCTCAATCAGGCCATGCGGGAAGAGATGCGTCGAGACTCGCGCATTTTCCTGATCGGTGAGGAAGTGGGTTACTACCAGGGCGCCTTCAAGGTCAGCAAGGGTTTCGTGGAAGAATTCGGTCCACAACGGGTGGTGGATACGCCTATCACGGAGGCAGGCTTCACGGGGCTGGCAGTAGGAGCCGCCATGGCGGGGTTGCATCCCATCGTCGAGCTCATGACCATGAATTTTGCCATTGTAGCCTTGGATCAGATCGTCAACAATGCCGCTAAAATTCGATACATGTCGGGGGGGCAGCTGTCGGTGCCGATGGTGATTCGGGGGCCTGGCAGCGCCGCGCACCAGCTTGGGGCGCAGCATTCACAAAGTCTGGAAGCTTGGTTTTGTCACGTGCCGGGATTGAAAGTGATCGCGCCGGCTACGCCGCACGATGCGAAGGGCCTGCTGAAGAGCGCGATCCGGGACAAGAATCCTGTCATCTTCATCGAAGCGCAATTGCTCTACGGAACGAAGGGCGATGTTGAAGACGGTGAATACACAATCCCCATCGGTGTGGCCGAGGTGAAGCGTGCCGGGCGCGATGTGACGATCGTGGCCTATTCGAAGATGCTGTTGCTGGCCCTGGAGGCAGCCGATCAATTGAGTCGAGAGGGCATCGAGGTCGAGGTCATCGATCCTCGCACCCTCAAACCCTTGGATCTTCCAACGATCGTGGCCTCGGTCAAAAAGACAGGACGTCTCGTGATTGTCGAAGAGGGCTGGCGGTTTTGCGGTCTGGGCGCGCAAATTGCCGAGAGCGTGTACACGGCGGCCTTCGACTATCTGGACGCTCCCATCCAACGCGTGACCGGCGAAGAGGTGCCGATGCCCTATAGCCGCCCGTTGGAAGACGCCGCCATTCCGAACAAGGCGCGGGTCATCGAAGCTGTCAAAGCACTGTGCAGCGCACAGTAAACGAACGAAGGAGGCACGTATACCATGTCGTCACAAGCCCAGGCCCCCGGTCATATCGAAATCACGGAGACGCTCGTTCGGCTCTATGTGTTTCTCACGCAGTATCTCGATNNAAGTCATACCCGGACGAGGAGCTGCACGCGCATCTCTCCAAGACACGCGCAACGATGGCGGACATTCTGGCGGTGAATCCCGTGGTCAAGAGCAAAGTCGAGAAGGAATGCCAGGATGTACTTGCCCTTGGAGCCGCGATTTTGAAAGGCGGTCATGAGCGAGCCTCGGCGTTGGAGCCGATGCAGGCGCAGCGCGCCATCCTGCGAAGCAAAACCATTGCCTTGAGCGATCTTCTGGCGGTGTTCCGAGCACTCTGACAGAGGGGTCAAAACCCGTTCTTTGGTTTGT